>OGXZ01000134.1_pt1 | contig 40228 bp, 29 predicted proteins | sample 1576431 | NCBI WGS metagenome assembly OGXZ01 (sample SAMEA3541590, study PRJEB24748) | human gut metagenome | biome: human gut; feature: human-associated habitat; material: faeces | place: China | collected 2012
CGTGTTTCACGACACATGGGTAGTCATCTGATAATCAAGATATTGATATTTTTGGCCCTCCTATAGTCCACCCCCTGGACACAAAAATCCTGACACTCCTCCTTCGTTCACATATGTGAATCGCGGAGCACCTTAAATCAATGATAGTTCTGATAGTCAACCTCAGAGCATGAACCAGAACCAGTCACGCGAAAGACCAAGCGCCATTGTGCGGAGATTTTCATCGCCCACAATCCGCTTAAGGCAGAACCTTTAGTCATCGGATGAGCATCTCTTGTTAGATTATCAATCGACTTTGCAGTCCTCACGAGCGCTAAACACTCACGAAGTCTCAAAGCATGACTTGGCAGAATGCCAGCCATGCAACCTGTCTCAGCAAACGCTCTCAATCCCTTGTGTCGAAAGCTTTCGATCTTCATGATCGTCCACCTCCTCCATCAATGAACCGGTCGCGTTACAGGGAAGGCCGTCGGCCCTTTCTCGCGAAGAACGTCATTCCAATCAATGCCTTTGGCATTGTGTGGAATTTCATCCTCCACATTGACGATGCAAGCAAGCACGCCTTGCTGCGCCAAACGAGTCTGCAAGAACTTGGCGGCTTCTTGTCCCGTATTGCTACGGTCTTTATCCGCAAAGATGAAAACCGTTCGTACGCAAGCCGGGATCTCAACCGTCTTCAAGCCATACGCATTCAGACAGGACCAGCAGGGAAAGCCTGTGGCAATGGCAACCGAGAGGGCTGTTTCCAGTCCTTCTGCGACTGCCAAAACAAGGTCCGGCTTGCCTAGTTGAATGGCGCAGCCGTTGATCGTGCGATCATCGGGCAGCCGACTGAGGCGCTTGGGTGCGGGAACGTCGGCTTTTCGACCGTCGGCATCCAAATACGTCTTATGCAGAGTCACGAGTTCTCCATTGACGTTTCTGACCGCAGCAATCATTGCGGGGAACCGTTGGGAGTTGTCGTAGTACTCCTTGGCGTAGAAGTGGACATCTGAAATCAGGTCTGGATTTCTCACCAGAAGAGCTCGAGATCGAAGATACAAGGCCATAGGCTTCATCTCCGGATTTCTCCAGCTAAAGGCTGATGTCAGGCTCCAATTCTTTTGGATTGCCTCTGAACGACGGCGATTTTCTCGTGCATGTTCGGCCTGTTCTTTTGCCTCCTCTTCAGGAGAGGAAAGCTTTTGTACGGACCAAATGTTTCGATGAAAATTCACCTCTTGTCGGGTTTCAAGACGAAGGCGGATTCGGTCTCCAATCTGGCATTTCGCTAGGTGGATTCCTCGCAGTAAATCCTCTTCATGCAATGTCACTTGTTGCTGTAGATACTCGTCCATTAGACACACCTCAAAAGAGGCATGGCATAGAGATAAGAGAATCCCTTGGTAACTTTGCCCAAGAGGAAGACTGCGATCGCCCCCGCATCTTGGCTGCGCCGCTGTCGACCTGGATGATTGGGTTCGGCTGTCGTCGGCCGGTTGAATTCCCAGAACCTCAGCGACTTTTGATAAAGCAGTCTTGAAATCCCAGTCGTTCACCCAGCAGAGCGTTGCCAAGCCATCACGCTTGCAACCACACGTGTTGCAAACGCACGAGCCGTTCTCGTGGTAGTTGGGATAGAGCCTGAAGGCATCTTTCCCACCATGTACAGGACATGGACAGTGCTTGCCCGGCCGCGTCATTGCTTCCTTCACAGTTGGAGCAAGAATCTGAAAGATCATGTCCCAATGGCCCTTGGCAGAAGCTTGAACGCAGCGAACGTCAAACCGAAAGTTGCGATTGTTCATCACAAAATCCTTAACAATTGACAGAGACCATCTCCCCTGGCAGGGAAAGGATTCCCTGTCGGGGTTGATGGATCTCCTGAATTGCTGAATCAGCATCTCAGGAGGATTTGTTTGGCAAAGTTAAAGAGCACGCTCTTCAGATCCGCCAGATTGTTAATCAGGGCGCTATTCGGGATGAGACCGGACAAATGGTTCACGGTTCCGATTTGGATTCCGTAAACTCCTACGCCTGATTGTTGAAGGTGATTGACGATGTCTTGACAGACGTATGGGCTTATTTGCCCGTCAGTCACGATCATCACAACCTTCTGGTTCTCCTTGGTCTGCTGCAGCGCAATGCTTGCGGCATGCAATGCTTCGACCAGTGGAGTTCCGCCTCGACTCGAGATCGACCCGATTTCCCCGGGATGCACTCGTTCGATACGTTCGCCGTGCTTGAGAACAGCGCATGTCGCATACGAGTAGCGTCCGCAGGACGTACCAGGAAAGACCGTGAGCGCTGGATTGACGCCACGTATTTGCTGCAGGCCGTAAAGCACGCCCAAGGCCGCGCGAACGGCGAGATCGCCATCCTCGTCGCCCATGCTCCCGCTCATGTCTAGAAGAAGATGGACTGCCGTATTGGGCATGTTGCGTTCAGCCTTCGTGCGAAACACGCGTGCATTTCCGACAACTAGTCGCGTCAATTTGCTTGAATCAAGCTTGCGGCCTCGATCACACAGACGGACGTTCTGCCTGGCGGTTGATTGAACCAAACCATTCAGTGCGTGCCGAAGTGCGACGGAATCCGCTCGTGCTTGTTCCAAACGACGAAGTCCTTCTCTTGAACTGCCTTGTTGCGGGCGGATGTTGCAATCAAGGTCCAGGAACTCTCTGGGAACAACATTGATTCCCGAATTCCTTTTCCCGATTTGAGCAAACGCCTCAGACAAGTCCAAAGGATTGCGGACTTTGGCATCTTGGTTTTCCAAGAGCGCCGCAACTTTTCGTCGATGTCGCTCGTCCAATTCAGGCATGAAATCCCCTGCGGCTCCGGTTCCCGACGCGCTGTTGCCAGTGTTGTTGGTATTGCCGGTGTTGCCGGGTTTCTCCTGCCTGGTTCCCTGTCCCAACCCTTGCGTGTCTTCAGCTGCCGAACCGTCACGAGGCGTTGTAGCGGCCTGCTGTGACGATTGTTCGGAAGCTTCAGATTGGTCGGCTTGGCTATTGGAACCTTGTTCCGGCGACTGGCTAGCCTGTTTAAGCAGAGCCATGACCTGTTTTCGGATGGCCTGAACTTCTTCGGTGCAAGTGGCACGATCGACCGATACGGCCAGTCCTGCCAAAGCCTCCATTAGCTCAGTTCCGAACGAACGCTCCATTCGCTTTCTTAGCTGAACCGTTAATGGGCTCAACCAGGTGCGTCCCAACGTCTCCTGCTCGGCGTGAGCAAGGAGAAAGAGCGGGATGAGCTGCGTTCCTTTTAGTCGCATGTCCTTCGTCAATTCCTCGACGGTAGGAAGATGTGCGGCCTTGAAGAGCGCCTCTGCACCGAGATACTCGGCACTCATCGCTTTCTCGATCCGCACGTCTTCCAGAGCGTTGTCTATGGCATGTTCGAAGTTGTTGGTGACTTCGTTTGATCCGGCCTTCATGTTCGTAAAGCGAACATGGCCGCATTCGTGACAAAGAAGGCCGAGGATTTCCCGCTCCTTGTTTCGGACCTCTTGAGAGCTGAGCTCCGTTTGGTTCAATTCAAGAAACGGCAGGGTGATCGTCTGCCCGTCGGTTGACGGAACGCGCCCCCCCATCTCGATTCGTACGCCGCACTTGTTCCCAAGTGCTGCAGCAACGATCGGCAGACTTTGTTCGAATGCATGGCGAGAGTGGCCATGGGAAACTGCGTTGGTCATTGTTTTCTCCAAAATGAAAACCGCCTCGGACAGTTCCCGCCCGTAAAGGGCATGTCACTGCCCTTGGCGGGTTGTTCAAACGTTAGAAGTAGAAGCCTTCGTCTTCTTCGACATCAGGCAAAACAGGAAAATCCGAAGATTGTTCCTGGAAGCTTGAGGACGAAGGAATCGAAGTCGATTCTGTGACTGCTTGAGAAGCTTGTTCTTCTGTCGGTTCGTCACGGTCAAAGAAAGCATCGATGTTGCTGAAGAGGTCGGTCCCCTGCTGGGTGAGCTCGGCAGGCACGACGTCCTTGTTGCATTCGGCCTCACCCAGAGGAAGAGATTGATCCTCTTCATCTGATGTGTCGGTCTCTTGCATCGACTTTTGAGAGTCTATGACCGCTTGGTTTTTGTCTTCATGGAGCAAACCGTCAACCGACATTTGCCCTCTGATGATTTCTTCCAAGAGGTCGGGATCTCCGAGAGTCTTGACCAGGGTCGCGAGCTTCCAGAACGCCTCCCCGCCAAAATACCCTTCAGACGGCATGCCGCTTAGGACGTTGTCGATCATGGTTAGCAGGGGATTGATTCTTCCGCTGAGAAATGACAAACCACAAAGACGTTCTCGAATGCGAATAACCGCATTGACGGTTTTCCTATTGGCACGGTCCTTACCAAGGAATGACTCCTTGAAGAAGGTACGCGCCAATTGAGCAACGCTGTTGATTAGCTCGTCCGCAAGACCGCCGACACTTTTGGCCAGGGCTTCCGTTTTCTCATCGCTCACCGGCTGCAGCTTGAAGGGCTCGTATTGAGCTGAAATCCTCTGTGCAACCGATTGCCGATCCAGTTTGGCATCCAAGATTTCCTTCGAAAACTCCGGATTCTTACTGGCCCATTCATCAACCAAGGTGTCGTATCGATTGAGGAAGTCGATTTTGGCTTCGTCATACTTGGCGACAACCTCATCGAGCTGTTGAAAGACCGTTGCGCTCTTGTCTGCCGGGATGGCCCAGCCTGACAAGAATCGAACGCCGCAACTTTCCAGAATCGTTTCGGCACGATGCTTCAGCCGGTCAAAGATACGGAGGTGGTCCGTGTCGATGATGGCTTTAAGGCCCAACGACTTGGTGACTTCCTTGGGGGGAAGCTTGCCGTTGGTTCCGATGTGGTAGTCGCCTTCTCTCATAGCCCGGGTACCGGTCCACTGTGAGAATTGCGGAACAACCACAACGATTTTTCCAATGACCGACAGATCGGTCTGTTTTTGTGAAGTTAGCTTTGCATTCATCATGCGCCTCGTAAAAAAACGGGAGCGCACGACTGCCCCTAAGGGAGAAGTGACGCTCCCTTGGGTGGAGTAATAATCCTCAGAACCACATGGGCTCAGAGGCTTGGTTTGAAGCAAGTGCTTCTTCGAGTTCAGGATCGACAAAGTCCTGAGGCATCGGCGAGTCCGTTAGCCGAATCAGCCAGCTCTCCGTTCCTGCCTTGCGGTAGGCTTCGAGTTCGCTGTCGTCGACCGACAAGGCCTTGGCCTTCAGAAGCTTCTTGTAGTCGATGCTTCCCTTCGTCAGGCGCTTGGTAAGGGCCACGCCAGCGAAATCCGCATAACGAAAGCTCCCCATCATGGCGCTGAGTTCGGCCTTGCACCGTTCTCGGACGACATTTGCCGCATTGATCCGTTCTTGCAGAGCTTCAACCTCAGCCTGGGCTGAAGCAAAGTCGGCTGCGAGTCCGCACCACTTGGCAATATCCTCTTCGGTTTTCGGAACGTAGATGTCACGAACCGGATCCTTAGCCGGTTCCTTTTTAGGGACGACAAAGTTGTTCCAGAAATCCCGGCCGGCCACCAGCATCTCAGAGCAAAGAGCGTCATCTCTGACGGCCTCAAACTCCAAGAGGTTTTGACTGTCTTCATCAAAAAAGACCAGCCAGCCTTTAGGGGCTCCGGATACCATCATTTGGAATTGAAGCTGATACATGTACAGACGTACCGTATCGCTGTCTTTTCCAAGACGGCGGACCTTCTCCAGCGTCGTCCTGCTTGGGCATTTGATTTCCACCGGTTCATTGGCAGAAGTCAGGCCGTCAAAGGACGCTCGAAAGAGCGGATCAACATCAGCCTCCGCACAAGCGGGCAGAAGCACTTCACCATGAGTCAGCTCAAAGAGCTGCCTCGCCTGGTCTTCATGCTCTTGTCCGTACTTGACGAGAGGATTGTTGTCCAGATTGGGAGGCAGAGCCTTTCCAACCTTCTCACACCAAAGCCGCCAAGGAGACTTGTAGGGGCTCTTATTCATGACAACAGCAATTTCCGTCGCCGTTATGCCTTGGCTTCGCCACGCCAGCCATTCCGGCGCTCGTTGTTGAAGATTGATGAATTTCATCTTTCCTCCTTAACGATACAACTCAACCGGAGTAGTCGAGAGCGTGTCCAAGTCTTCAGCCGTCGAGTTCGCACATAGCATCAGCGTTCGCTGCTTTTGCAAAGCAGCTTCGGCGTATGCCTTGTCCGAGCCTGCCAGATTGGTGTTCACCCATTCCAACGCGCGTTCCCAGCCGTTCTCACGGTGTTGAGCGTGTGCGATGAGCTTAGTCACCATGCCATCCAGTTCGGCACGGTTGAGCGCCATTTTGGGCGCTTCCTGCTTGACAGGCGGCTCGGTCTGAATGCCTCCGAGCGTCAAGCGGCCGTTAAAGCCGTCTTCGCTGTAGGCATCGCCTTCGTCGTAAAGACCGGTCAGGCTGAATGCCAGGCGTGCGCATTGAATAAATGCGCGGGAGCGAAGCATGCGGCGAGGCCATTTCTTCCAGACGATGGAACGGTCGTTGAAGCACTCGACCATGTATTCCTGGATTGTGATGGGCGTGTCAACGCCTTTCAGGCGAATGGAACACTCAACGTACTCAGGCAGTTCGCCGGCACAGCCGTTCACCTTCACGGTTGAGTCCGAGAAGCGAAACGACATGCCGTTGAAATCCTTCTGAGAGCGAACGATCTTGCACCAACCATCAAGACTGACGATGGGAACAATGTCGCCGCCCCGACCGCGAAACGCAAAGATTTCGCGATTGAAGGGATTGAGGCCGAAGTTTTCACAAACCAACAGAAGAACCATCAGCTCCTCATTGGAAAGCGTAGCGCCTTCTGTCTGCTTGAAGACCTGGGTTGTCAAGCACCGAAGTAGCTTGTTGGGATCAACTCCAAATCTCGTTGCGAGACGAGCAATAAGGCTCTGGGTTTTGGCTTTAACAGAAGCCGTTGTGGTCGATGCGGCAGCATCAGCAACACCGTTTGTCGAAGCCTGTGACTGGCACGAAGTACTCGTGCCGTTAATGACCGTAGTTTCATCCATAACGGAATCTCCTATGTTCAGTTGATGAAAAAGCCCGAACAAGTAGACACCATTACCCCGGAGGGCGCGAATGTCCCTTGTCCGGGCGGTTTGTTAAACGAGAGAATTACTCGTTCTTATTGGCGACTTGAGTCCATACGTCACCGAAAACGGCTTCGCATAATCCCAAGATAGCCTTGGATTCTTCTGGTTCGGCACGAATGAGCAACGATCTTTCGAGTCCGTACTGCAAAGAGTTCGGAGAATTTCGAAAGTCGTTGGCCATTTGCGCCCAACGCAAAAGAGTTCTGGTAGAGAGCGTCAACGAGAGCTGTCCTTCTGCAAAAAGCGTTCGGACTTCGTTGGCGAGCTTCACCATGCTGTTCAGGAGCGGTCCCATGTTCGGAACTGTCTTCTGAAGCAGTTGTTCTTCAACGGCAGGATCCTGGTATCCGACTCGCATGAAGCGGAATCGGTCCAGGAATGCGAGGTTCTGCTGTTGAACACCCATATACCGTCCTGTTCCATCTCCGTTGCCGCAACTGTTGGCTGTAGCAATGACACGGAACATTGGGTGCGGATGGATGATCTCCCCGGCATTGTCGGAAAGCACGAGAGGGCGTCCTTCGAGAATGTCGTTCAAACCGGCCAGTTCCCCGGCATCGGCAAGATCGATCTCGTTAAGAATAAGGACGTGGCCTTTCTTCATGGCAATGGCGAGAGGACCGTATTGAAAGCGCATTTGAGGCGCTTCACCTGGATACGAAGCTGAGTAGGTGAAGTGACCGGTTAGCTCGGCAAACTCAAAACGATTGTTGAGAGTTAGCTGTTGAACAGGCCAATTCAGACGTGCACACACTTCATTGACGACGCTCGTCTTGCCGCTTCCCGTAGGACCGGTAATGAAAAGCGCGTCCCCGTTGGGTTTGCGAAGAAATGCCAGCAGATCACGGAGCACTTCACGACGAAAGACGTAGTTGTCATGGCATCGTGGAATGGCGGGATCCGAAGCATTGGAGAAGCCGAGAATCTTGAGAGATGCCGGCATTTGAATCGTATTGCCTCCGTCGTAGACATTGGCAAACACATCTGCACCAAAGTATTGAAACTCAGGCGAAAGGTCAGTGACAGTAGTTGTCATGATGAGCTCCACAAGAGGGAACTCACCCCCTCATCAGGAACAAGTTCCCGACAAGGGTTAATAAAAAGGCAAGGCATCGTTTTCAGCCCTGCCACTAAAGGCTGGTCTTATGAAACGCTCAGCTGGCGATGGATTTACAGCACTTATCCAAAGCTGCCGTTCATTATTCTGTCGAACGGAAACATCGCAGCAATGCCGCTATGAATGGAAATATCTTACTACAACAAATTTGTCTGCAACCTCTGGCTTTCTGAAAAACGAACCAAATCATGGCCCGTTTTCATAAATTGCTTTTCAGGGCAAAGGTACGATTAATTTGTATTCACACATTAATCAAGGTTTCTCATTATGAGCAATACCACCCCAAACCTCAAGGGACCAAATGTCATTCCCAAGATAAGTAGGACTCAAGCCAGACTTCATTCTGAAAACGTTTCTCACGATCACATTCCAGACATTGAACGTCAAACTCGGAAAAGCAGTACAGACTTTTCCAAGCCGGCTTTGGTTAAAAAGCTATTTCTTCAATCTACGCCGGCTCAGATGCTCTTTGAGCATTGCTACATTCGTACCGACTACTCGCTATACATTGCCACCAAAGCCACACGTAACCAATGGCGCATTGGCGAAGCACGTCGGATTGAACGTGATCTAAACACCATCTTCGAACAGTTTCATTCCGAACTGACCACAACACTGTCTACGCTCGAAGCAAACCTTCACAGCAACGTTCCAGAACAAGACCAGAACCTCATCTTTGACTACAAGCGCGAATTTGAAGTTCCTGTTCGAACCGGCTTTGCCACCAAGCTCATCGCCCTAACCATCATGCTGGACCGTTTGGTTGCCATTGTTGAAACCTTGGAAATCAACACAGCCATGACTCCTGAAACCGCGGACAAAACCATCCGGTCCTGGTGTACTCGATACCGACGCTTCTGCTCAACGATTAATCGCCTGCGCGTGCAATCCATGACACCCAGAAAGTCGAAAAAAGTCTCTTCCTCAGCTCCCCCTGAAGCACCCCAAAAAGACAACGCGGAAACAAACACTCCATAAAAGCGTTACGTAACCGAATTACACCCATCTATCAGGAGAGCGCCATGTCAACACAAGACGATGTTTTCACGCTTCTTCAAGAAGCAGAAGAACAGAACCAGCCACCATTGAGCGTACGAAGTCTTAGAACCAGATTAGGGAAAGGCTCATACTCAACTATCGCAAAGGCTCGTACAGCCTGGTTAAACAAGAAAGCGGAAGAGGCGCTTCAGCCCATTCCCATCCCAGAAGAAACAGTTCGCGAGCTCGGCAATGCCGTATGGAAAACGCTTCAGCCCTTTGTTAGCTCTGAAGTCGAACAGGTTCGGACACATGCCCAAAGACGCATTGAGATTGAAACTTCCGAAGCTCAATCGCTCCTGCAAATTGCCACCGAAACGCTTGATGAAGCCAATCAAAAAGAACTGCGTTTTCGAGAACTCTCGTCTCAACTGGAGCAAGAGACCAAAGAACGGCTCCGACTCTCAACTGAACTGGACAACTCTCGTCACGAATGCGAAAGTCTGAAAGCCAAACTGAAGGATGCTCTCGATGAACTCCACCTTTTAAAGATTGAATTGGAAAAGACGAGAACAGACAAAACTCTTACTGCGGCAGTCGAAATCGCAATCAGAGAAGTGCTTTCGAAAAGATCTCAGAGTACGGAACCCTTGTAACGTTGTTACATGCCAATAAAAAAGCTCAGGTGATGCCTGAGCTTTTTTGTGTACACATCGATTCTTAAATCTGCTTCTGCAAGCGTCCCACTAGCGTTCCTGTCACACACGCAGCCAGACAAACCAGTACCGGAAGAACGTACGAGTTAAGCACGAACGGCCAAAACAAGCACAACGTGATCATCAGCAGGCTCTTTCGGGTCAAGCCGATCCGCCATGCCAACTGAATAGGCGAGGTAAAGGAAAACACCCTTTTGAGACGTTCACGCTCACAAAACCCATAAAGCGCAAGACAAAGCGTCAACGGCAGGCAGAACACAACCCACTCAGAAACAATGACACTACGGACAACCAGCAATCGCGCTGTCAGCAAAAGCACCCCTATCCGGCTGGACAGGTAGTTCTTCGCCACAACATCTTGACCATTCCATAGATCATTCAGTTTGAACCAACGAACTCCTGCGTCATACAACCAATCCCATTGTTGGATTAACCTTTCCGGCCCCAATCCGATACGATCCAACAGGACAGCGACATTAATATCCCACGCATGAAGCGCTCTGGAGATCTCAGCCCGTCCCACATCATCCACAAGATCAACAGGCATCAACAAAAGGTACGCTAAAACAGCGATATAAACCGTTCCCATCAGGAATCCGTTCCATTGCCCCTTCTCTTCCACTTTAAGCCCCCTCTTTCTTAAATTCGCGAACATCCTTCAGAAGAATCGGTACCCGCCCCTTGACCACATGACCACCGGACACCACACCGAAAAACTCCAAATTCGGTAACGCACCGAGCAACTCTGCGGGAACAAGTTCCGCCTCTTGTTCAACTTGTCTCTCTCCTAAGCTTCCAGACTGAGTGGCAAAAGACTTGGCTGTAGCAGAGACATCATGTGACCACATGACACTTTTCACCTGAGTTTTAAGAACTCGTGCGGTAAGGAATTCCTGAGTTTCTTTGTCGTTACAACGAAGAGCAATGAAATTGTTCAAGTTTGCCAGGATACGCATCGCCTCGGCCGGATCCCCTGCCTTAGCGACGAAGTCCGCAACCGTCTGAGTCGCAAGACAAATCGTAAATTTTGCGCCACGAGCCTTATTCAACATCTGAATAAAAGGCTCGCACATCAGCTCTGCAGCCTCATCGACAAATAACGCTATCGGCGTTGGTGAAACTTCAAAGTTGTAACGCGCCCCGGCCGTAGCTGCCAAATCCGCTAAAAACATGCTGCCAATTGTTCGCGCGAGCGCGGCATCAGTCAAAGCATCAAGGCCGACATAGAGAACACAGTTCTGCTCGATAAGCTTTCTCGAATCAGTGAAAGCGGTCTCTTCCATCTTGGCATCATTCGGGGAAAGGAGATCCCCCACATCAGAACTCACTAGACGAGCCAACAAGTTGATCGTGGAAATTGTCGTCTTAAGCAGAGATTCCTTGTCTCGCTCAGCCAAATTAAGAATACTATCCACCTCAACACTTCTGGACTTCATATTTCGGTATGCATTAGCCAAAGCTGCATACTTTCCATCTTGCCCTCGTGCCTTACACAGCTCCGTCACCGACTTTTCCCCAATCAATGGATTGAGATAGGTCTCCAAGACTCTGATTGCAAGAGGCTGACAATCCAAGAAGTAGCTATACAACCTCTTGAAGGTTGGCTTCTGACCTACCAACTCCATACTCTCGCAAAGGGTTTTCAAAACCCCGCGCCCCATGTCAATGAAGACTTGACCTTCACCGCCTTTCCCTGGAAGGGTTTCCGCTATGCGGGAAGCCAATTCAGCTGGTCTTGAGTAATTTGCCAAAAGGTTGATGTGTACGGACTCTTCCGGATGCCCCAAATGCAGGCTCTGGAAATGCATTCCACGGCCAACCAGCTCGGAAAACTCTTTCATGGTCTGTCGCAAACCGTGATCCCCTTTAGGATCAAGCACGATGACCCTGTACCCCTGCGCGATGGCCTGGGCGATTTGATGTTCTAGAAAACGAGACTTCCCTGCACCAGTTGTACCGAAAACTGCCATGTGTCCGGCCAAATCATTGAGTGTCAGATACAGCGGCTTCTCCTCTCCGATCAAGTGAATCCAAGGATATCCCGGGACCTGCGCAACTCGAGAAACAGTCCTCTCAATGGCTGTTTTGGAATCCAACGGATGAAGACAAAACTGCAGAAAGTGACTGCGAATGTATCGCACAGCAATGGCACGATTAAGAGTTGCTCGAAAGTGTTGATGCCAGTTCGAAACAGCGAATTCTCGAACTTCCTGACGTTGAGAAGCCTCCCAAATGAAGCCCATCCCAATCCACCGATCCATCGACCTCGCACTTTTTTTTATCGACGACTCCAAGGCTGAGTAAGTCATGCACGTTGTTGTCGAGGCAATCAGCTTAGAAATGAATCGATAATGGTCAATTGCCTTTGGAAGCTTCATCGCCCCCATACAGACAAGCAAAATGGCAAAAACCAGCGCGAATACGATGACCGATGTTTTTCCACAGAAAATCAAGCACGTATACACAGCGGCCCCAATCAGGCAAAACAAACTTTGCCAACCTGAATAATTGGGGCCTACTCTAAACACAGTCTTATTTTGTTTAGTCATAAACCTAATCCTTATCGGAACAGAGGATTAAGAATCCCCCACTTGCATCCCAAATAATTCTAGGTTTGTCCTTTCTAAGCCGTAGATAGATCTCAACCGTATTCCGGGTAACTTTTTTATTGTTTAGAATTTCTTCAAATTTAATTGATTTACATCTAACGTTCCCATCAGGATCCTTATGAACATCGATCGCCATCGTTCCACCGATACGCATGTGTTCGATCAGCAAGTTCGTTAGCTGAGTCAAAAAGTCTTTGACTTCCTCTGTACTCATGGGGTCATCGACATGCGTCAAAAACTGCAAAGGAATGTCCTTGCTTTCGCACGCATCAGGACAATTTGCGCTGTCCTTGCCATCCGATTCCTTCTTGGTCTTGGGTAGGAAGTCTGAATCTGGTGCGACAAACGTTTGTTCACCCTCTTTATTCCGACCTCCGTTTCCTGCCTCGTTGACACGCCTTTTCTCTTCAGTCTGAACTTCGATCAACAGGGGTTTTGGCAACGAATCTGCTGTAAACACCTGAGTTGGATCCGGAAAGCAAATGCAGGAACGAATCAAAAAGTCACGCTGGAAGTTGCTTGAATCTGGCTTCCCAACCCAGAAGTGCCAATACAACTCTCGTCCTTCTGACGAAGGTGCATATTCATCTCGGCTTAGCAAAAGACCGGCCTCATCCAAGACTTTCAGCACTCCTGCAGCAGTTCCTGGTACATAGGCAAGCCCCTTTGCCACTGCATGTTCTCGGATATCCCGGACAGTCTCGTTCCGAATAACAACGAACAATCCCTGATCAGTAACAAAGACTGTTGCTCCGCGACAGTTTGTCTTCCAAAAACCATCCTGAACCAATTCTTTGATTGCAGACAGGATCGCCGCCACTACAGGAGAAGAGCGAGACAACAAACTTTGGCTTCGCCGGTTGCTTTCAATGTCGGATTGAACCGATCGCGCATCCGCTCTCTGAAGAATTGTTGCCAGCACTCCCTCATTAAAAATGATCGCCCGTTCCATTGCATCAAAAATCTCACCCTCTCCTCTCTCTCCCAGATAATCGAGAAGGGGCTTTGGCAAGACTTGCATGTATGCATACCGAAGCGACCTCAATTCATGTGCCTTATGTTGCCGTTCAGAACGCCAAAAAACGCAATAACGCCTGATCTGCAATCTATTGCTCCACGCCACCAACGATTCCAACTCGGGATTCCAAATTTCTCCATCCCTTGATGAAACGACCATGTCGCCCACCTTGCCAAGATCATGAGTCATAAACATGACGGCGGCAGCGGTAATCCAAGCAGCCTTTTGTTCGTATTTCTTCTTCAAACTCTCCGCCTGAGTAAAGGAAACTCCCTCTGCCAGACGCACAGCAAACGTCGCCCCCTCCAACAAATGCGTTAGAAGCCCACCGGCTGTTGAGTGATGATGAACCTCTGAAGCAGGTAGCAAATGGACAAAGTCAATCAAGTTTCCAACCATAGGCAGAACCATGTGATCAATCTCCGCCGAAGACAAGGGCAAGCTCTTGATTAACTCAACAATCAAAGAGGAGTAACAATCCACCAAACAGGCCTCAGTGTGGCAGATAAATTCACTCCCCTCCTGCAGATTCATCGAATTGTGTTGAACCATCCCCCTGGATCGTGAAAGATAATCAACGGAAAGATGGTTCTCCTCTACCAAAGCTGCATTTCCCTTGGCGTCGTTGCTACCGAACCGGCACAACAACTTTTCCCAAAGCGTCATTCTTTTTTTCCTGAACGACTTAAGTCGATTAGAGGCTTCAAGATTCTTCCGATCTCCGCAACCATGCCGTTCTGTCGTCTCAAGACCGACAAACGTTCGTCCACAATCGACGCTGCAAGACGAACCCATTCCGGTTGCCGCGCAAATGCGGCCTTTGAAACTCTCTTTGTTTCTTTATTGAGGCACACCTGTTCTGTCGCCCATACGACCTTCATGGTGACCATATTCCCTGTGCGCACACTTTTGAAAGTGGCAACATAAGCCTTCGAATCTTGGTTATCGACTCCCGTTTGCTTTGCATCAACGGGATATGCACGGCACACCAACCGTTCCCATGAAAAGCTTGGTGTTCGATACCTCTCGTCCCAACGCACCCTTGGATAAATCCGAGTCGACTCACTCGTGAAACTTGTTCTCCTTAGCATCTGGTGATACTCGTCCGAAGCCTTCACCCCTTTGAAAAAAAGAGCTTCACGAATCTCCGCTACAGCCGTCTGAATAATCATCAAGCGTTCATCAACATACGCATCCACTTCCCCCTCTTCAACCGTCGCTCGATCTTCAGGGGTACCCGCTTTTGCTAGCCACAGCCAATCGCGCATAGGCATAGGCTCTCCTCAACCATTACTCTTTGCGGAGAGCCGACTAGACTCTCCGAAGAAAGACTTCGACGTCGGATATCCTCAAAACAGTCTCGGTACTTTTTCTCCAGCACCCCTGTCATGCGCCCAACCTCCGCCTCATCTACGTAAAAGCCTGCGAGTTGGAAGGCATATACAGCCGCCACCGGTAGTCCTCGCATGAGTTCCACAGCTGAGAGCCCCCCTGTAATACCCCTTCCCATTACCTTCTCAAAAACGTACGAAACCTTATTCCCCCCTACTCCACTAGGGAACCTGAACGGTCCAGCCTTTCTTAACGGATGACTTGTAGCCCTCCATCTACGACGATTCTCGACCCGAGTAGTTCCACAGATAAATGACAGCATCCGAAAACAAGATTCTTGGCCAACACCGTGAGCGTTCCATAGAGAAAAGACCTCTTCGACTTCAGCATGAGTTGACTGAAAACTTACTTTCGCATCGATTAAGTCGCAGGAACTCTCTCGACCGAAAATCAGCCGTAACAAGCGAGCCCTAGCTTTCGCTGCCCCTTTAGCATCTCTATCTTCCTCAGCCCAAAGCCAGTCGCCAAGAGCATCTTGCACAGCGTCGCGAGAGTCTTCAAACCACCTCGGAACACCCCCCTGGACGATGAACTGCTGTGGGTACGTCAATAAAAATTGTTCAAGCCCTAAACAATCGAAATCTTCGTCGGCTAACACTTGTACAACTGACTTTGGCAATCCAGAAAACAGCAGGCATACCTCCGGATTCTTTTTGGCAACCTTGAGCCAAAACCGCCAAAAGTGTCGAGCGAAAGTCTCAAGAGCCGCGTTCATCCTTTGGCCAGCAGTTGTAATTCCAGTGAAGGATTCGACGGTTTTCACCTGGTCAGCTGCCATCTGCAACGCTTGAGCCACGCCATTTTCACGATCCCAAAATGTGAAAGGAACCAACTCCAAGTCAGCAGGCCGAATACCCGCCTTCAGCTTTGAAAATACCAATCTCGATACTGGCAAGCAATTGAAATCATTCCCTGTCACTTCCCATTTCTGCAGCGAGTCCCAAAGCGTAGCATTTAGATAACAGATTTCAGTTATCCACTCAACTGGAGTCATTTCTCACCCTCCACCCTAAAAAGACGAGGAGTAGCTTTAGGATCTACCACTAGCCTTAGCTCTCCATCACACCCCACAAGCCTCAAAAGGCAGCGTCCGCATCGCCTAGCGTTAAAGACCGACGACCGCTCAATGATTTCCCACTCTTTGAGAATTGCTCGCAGCTCGGCAAGACAATCTCCACCATCCTCGGAATTTATCCAAGCATGAATGTCCGAAACCCGAAACGACGACTTCCCAAAATTTTTTTTAAGAAGCGAGAGAACTCGCTGGTGGTCATTGCGTCCTTCGGCCAGTCTCAACAGCCGGCTGGTTTCCTCTAGCGGGTCTGCTCGGTCAAGCCATAGAAGCGGAAATCGGCAACAGGAATTCCAATGATCAAAAGACTCAAAAGGGGAAAACTGCGGAGCCCCAGCCATCAGCCATCCTCGGTAAACCGTTAAGACGTCACGAACGATTGCCTCACGATTCGTTGCAAAAAGGCTCTCTAGCGGCTCGTCTCTGACAGCCTCTCTAAAAGGCTGCATATCCAAACGAACTAGAACTGTTCTTCGGATCAAATCTTCTTGCGGAAGGCGTTTATTACCGTTACTAAGAAAAATTGCTCTATTACGAACCTCCATGACCTTGCTAGTACCTAAGATTCTCGTAGAAAACCTTCCTTCTGTCAGGCACGTACAAAAGTCCCCAAAAGGCACTAAAGGAGCTGTAATATTGTCGAAAACAACTACTCGTGGATTACTTCTTAGTGCACTAAAAAGCGTCTTGCTCATCTCTTCTTCCGCTTTTGGAAAGGACAAAAAGATCGGTTTTCCCTGTGATGAGAGACCCGCAATCGCTCCCGTCAAAGTGCTTTTTCCAGAACCTGGCTTGTCCGCCACAACGTGGATTAGTGGGGCGGTGGGAATTTTCCACTTCAAAACCATCGTAAAAAGCGCAGAAATCGCGGCCATTTCGTCGCAAGGTTTGGCAAAGCACACGCCACGAAACAGCCGTTGAAGATTCGAACATGCGACGTCAGCTTGATCACGACTAACCGAAACTGGAAAGCTCTCATAATTCGACGCCACGATATTCATCCAATAGCCAGTATCCGGATCATAGCCTCGAGAGGCCACCACTCTTCCAGACTCGTCCACAAGAGGAAAATCGCAAAAGTCCTTCAGCACAGGTACAAACTCATCTCCAGAAAAGCTCAAAATGCCTCTACTGAGCTTTTCGCTTAGATCGACCGGTTTCAGCTTCAAACTCCCAGCCAGGCGATTGTCACGCCGATACAAGGAGAGATACTCTGGCACGAGTAGAGGTAGGTTATCAACGGTTAACTCTTGGATAACGACAGACTCCCCCTTATCCTCCACCCTGATCAGTCGACCGTCAAAGCGGAACACACACCCAGCTCGGGCTAGATGATCCTTAATGACGTCAACGTCATAGACAAGTTCACCAGGCTTGACTATCAATTTGGACCGCCAATCTGCCTGAAAAGCCGTTACGCCCAAGTAGTCCAAAAAGTCCTCAGTTCCCCAATGGCATCCTCGGCACTCGTAGGCCCCACTTCGCGGAGTTTGGCGAGAGGAAAAATGATAGACAGCCATGCCTCCACACCGAGGGCAGCGAAGAACAACCTCAGCACCATCGTGCTGTTGTACAAGTGCCAGTTCCTGAAGCTTCATTAACACCGGATTGATTGGAGGACGTGGCAAGTATGAATCAGTTGCTTTCGGCATTTTGAGTCCCTCGCACTGAAATCATCCGTTGAACTGCTTTTTTTAGATCGGCACATGGCACTTTCATCGCATAGAGCCTCATGACCGTATCAAGCTCGTCCTCCCACCACACAGCCAAACGTTCTCCCAAATGGAAAGGCGGGGGGAAAGTGCCTTCACGAATCCGCCTATGCAGCGTGCTATTGCTCACCTGCAACTTCTGCAGGACCGTTTTTTTTCTTATGACTTTTCGATGATTCAAAATCGCACTCCGAAAAAAGTGACCACCTTTTGGACGGTAATTTCCCCACTCTCAAAAGACAACGCAAAACCTTTGCGACACCTCCCTTTTCTCGTGCGATAGCCTCTACCACAGTCATTTCAACAAACCAAACGCACTTCCTGACCAGATACCTCTTTCCATTCAACGCCCTCTTATCTCATCACCTCTCACTGTCAAGGGCTATCCTCCTCCCCACACCGAGAGACTTTGAGACAGCTCCCACACCCCCCAAAAAAAAGCAGGTTCCTCAAGAACCTGCTCAGCATCCGTAACGGGATTGCGTAACAAAGTAACAACCCTTTTTAATCGTCCCCCACGTCATAGCACCCACCAGCCCATCTACTTTGTTCCCACATTGCTTCAATCTCCAACCACTGTTTCATCGTGTAATTGGAGACTATCCACACCGACAACCTTTCTCAGTTCCAACACATTTCTGATTACTACAGTTTTTTTAGTTTTTCCCTGTTGCTTCGGAAAATTGTCAATCCTTGATCAATAAGATCTTATGATGGGTAAGATGATGGATAATTTTCAATTCCAGCCATCCACAGTTCTCTGGCAACGGATTCATATTCCCGCCGCCTCCACCATCGCTTCTCCTTAGCCTTTTGCCAATTGAACGCAAAGGCTGCCATTACTCTCCCAATCTCTCACGTCCTTACTCTACCTTTCTTGTCTCTCAGACTGATGGTGACACCCCTCGAAAGCCTTTCTCATTCCTTTTTTCACAAATCGTATAGAATGACTCTTTTTCAGGACAATCTCACTGTTAGGGTTGAAGAGTCAGCTCCAGATCAAGATCTACAATAGCTCCTTTACCCCATAGGCCTCTTTATAGCTAGGCTAGCCAATTTGTTCGATGGGCAAACAATAGCAGCGAGTTTGGTTTGCACTCCTGTTTCAAGAAAAACCTCGGCTCTTGCCCTGTTGCAGAGCTCAATGAAAACAACATAAATGACAGAATCGAACAATACCGGGTTAAGACGCAATCTGAAAGCCCGACACCTCACGATGATTGCCGTGGGTGGATCCATTGGAACGGGGCTCTTCGTTGCCTCAGGAGCCACCATTGCCATGGCAGGCCCTGCTGGGGCTTTACTCTCCTACGCCCTCATCGGCCTCATGGTCTATTTTCTCATGACGAGTCTTGGTGAGTTAGCGGCCTTTATGCCCGAATCGGGCTCTTTTGCTACCTATGGATCTCGCTATGTGGATCCTGCTTTTGGTTTTGCACTGGGCTGGAACTACTGGTACAACTGGGCCATTACCATTGCGGTTGACCTTGTCGCTGCTCAGTTGGTCATGAGTTGGTGGTTTCCAGAAAGCTCTGGCTGGTGGTGGAGTGCGCTCTTTCTGGGCATCCTTTTTGTGCTTAATGCGATCTCTGTCAAAACCTTTGGTGAAGCCGAATACTGGTTTGCTCTCATTAAAGTACTCACCGTGATTGTTCTGATTATCACGGGTTGCCTCATGATTTTGGGAATTTTCCAAGATCAAACCCCAGCAGGATGGGCCAATTGGACGGTCGGCGATGCACCTTTTGTTGGCGGATTCCCTGCCTTAATTGGGGTATCGATGATTGTGGGCTTTTCGTTTCAAGGTACGGAGTTAGTGGGTATTGCTGCGGGAGAATCTAAAGATCCCGCTAAAAACGTTCCTAAAGCGGTAAAACAGGTTTTTTGGCGCATTTTGCTTTTTTATGTTTTAGCCATTCTCGTCATTGGGTTAATCATCCCGTACACAGACCCGCGACTTCTCAAAAACGATGTCACCGACATCAGTGTCAGTCCTTTCACACTGCTTTTTGAAAAAGCAGGATTGGCCTCGGCAGCGGCTATCATGAATGCGGTAATCTTAACCAGCGTTCTCTCTGCGGGAAACTCAGGCATGTATGCCTCGACTCGCATGCTCTACACCCTAGCCTGCAAAGGTAAAGCACCACGATGCTTTAGCCGATTAACACGCTTTGGTGTTCCTTTCAATGCCTTATTAGCAACCACAGCTATTGCCACGTTATGCTTTCTAACGTCTCGCTTTGAAAACCAGGCCGTCTACCTGTGGCTACTCAACACCTCTGGGATGAGTGGTTTTATTGCTTGGCTCGGTATTGCTATCAGCCACTATCGATTCCGAAAAGGTTATCTGCTCCACGGCGGGAAAATTAACGACTTACCCTATCACTCCCCATTTTTCCCCTATGGTCCTTTGTTTGCCTTTACGCTGTGCGTAATTATTATGCTTGGGCAAAATTACGAGGCCATCGTTAATGCGAGTACTCAATGGGAACAGTTGCTCGCCACGTACATCAGCATCCCGATCTTCCTGATCATTTGGCTGGGATACCGCTTCTGCAAAAAGACGCATTTTGTCCGGTACGAAGACATGGAGTTCTCAAACCTTAAAACACACTAAAATCGATCTTGAGCTCGACAATATGTCGAGCTCTTCTTGTCTGTAGCGCCCCGTTGCCGTGAATCGTTACCTCAAAATCGCCTTGAACGAGCTTTTTTGGGTGATCCTCTGTTATCTACTAACGCTTAGTCGTGCAAAATGTGCCACAATAGAGAATACTAGTTCACCAATGTGCTGAGGCCACCTCAACACAATCCCTTTTCGGCTGATTATTAGGAATACAAATGGCCAAATTCTTCAGTATTGCAGCCACCACCGTTGTTCTTGGCACCGCTATCTATGCTGCTGCGGGTTATGTCGGCATCCCTTACGTTGTACGCCTCGCCCTCGAGCGCAATGTCAGTCACACACTGAATCGGCAAATTCTGATTGATGATGTCACGTTTAACCCGTGGAATTGGCTATTAGAGATTAAAGGTTTGCGGATTGCTAGCCTCGCGCCCAACACACCACCTATGCTCAGTATCCCTCTACTTCGAGTGGACATTGCTGGTGAGTCTGTACGGCATTTAGCCCCCGTATTGGATGAGATCACGGTTGATCAGCTCCAAGCAGAGATTTCTCTCAACGATCCAGATATCCGCCAATTGTTGGATAAAAAGGCCAGTTCGTCCACGACCGTGGCAACAGGGTCCAACCAAACAAGCAATGCCATCCCTGATTTTGCTCTCTATAACATCAGCATTAACAATGCCAACGTTCATCTCTCGGACAAAGCCAATGGGCTAGACCAGTCCATCACGGAGTTCAATTTATCGCTCCCCTTTGTGAGTACGTTACCTGGCGCAAAAGAAAGCTTAGTGACCCCTACACTAAACTTCAATTTAAATGGCAGCCCCGTTTATGCCACGGGCACAACGAAACCCTTTGGCACAACACTCGAAGCCCGGTTGAACTTCCGTATTTCCGAATTGGACATTGCTCCCTTAGCCAAGCTTGTCCCCACACTCAACCGTCCAGCTCTGCAGTTACAGTCCGGTCGTCTATCGACTGACATGAGCTTTATTTTCCGCAATCCTACAGGCGGGAAACCCGGGCGGATGATGCTCAATGGGACAGCCCAGCTCAAGAATCTCTCGGCAACCCAAACCGCAGGGAATAAGACAACCGACTTTTTCCGCATTGCTCATTCATCGGTAAAAATCAAACAAGTGGACTTGATGGACAAAACCGCGGTCATCGATAGCATCGCCTTTGACCGCGTCTCGGTAACGTTACCGACCAATAAAGAGACGGACACAACACGCAACTCAACACCAGAGGCCTCACAGACGGCATCTACCGAAACCGCGACAGCCGAATCCTCTTGGGTATGGTCGCTCGGCGAGCTAAGTCTCAGCAACGCTCAAGTCGATATTGTGAACCCCGAATTACGGCGTCAACCCAAAATTAGCCTCACCGATCTGACTGCCCGTATTGAAGGGCTGAGTGCAAATCCTGACGCGGCCCCAGCGACCTTCAAAGCGTCTGCGGGTCTATTAGGTGGCAAAATCAATGCTCAAGGTCAAATCGGAAGCCACACATTTGACGGCAATATTGCCCTTAATGCGGATAAAATCGACCTCTCTCAAGCCTCGGCCTTCCTACAAGGCTTTGTCAAAGGCAGTGTGTCTGGTCAGGCTAACGCCAACCTAAACATTGTTCTTAACCGTGCGCAGCCTAGCCTTAAAGGCACGATCGGTCTCGATACGGTTGCATTAAAACAGGGGCGCTCCTCTACGCCTGTTGCTTTCGATGCGTTACGCTTAAAAGTCAAAGCGATCGATCTCGCCAAACAGCAAGTTCAACTCGATAGTCTCGTGTTAAAGCAACCCAATCTGCTCGTTACACAGTCGCGCAGTGGGCTTAATCTCTCTTCTATTTTGGTGAGCTCCGCAAAAAGTAGCGCAGCCTCAGGAACCGCTAATGCAGCTTCTCAAGGACAAGGCAGCCAACCCCAAGAAAGTACGCCGTGGAGCTGGCAACTGGGAGCTTTTCAAATCGTGGACGGGCAGGTGAAATACTCCGACATCAGCACTCGCCCCACGCTGGGTCTCACTCTCAACAACATTAATGTCAAAACAGGACTCATCGGCAGTCAAGTCAACGCGCCAACACCTTTTGAGGTGAGTAGCCTTCTTAACAAAGGTGAGATTCACTTTAAAGGCAATTACACCCTGGGTACATCGAAAGTGGATGCCGAGACTCTGATTCGTAATCTCGATCTCAAAGAGATCTCTCCACTGTTTCAGCGAAAGACCAATTTTGCGATTCGCAGTGCGAACCTCAACGCCAAAGGGCAGTTATCTGCACAGTCGCAAAGCCATGACAACTGGGCTATCTCGTGGACAGGGGAAAGCGCCCTTAATAACATTCTTCTCACTACGGCAAAAGGCTCTAAAGTCGCTAGCTGGAATGCTCTCGCGCTCTCAGGCATTGTATTGAACACCACGGGGCCAAGCCCCGATTTGCGCATTGCCAAGCTCACCCTTGATCAGCCTACAACACAGACGCGAAACACCGTGCGAGAACTGGGAAATTTAGCGTCCCTGCTCGCCAAAGCGACTGGACATGAGAAAACGGCTGAGCGTATCAACAAAGCGCAGGGTTATATTGAAAAATCCATCGTGCTCGAAGATATTCGTTACGAAAAAGGACAATTTTCAGTCCAAGGCAACGGTACTGATGAGCTCACTGCAAAACTCTTAGAGCGTATTGGTACGAGTTTACTGAAATAACCCACTAGAGGCTTCCATCCCAAAAAAGGAAGCCTCTTTTTTATCGAAATAGCTAGCCCCGTCGAAAGAGTTTTTTCGCAAAACGCCCAGCACCTTGTACCAGCAGCAAACCGGCAAGCACACAGAATGAACCGGCAATAAAGGACCATCCCACGGTTTCGTCCAATAACCAAACGGAGAGCACTACACCAAAAAATGGCGTAACGAACACCAGAACACCTAATTGAGAGGCCAAATACCGCTTGAGTAGAGCGCACCAAACGAGGTAACTGAAAAAGGACACAATGAAAATCTGAAACAGCAAACTGCTCCATCCGATGAGGGAATGCTGAAAATGACCTTCACCCAACATAAATGCCGCAGGAAATAGAACCACAAACCCCATGAGAAGCTCCCAAAAGAGCATTTGGGTCGGTGTGGCTTCATTCATGCTGGTAGAACGTAAGAAAATCGTCGTCAGCCCCCATGAAACGCCGGAGAGCAAACCTAAAGCATCCCCTAAAAGCCATAAACGATCATGGGCTCCAGCCTCAAGTTCACTCATGGCTGGCAACAAAAAAGCGACCACCATACCAATAAAAGCCAGCAGTAGTCCAACCCATTGAATCCGAGAGAGTCGCTCTTCTGGCAATCGCATGGCTAACCCGATTGCGGCAAAAAGTGGCGCCGTATAAAGCAGCACCGACATATGCGAGGCGCTCGTGAAACGTAAGCCTTCCGATACAAAAAGAAATTCTCCGGCGAACGCTAACCCGACCAAAACGCCATCACGGAGTTTGATGTGAGAGTTCCATTTTTCGCGCAAAACAAAACGATTCCATAGCAGCAGTAACACCGCCGCGATGCCAGAACGAATGGCGACTTGAAAAATAGGCGGAATATCGGCTGCGGCCCCTTTCATTGCCGTTTGCTGCAGTCCCCAAATAAAGCACAGCACCAAACAAATGCCTACAGCTCGCCAATCGATTGGGCGGTGTACGGATGCGTTGTGGACTTGGATCTGCTCACTAATATCTTTAGACATGATGGGCTATGAAAGAGCGTAGAGAAGAAAAGGCTAGAATTTTAGACCTCTTGCTCGTGCTTTGCTTTGTTGATCGACGCCATGTTCGCCATTAACTCTACCGTCACCAGCAAAACAAGAGCGGACTCCGAAGTTACTCAGAATCCGCTCTTAGTCTTAGAAGCAAGGTTTAGATCGAGGCGATTAGAAGATCACTGGATCAAAGCACCCGGCGAAAAGCACTGAAGCACGTAGGCAAAGTGCACCCAAGATGGCACAGGCACCTGCAATGATCTTCATCGAAGCGTTGCCTTTCATATTGCCCAAAATGACCGGGATGATGATGCCTAATCCAACCGCACCAGCCCAGAACATCGTATCGCCGAGCATATGGTGAGCGCCAGCAACCGCACCAGGTGTGCCAAAGAGCGCCACTTGCACAAAGGCAAACAACACAATGGCTTCACCAATATGGACGATGTTGGCCGTGGTTGGCAACCACCCTAAACCCTCGTGGCTCAACCGGTTGGTACTCGCTAAGATTTCGATCAAACCGACCGCACAAGCTAAACCGGAGAAAATCCACAAGATCGGCAACGACGCGGTTGTCCAGAGCGGAACACCAACAGCCTGGGTTAACAAGAACCCTGAGTAAGCCGTCGCAGCCAAACCCAGCACACCGTTAAACCACAATGAGTATTTGCACTCGAGTGCGCCATTGTGTCCCGTCCACGTACGCCAAGCCTCAAAGACTGTGACAATACAGAGCACCGCCAAGATGCAAATCCCAATGAACATCCAACTTGTGAAGTTGAACTTCCAATGGATCAAGGCATCTATTGCCGCTCCAAACAAATTGAGCAAACGATGCAAGTGTGACAAGACAAACAGCGTTCCTACAATGGCGGATACAGCTGAGATCAGTAACACGAGCTTGGAACGTAGCCAGATATTAAGTACAAGACTCATACCCGCTAGTCCAATAAACCAAAGGAACAGAGCGATCGTCCACCCCCACTGGGCAGTAGCGACCTGATTTGTGAGCGTTACAAATTCGTATGTCATTTCGATACCACCACAAAGAAGTTGGGTTTAGTGCCTTTATGCGGAAGAAGCTTTTCTGTGTGAGAAGAAGCGATCTTCTTCGAAATCGCACTATGAGGATCGTTCACATCGCCGAACATACGAGCATGCGCAGGGCAAACTTCAACGCAGGCAGGATTTTTCCCAGCGCGTACCAGTTCTTCACAGCCCTTACCCATACACTTCATTGGCAAACCGGTATCAGGGTGCGTCCATCGGCAGTCATAAGGACAAGATGCAACACAATAGCTGCACCCGATACAGCGCTTCGGATCCGTCTTCACCTGGCCCGTTTCGGGATCATGGAAGTTAGCTCCAAAGGGGCACGTCACCACACAAGGCGCTTCCTCACACTGCTGGCATTGAATGAGCAACTGCACAGGCTGACGCGCACGTTCTAAGGTAACTTTTCGAATATTGGCAGCTAACCAATTCCATCCCTCGTTGGTGCGTTCCATCATTTCGGGATAGTTGGTTTCTGCACAAGCGACAATACAGGCAGAACACCCGACGCATTGAGTGACGTCAAAAAGGTGTGCCAGTTTCTTTTGATTTCCTTTCATGGCTTTCCCCTCTTTAGACGCGTTTTACACGTACTGACGTGTTGTTAGACAATCCACCAACAACGGGTTCACGATACCCCGTGCAGAGCCAGTGAGAGTTAATCCCTTCACGAACCCAGTTATAACGACTGTCTTTAATCGTCTTCGTACGAACGCCACCAGAGAAACCATAGGCAAAGAGCGAACCGGCAATCACGCGATTCGTCAATTTGACCTTAGCTTTGGCCTTGACACCCGTGTCCAACGCTTCCAACTCAATCATGTCACCGTTGGCAATGTTTAAACGTTCTGCATCCGCTGGGTTCATCCAAATCGAACGATCACCCACGAACTCGGTCGGACGAGCAAACATCGCCGTACCAGAGCAAGAAGAAGAGTCTTTACCACTAACCAAATAGAACTCGTTAGAGTTGGCCTTAGGTTGGGTATACGCCTCTTTTGCCACAAAATACTGGGGCAATGCATGAACGTCCTTACCCTTGTACTTATTAAGGTACAAGAACGACATGATTTCGGCCTTACCCGTCATGGTATCGAAGGGTTTCTTATACGGATAGACGTCGTAGGCTTTTTGTTTCACGCAAGACCAGCCTTGTTTAGCAACGTCTTGTGCCACACGATCGCCATCACCAGGCTTCTTGTCGTTTAAGCCTTTAATGAACTTATCCCAACCCTTATCAATGAGGGCGTTGTACCACTTCTTAAACTCTTCACGAGTCTTGATCTCATGGTCGTAGCCCAAACGTTCCTTAGCACGGTCCGGCCAAGCGCGACGAACGATTTCGCAGAACTGCCAAATTTCTTCACGAGCGTCACAGTCTTTGGGAGGATCAATGGCGGCGTCATTGAGCTGTACGTTGCCATCACGATTCCATTTCACGCCCGCATACTCGTGCCATTCCAAGAAGAACGTGCACGGTAAAACGTAATCAGCATAATCCATCACTTCGTGAGGAAGGATGTCCTGCACCACAACAAGGTCTAAGGATTTGAGAGCCTTAGCCAAGCGATCGGAGTTCGCTTCACGATGGAACATCGTACTACCAGTAATAAAGGTCGCACGAATCGGATAAGGCTTACCCGTTTCCATGGCTTCAAAGAGAGCGGAATAGGTTCCCGAGCTTTCAGGGTAATAAACTTTATCCAAAGCTTTCTTTTCTCCAACAGGAGCCGTAAATGCCTGTCCTAACGGGTTCTTACCAGACCCTTTAGCAGGGTCATAGCTAACACCGGCGCCCTTAAAGCCTGCCCCTTGTGTCACCACAAAGCCACCCTTGTGGTCAAGTGAACCGGCAAAGACATTCAAAAGGCACATTAGAGCAAAAGTCTCGGAGTCATTCCCGTTTCTAGAGCCGTACCAACCATCATCACACACACCGCCAAGCGTGAAGAAATCCCGCGCTAATCGCACGATCTCGTCCGCAGGAATATTGGTAATCTTGGCAGCTTCTTCAGGAGTGTATTTAGCGTACTCTTCAGCCGCAATGGCAAAGACCGTTTTGACTTCAATCGGTTGAGCATTAGCACCCGTGACCGTCCCTGAGAAGAAAAGATCGGGCTTGGTCGTTGCATCTTCATCAAAACCAACCACCACACCAGCGTTATCTTTCTTTAACCCCTGGAAACGGATCTCGCCCGTGGCTTCATCACGAACAGCGTAATAATCCTGACGCCCACCCTCTTTCATCATTGCTTCCGTCAAGGGGGTTTGGTCCGCCGTCACAAGATAAGCCGCATTCGTATGTTTGGCTAAGAAATCAAAGTCAGCTAACTTTTCTTTGATTGCGATATTGAGCATTGCCTCCGCGAGTGCCGCATCGGTACCAGGACGAATCGGAATCCATTTCGACCCGGTAAAAGCGCCCTCAGGCATACGCGGATCTACAAAGATCACTCTCGTACCCTTTTCAGCTCGTGCACGGGATACCACACTTGAAACACCAATTGCACAATTGAGCGTACGTCCCATCAACAAAAGGAAACGGCAATGTTCATAATCGGGTTCGAGTTTTCCAGCCCCGCCAAAGGCCTTACCAAAGACATAACGACGACCCGATATTGAGGCACTGTTACACGTCGAGGAATGCATCACCAGATTGGGAGTACCAATGCCCGCCTGAAGCCAAGCTTGCTGGCCTTTAAAATTGTGAGTCGTCATGGAGATGGCGCGTTCTCCATCCTTTTCCACAATCGCTTTTACGCGTTGAGCAATTTCATCGAGCGCTTTATCCCATGAAATTTCTTCAAACTTTCCTTCTCCGCGTTCACCCACACGTTTGAGAGGCTTACGTAAGCGTAAAGGATGATCCCACGTCCACATGGCGCCAGCACCACGTGCACAACACCCACGTTGTGGGTGGGAGGGGTTAGGCATAATCCGAACGGTCTCTCTCGATACAGCCGTTCCTTTTTTGTGCATCGCTAGCATACCGCAATAGCCACCGCAGATATTACAGGCCACCGGATGGGCTTCCCATCCTTCTTCCTTCATTTTTTCCACTTCGGCCTGGGCACTCGCCCATGGTGCGGCAGAAAGCACGGTTGCCGCGCCAGCGGCAGCACCGACAGTGCCTAGCACTTGGCGGCGAGTGAGCGTTAATCCTACGCCCATCTTCTCTGTGTCTTTCATTTTGTCAGTCTCCTAGATGTCATGAATCTGAAAAAGGACTTTTGGTCGGGGTACACCTTTTCAGATACTTTCAGATTACGGTAAATCTCACGACATAGCCTCTATGGTTAACCCTATGCAACTAAGTCTTAGGGGACGAATCGATTGGCTAGATGCATACCAAAGAGCTGGTTATTTTCATCTCATGAATTAATTCCTTTTTAGAATCGTGCTGTATTTCGTTGAGTTATCAAGAAAGTAAATGTCTCTATGATTCAAAAACGACGATTATTTCGTTATTCGTTTTGAGAATAGCGAATCCCTCCTAACACTTTGACTTGCGTCAAAACACCATCAAATACTCAATAAAATTAGATCGACGTTTATTTTTTCTAATCGGCAAGCAAAAAACTTATCCCTTTGATTTTTATGCCTTTATTAATCAATTATCGATAACTCAGCTCAACAATTTCTTATCCTTACAGGAAGATTGTTCAGTTCTCCTATACCAGCTAAGTTCAGCAACAACCATCGATCGGTCATCGCATCGAAGAAAAGGAGATCAAAAAAGGAAGGAAAGTTAATAGGTAGGAAAGGTGTTGCCCGACGACAATCGATTGATATGAAGTACATCACGCACGGGCCGTTGAATCCAACCTCGTACTCTGGGTAAAAAGTTCTTCAGCTAATTTTCCAGCAGCATGGTTAAGCGGGACATCACACTTGCAGCTAAAGAATCCAAGAAAAAACTTGCGGGCAAAAAAAATAGAAAACGCTGCAAACACAGATCGTTTTCTATCTAAATGGTGCCGGAGAAGAGATTTGAACTCCCGACCTTCGCATTACGAATGCGCTGCTCTACCAGCTGAGCTACACCGGCTTACCAAATTTTGCTAAGTACCTGTGCGGTACCGAGATTGTGAATTATGCTGATAAAACTCTAGCAAATCAACTGAAGACATAGTTTGTTACAATTTACACGGATTGATTGCGATCCTTTTTGCTTCCCCAAAGTGTGAGGGTACTTTTCTCTAGCTGAACCCATTAAAATGAATGATTACCGTTCTTCACGTTCAGAATGAGACCTTTGAGCTTATGACCACCCCATTGACTTCTCGTACTCTTTCGTTACCCACACCAGAAAGCACGGATGCCTTAGGTACACAACTAGCCACTGTCATACGGCTAACCAAACCTACCTGGGAAGGGCAAGGTCTCATTTTTAATTTGGTGTCCGTCTTCAAACTCCAGCGGCAGCCAGATGTAGCGTCCGTCGATGGCATTTTCCGGAGTCCAGCGGTCACCCAGATAGATGAATTGTCCTTCTTTTCCGGCTACGGGCAGGATGTAAGTGCTCTGGGAATGATAGGTGAGGGCTGAATCGGCATCCACACAGGGATTTCCCAGTTCGGTCCATTCACCCAGAATGGAATCTGCTACGGCAGAGCGGGCTGCATTGGGCGACCATCCTGTACATCCCGACATCATCAGGTAGTAGCGTCCTTCGTGTTTGAACATGGCCGGAGCTTCCATAAACCGTCCCTTGAAGCAGCGGATGTAGGTACCGTCGTGATCCGTATAGTCGCTGTTCAGCCGGGCAATCTGCAGGGTACTGTTTTCTTCCGATGCATAGATATGATATGCCGTGCCGTCATCGTCTACAAACAGGTTCATGTCGCGGGCCATCTGTCCTCCTTCCAGATCTCGTTTGATCAGGTTCAGAGAATCCGGGTGAGCTGGCAGGTCTCCTCCGGAATAGTGGGCTTCAGCCTGGACGGGGGCTGTCTTCAGACTTTCCGGTGTACCCTGGGGCCATTTACCGGCATTGATGCGTCCGGCATGCAGGAAACGGTAAGGGCCGGTAACCTTGTCACTGACGGCCACTCCGCTCTGGGCTCCGGTGTAACCGGCTCCTTTGGGTTCGAGGTGAAACCACATGACGTACTTGCCGGTCCGGGCATTATGAATCACCTTGGGGCGTTCCAGGATACATCCTTTTTCGATCGGACTTCCGCTGCCTTCCGGTGCTACGGCCAGAGCGATACCTTCGTCTTTCCAGTTGTAGAGATCGGTTGAGGAGTAGCAATGCACTCCGACATTGGCCACGTTGCCTCCTTCTCCTTCGGTCTTGTGCTCGCCAAACCAGTAGTAGCGTCCGTTGTCGTAAAGGATGCCTCCTCCGTGGGCGTTGATATGTACGTTGTTATTGTCCAGCCAGACCTGTCCGGGTGTGAAGGACTGGTAGCGTTCTTTTGTCTGGCAGGCGAGGAGACCTGCTGCCAGAAGTACTGCAAGAGATATTTGTTTCCACATAATCAGATGATGTTTAGAATGAAGGATGATGTTTGGTTTTATTGCAGCCGGGCATGAATGGTTTCCCCTTCCCGGATGGTATAAGACTTTCCGTCAATGTTTACGCGCAGTTTGCCGTTCCGGATGCGTTCAACCGTAATGTCGAACGTGCTGCCGAAAGCCCGTATGCGGCGGAGGGCAGCCTGATTCCACTCTTGGGGAAGACGGGGCGTCACGTCACAGCTTTTCAGTCCGGTGGGGCGGATGCCGAAGAGCCCTTCCGTAATGATGCGGCCGTAGAGAGCACTTTCGGCGGAAAGATGGCGCTGACCTCCTTCAGGCCATGCTTCGATGGCATAGGGAACATGTTCACCCAGCAGACGGACGGATGAGTAATGCTTCAGGTATTCGGTTGCTTTTTCTGTTTCGCCTACGGCATAGACACCGCGCAGGGCATACAGGGTGGAACGGTCCCAGAAAGTGCTGTCACCGGCCTGGGTAAGCAGACCGTTTTCAGTCCAGAGGCGCGGAGAGAACAGAGCCTGGATGGTTCCTTCTTTCCGTTCGCTGATACCCACGGTCAGCGGAATGCAGATCCAGGAGCGCAGGATATCGTTGCCTTCGTAATAGTGGTAAGTGTCATAGCCTTCCACGGTTCCTCCGAAATATTTTTCAATGGATTTGCGCAAGTCGGCAGCCTGTTGCCGGTAGGTGGCTGCTGTCTTTTTGTCTTTTCCCAGATCCTTTGCCAGAAAGGCAGCAGAAATCAGGGCATCATAGTAGAGTGAAGAGGTACAGAGGTTGGCTTTTCCGGCTGGGAAACGTCCTTCCAGTTCGTCTGCGTCAGAGGTTACGACACCTTCCGGCGTCAGCTTGCGGTGACAGTATTCCAGACACCACTGGATGAGCGGCCAGAGGGTTTCTGCCTGCTGCCGGTCTCCTCCGGCCAGTGCAAATCGGGAGGCTCCGTAGGCAATCATGGCTGCATCTCCGCGGTCGCCTGCGCCGTTCCAGATGTCCAGTCCTTCAGCAATGATGGAACTGGGAATGGGCTTCCACTCATCGTTCATAAAGCGGGCAAAATGTCTGAAAGAATTAAGAGCGGAGGCATTGCCGTAAGCATAGCCTGTGAAGGGGAAATAGGGGTTGATGTATTCTGCCTGGTCATTGGCCCAGATGGCGGCATAGTATGATTCGCCTCCAGGTCCGTGCATCGGTCCGCCCTTGGTTTCGTAGATGCTTTCGCAGGCCCGGATCTTGGAGAAGGCAAACATGCGGTTGATGACAGGATCGGGAGTCTCCAGAATCAGATTGTCTGCCAGTTGCTTCAGGAAATCCATCCGTTTGGCCTTTTCTGTTTCCGGTTGCAGCCGGATGGAGGATTCTCCTTCACGATGGGCGGACAGGGAAGCTGCAAAGTAAAGCGTATCGCCCGGCAGGACTGTGTGCGGGCCGCTTCCGTAGACTGTCCCTTCCATGATATAGGCTCCGGTAACTCCGTTTTCCGGATTGGTTTTCGAGCGTGTCTGTTCTTCGGGAATTTCCACCTGCAGGGAGTTTTTACCGGTATTGATCAGGCTATATTGTTCAATGAGAGCGGGCTGGTCGGTAGACGGGAAATATTCGCGGATCAGTTTCCATTGTCCGTAGTAGCCTTTGTCGAACCGGCTTTCCACGGTCAGTATGCCGTTGAGGCTGATGCTTTCCACTTTTTCTTCCGTAAGCGAACGGCTGTTCACGAAGACTGCATCCAGCGGATTCCAGGCAGAACGGCGCATCAGGCTGGCATGGGTATTGTTCGGCACGGTGCGCAGCAGCGGCCATACCATTCCTTTGTTCAAGGTAAAGTTGCCTTCGCGGTCTACACCGTAGCGCAATACGACAGAGACGGATTTACCGCTCATTTCAATGTGGTCGGAATGGGGAAGGTCGTTCCGGATGTTCCAGGTGATACTGCCGTCTTCCTGTGGCGACCAGCGCCGGGTGGACTGGGATGTTGCCGGCAGAGTGACCAGTGACAGTCCCAGAAAGGCATAGATAAGTCTTGCTTTCATGGCTTCTTCAGTATTTACATATAAGGTTCATAAAGTATGGCCCGATACCGTTTAATCGTCTGTATAATTGGGCCTTATTGTCCGCTCGATTCAGCTTCATCGTCTGTATGATCAGGCTTCATTGTCTGCTTGATTCCGGTGAATCTTCCGGTTCTTGAAAAATACGTCGGCCAGTTCCGGTCAGACAGAGGAGACATAAGTGTCTTTGCCTGTAGAACTGACCGACGTTCAGCGTATGAGATTATTTCAGTTTAAACGGTTCTTTTTTCACATAAGCCTTGAAGCCTTTGATGGCTGCCGGATTTCCTTCTTCCGAGCTGGGAAGACAGCGGAAACCGGTGATCTTGTGATTGTCTTTCAGGTCGATGATGATGGAATGCGGGAATTTAGTTCCGTAGTCCGTACACCAGGTTGTCGATTCCTGAAGGTCGTAGATCTTGTCGGCCGTGTTGTTTGACCATTGATAGCTTTCGCTGTCTGCATACGTGATACTCCATTTCTGGCGGGAGATGTCTTTGCCGTTTTCGTCGGTCAGATAGAGTTCGGCGATGGCAGCAAGATCCTTGCCGTCGTGTGCATTGAGGGCTTCCAGGCAGAAGTAGCGTCCCTCTACCGGACGGTTGAACTGTATGGTCTGCCATCCGCCTCCGGGTTTCAGTTCTCCGGTAGCAACGGGTGTTTCTCCCTTCAGGTTGAGGGTTTCACCTTCCTTGCGGTGAGTGACAGGTTCTTCGTTGTGGAGAACGTCCAGAATCGGCTGTTTCAGACCCGCAATTTGGGTTTCCTCCGGACCGAGCAGGTCGAGAACCACGATTTCGTTCTTGCCCTTCTTCAGCCAGCATCCCGGCATGAACAGAGTCTGCTGCGGACCGATCTTCCAGAATCGTCCCATTGCATGACCGTTCACCCATACCATTCCTTTTCCCCAGGTAGACATGTCAAGGAAGGTATCTCCGGTCTTGTCGAGTGTAAAGGTTGTGCGATAGTAGGCCGGACCGTCGAGCTTGCTTCCCTTGGCAAACTGCTTGTCGGCAGCAAACTTGGCATCGGTGGGGAAGCTATATACCTGCCATCCGGTGAGAGTCTGTGGTTCGCATCCTTCGTTCAGCAGCTGAACTTTGTCGGTGATACCTTTGCGGTCATGGATAGCGCGGTCGAAGTTGACGCGTCCCATGGCTTCTACCAGGATGTCCAGGCGGGTACCGGCTTTCACCTCAGGCAGCGACAGGATGTTTTCACCACGGCGGCGATCCAGGCGTCCCAGCAGCTGGCCGTTCAGATATACCTGTGCCCAGTCGTGTGGTTCATCTACCAGCAGAACGGTTCCTTCCTTGACATCAGCCAGAAGTGTCGTGCGGTAGAGGATGGTACCCCATCCCTGATCGAACTGTTCCATCGGCTGGATGGCTTCCGAAGTATGGGGCTTGGGCAGATTGTCAAACAGGGGAGCTACTTCGTTCAGTTGCATGGCAGGGATTTCAATGACCGGCATCGGTGCAGGTACATCCGGAATCACCTGTCCTGAATCAGCATACTGGACAAGCAGATCACGCAGCTGATAATATTTCGGAGTAGCCCATCCGGCTTCGCTGATAGGTGCGTCGTAGTCATAAGAGCTGCACATGGCCGAATAGGACGGACTGTTGGCTCCTCCCCAGTGGCCGAAGGTTGTTCCTCCGTGAGTCATGTAGAGTGAGAAGGAAATGTTGCGGTCCATCATGTCCTTGATACCTTTGACCATCACGTCAGCCGGGCGGGTTTCGTGCTTGCGTCCCCAGTGGTCAAACCATCCGCTCCAGTATTCGCTGCACATGAGCGGAGTTTCAGGCCGGGCTTCCCGAAGAGCCTTGAACTGCTGGTCGATATCTGCTCCCGTACCGAAGTTGATGGTCCAGAGCAGATCGTCGAGGCCATTGCGCTGGAAGGTAGATGCCCAGTCACACTGGAACAGGGGCACATCGGTGAATCCGGCTCCGCGTACGATGTCACGGATGGAAGCGATGTATTCCTTGTCTTCGGCATAAGCTCCGTATTCGTTTTCCACCTGCACCATGATGATGTTTCCTCCGCGGGGAGCCTGCAGGTCAGCCAGCTGCTTGCCCAGTTCGTTCATGAAGATCTTGGTACGTTCCAGGAAATACGGGTCGCTGGTACGCAGGGCAATATCTTTCTTCTTGAGCAGCCACCAGGGCAGTCCGCCCATTTCCCATTCCGAGCAGACATACGGACCGGGGCGCAGCATGATATACATGCCGTGTTTCTGGGCCAGGCGGCAGAAGCGGGCCACGTCATTCTGTCCTTCGAAGTCGAATTCACCCGGACGCTGTTCATGGATGTTCCAGAAGGCATAGATACAGATGGTGTTCATCCCCAGCGCCTTGCACATCTCGATGCGGTGTTCCCAGTATTCAGCCGGGATACGGGTGTAGTGGATTTCTGCCGCTTTGATCAGGAAAGGTTTTCCGTTGAGCAGGAACTCCTTGTTTCCGATTTCAAAGGTTTGCGGTTCTCCTTTAGGGGAAGTGCAGCCGGTCAGCATGGCAACGGCCAGTGCAGCAGCACTTACAGCACAGGATTTCAATAAATGATTCATAAAATGTTATTAAATTTTGGGGTTAGATTATGTTGTATATTTGATTTCAAATGTATAGTCCTTTCTTGTTCCGGATAGCAATAGATAACCTTCATACAGTCAGCGTTTAAACGCAAGCAAAATTATAAACCAGATATAAATTAAGCAAGTAAAACCAGTTAAAAAATTTTTTGTCAGATTATAGACCGGTTAATAAATTTGTACGTCCTCTTTCCGCTGTTTCCGAAGTTGGATGACTGAATGGATTATCCTGCTGGTAAAAAACGAAATATTCGTTGAATAGTCCATGCTAGGGGTAATTTAATCCATTTTTGTTAAAGCTGTCAACCGCTATCTTCGCCAGTTGTTGAAAACTGTTCCGACGGGGTCGGATGTGATATCTTTGAAAATAGAAAAAACTTAACATATTAAAGTCTTACTTAAATAAAAACATAAACTATGAAACCAGAAAAACATGATTGTTCAAGAAGAGATTTTCTCAAACATAGCCTGTTGGGAGCTGTGGCGCTCGGCGTCGCTTCTTTTCCGGGTGAACCGCTGACAGGAGCAATCCGGAACATAGAGGGCCGTAGAAAGAAAACTGCCCGGCGGGTTGTCCTGCTTTCGCTGGATGGAATCTGTGTAGAAGGATTCCGGAAGGCACGGACTCCTCATCTGGATAATCTGCTTGCACAGGGCGTTCTTTCACTGAAAACACGGGTGGTCATGCCGTCGGTCACTTTGCCTAACTGGACGAGCCATCTCACCGGAAGCGGTCCGGAACTGCACGGGGTCGTTGATAACAGCTGGACGATTGACAAATTCAAGCTTCCTGCTATAGAAACAGATAGCGACGGATATTATCCTTCTGTTTTCAAAGTGCTGAAGGATAAGAAGGAAGGCATAAAGACGGCCTTTTATTACAATTGGCCGAACCTGATCTATCCTTATAACCAGAAATATCTGGACGATATCTGTTTCCTGGAAAACGATGCCTATGCTCCTTATTATGAGAGGGCTTTCTCGTTCATTAAGACACACCGGGACGAACCGACTCTGGTTTTCCTCTATACGGTTCACACTGACCATGCCGGCCATAACCACAAGTGGATGTCTCCGGAATACATCCGGTCTATCGAAGAAGCCGATGAAGAAATCGGCCGCCTGCTTGATAAACTGAAGGCAGAAGATCTGTTTGATGATACACATTTCCTCTTCCTGACAGATCATGGAGGCATCAACTATGGTCACGGCGGAGTGAGCGTGGAAGAGATGATTGTTCCCTGGGGAATAACCGGTCCCGGCATTGCTGAAGGAAAGATGATGGAAGAACCCAACAATACAGTCAATACAGCAGCGGTAATCCTGCAGCTTTTCGGGGTAGAAAAACCCTTAAGCTGGACAGGAGAAGTTCCGGAATCGATATTCGGCTGATACTGTCATCCGTAGGCTGAAGTTTTTTTATTTCAACTTCAGCTTACGGGTGGCAGTCTGCTGGCCACAGGTTGCTTTCAGGGTGAGTGTGGAGGTATTTACGTTAAAAGCCTGGTTAAGTTAGTCCTTCTTTAGAAAAGATAAAGGCATTAAAATCAGTTCAACTGTACCTTTTCCAGCTGGTAATGCATGCGTTTGAGCTGCATGGCTGCTCCGATGCGGTACATCACCTTGCAGGCGCGTGCGAAGATGTGATAGGCCATTGCACTCTGGGGTTCTATCTGTTCGTGGCGGATGGCAGCAACCGTATGTTCGGCACAGCGGCGGATGGAATTTTCCAGCATGGCTGCTTCCTGACTGTCGAGCGGCCATTGATATATACTTGGGCATGACTCATTGCCCCGTCGAAGAGGATAAAAGCCTTTTTGCCGGAAGTAAACTGAGGAATATCCAACGTGGTCCGGTACCAGCCGACGCCGACAAAAGGCAGACCGCCGGTTCGCCCGGCATGTTCCATGGCTTCCTTTTGCCCGTCTTGCGAGATAGCCACATGCTGTTTGTCATTCTGACTGCTGAAAGGACCGTAAATGGCCCAGTCGTGCGGAACGGTAACCGACTGCCACTGGCTGTCGTCGAATGCGGGTTGGACGGATTCCGGATTGTCTTCACGGGTAAATTTCCATCCTTTTTCCAGCAGAAACTCCGTTCTTACCTGGGCGGAAACGCTGGTCAGAAAACCGGCGATTCCCAACAGGGATAGCATACAAGTTCTTTTCATACGATAGTTGAGTTAATTAGTTTATTTGTCTATCCTACAAATATAGCGTATATTTGCATACTCGCAACACAAATGTGGCATTTCGCCCGGTTGCATGCAATGCTTAAATCATTATTTATATGCTGTTACAATTATTTTTCGTGCTGGTGGCCATCGTGATTGGTGCCCGGATCGGTGGAATTGGATTAGGTGTGATGGGTGGAATCGGACTGGCTGTCCTGACGTTTGTCTTTGGACTGGCTCCAACGGCTCCTCCGATTGACGTGATGTTGATGATTGTTGCCGTCATTGCGGCAGCCAGTTGTATGCAGGCGGCCGGAGGTCTGGACCTGATGGTGAAATGGGCCGAGAAGTTGCTCCGGAAGAATCCGCAGCAGATTACGCTGTTGAGTCCGCTGGTGACCTACTTCTTCACCTTCGTGGCGGGAACCGGACATGTGGCTTATTCGGTTCTTCCGGTGATAGCCGAGGTGGCACGAGATACAAAAATACGTCCCGAACGGCCGATGGCGATAGCGGTGATCGCTTCGCAGCAGGCTATTACAGCCAGTCCGATCTCGGCAGCAACTGTCGCTTTGCTGAGTTTGCTGGTCGGCTATGATATTTCATTGATGGATATCCTGAAGATTTCGGTGCCTTGCACGTTGTTGGGTGTTTTGGCAGGCGCCTTGTATTCACTGCGGGTAGGAAAAGAGTTGAAAGACGATCCGGAATACCAGCGCCGGTTGGCCAATGGCGAATTATCGTCGGGTCATTATAAAGCTAAGGAAGTGACCGATCCGAAGAAAGCGGGTTGGGCTGTGGCGTTGTTCCTGTTGGCTACTTTGGGTATTGTCTTATTTGGTTCAATGGAATCCTTGCGCCCCCGGTTTGAACTCGAGTCGGGTGTTGTAGCCATGGAAATGTCGCATATTATAGAAATCCTGATGCTGACGGCTGCCGCACTGATTTTGTTGGTGACGCGGACGGATGGAATCAAGGCGGCACAAGGCTCGGTCTTTTCAGCCGGAATGCAGGCTGTCGTTGCGATCTTTGGTATTGCCTGGATGGGCGATACTTTCATTGCCGGTAATATGGCAGAACTGAAGAGTGGAATTGTCGATATCGTGACGCAGATGCCCTGGTTGTTTGGCCTGGCCCTGTTTGTTATGTCCATCCTGTTGTTTAGTCAGGCGGCAACAATCCGGGCGATGCTGCCGTTGGGCATAGCCTTAGGTATATCGCCGATGATGCTGATTGCCTTGTTCCCGGCTGTGAACGGTTATTTCTTTATCCCGAACTATCCGACCGTAGTGGCTGCCATCAACTTCGATCAGACCGGAACCACGCGGATCGGGAAGTACGTGTTGAATCACTCTTTTATGATGCCGGGATTAATTTCCACGCTGGTATCGGTTGTTTTAGGCTTATTGTTTATCCAGCTGTTTTAACGAAGTATGCCCTATCGAGTAAGCAGAAATACATTATTGCTTTGCGCCGGCCTTTTCTGGGTGGTGGCGGGAGCCAATGTATTGCGTATCGGAATCCTGTATTGGATGGCCAATCCGGATTATTTCCTGTTCAAGCTCTCTGAAATGCTGGTGATTTTCTTTGTCTTTTTAGGATTTATCTTTCATAATCTGTTTCGGAAGCATTCGGTACGGATCATCCACAAACCGGAAAAGAATCCTTTCTTTGCGTTCTTTGACTGGAAAAGCTGGCTGATTGTCGTCGTCATGATTTCATTGGGCATAAGTGTGCGGATGTTTGAATTGCTGCCCGGTTCGTTTATTGCCGTTTTCTATACCGGCTTATCGTTGGCACTGATTGTGACCGGCTTCCGTTTCCTGTTGTTCTGGTGGTTTTACCGGAACCGCCGGGGCGAAGGTTGAAAAGCCGGCGAATCAGGATAACTCGAATCCTGAAATGCCGGTCTGTCGTTTTGCTTTTTTACTCTCCGTCTTTTACGGTAATGTGGAAACAGCCCTGTCGGCGTTCGTGCTTGACGTAGCAGCGGTCTTCCCGTTTCAAGTCACGCAAGACCATGGCCAATACCATTTTCAGCTCATCTTTATCGATATTCAGGGTGTCTTTTTCATCTACCTTCGTATAGCGGACCCACGAAATATCGAATGTCGTACCATACTGATGGGTAGAGTTGACCGACGAATTGGAGTTTCTTTTCTTTAGTTTCTTGACGTCGGTAACGGTGCGGGTAACACTGGTTACTTTGACTTTGTAGAGAGACGCGTTCAGATTAGTCAGCGAGTCCTGGAAGTTCTTCCCGATGTCGTGCAGCAGTTCAGCGGCTTGCGGAATCAGGTACGGAATCGAGTGGGTGAGTTCTTCTACTTCGTAATACTCATTGGTCTTGATTTCTTCCATTTCGTGTTTTACCTCTTCGGCCTCTTCGCGTGTTGTGGCAGGCTTGATTCCTATCTTCTTGGCCATTTCCAGTTGTACATCATTCAAGTCGTTGAAGTCGCGGTTATAACTTCCGTTGTACCAGATACGTTTCAATGGGCCTCGTTCTTCCTTACAAGCCGGCAGGAGCAGGCAAATCATAATACCTGCCGAGAGCGCCCATAAACATGCTTTCAATTTCCTCATTTTGTCATTCATTATTCAGTTATACCCTGCAAAAATAAGAAATAAGTTTTAAGTTTTTGAGTTTTTACTTTTTGAGCTTGCTGCCTGTCGTGCGAAAACTATCCTCTTTCGTATTTAGGAAATCGGGAAAAACGCTCTATCTTTGTGCCCATGAGAATCTTCCTGGCCTTCGCAATCGGAGTTCTTCGTGATATCTAAGC
>OGXZ01000138.1_pt1 | contig 39997 bp, 41 predicted proteins | sample 1576431 | NCBI WGS metagenome assembly OGXZ01 (sample SAMEA3541590, study PRJEB24748) | human gut metagenome | biome: human gut; feature: human-associated habitat; material: faeces | place: China | collected 2012
CTGTTCTTACACGGCTAGCTACACGAGGTGCAACGTCACGGCCGATGGAAGAAGCACCGAACAGCATGATTTCGGGATCGAATTTTTTGATTACTTCTGTAACAGCTTTTGTGTAAGGTTCTGTTACATATTCTTTCAGGTAAGGGTGGTCAACCAGAACTACTTTGTCTGCGCCGTAGTGATACAGTTTTTCTACTTCGCCTTCGATTTCGCTGCCCAGCAGGACTGCGTATACATCGTCTTTCAGATCTGCTTTCAGTCTTGTAGCTTCACCGATCAGTTCCAGACCTACGTTCTGTACTTTGCCGTTTCTCTGTTCCACTACTACAAAAATACCATTGCTCATGGGAATTTTCCTCCTCAAAAAATATTGTTTATTCCGATCATCCGCCGCCTTTTCAGGGAAGGCTTGGAAACCGCAGGTTTCCAACTCCCTTCACGCAGGCGGGATTCATTTCCGCCGCGTGCTGAAAACCAGAGTTTCAAAGCACCTTGCAGGTGCTGATGGAACGGTTGGTTTTCCACACACAGCATATCCGATGAAATCCTGATTTCATCGGTGGTTTACGTCAGCAAGCCAAAATTAGATGATGAATTTTTCTTCCAGTTTCTTCACGATTGCTTCTACAGCCTGTTCTGCTGTCAGATCTTTCAGGACTGTACCAGCACCCTTCAGTTCTTTTGTGAAGGATTTGTATACGTTTGTGGGGGAACCTTTCAGACCGATCATATCCAGTTCCAGCTCGTCTTTCAGCAGGTTGAAGTCAAAGATTTTGATTTCTTTCTGGTAAGCGTCGAATACGCCGCCTACGGACATGTATCTGGGTTCTGCCAGTTCAGCGATTGCTGTCAGCAGGCAAGGTGTTTTTACTTTTACGATGTGGTAGCCATCTTCGAACTGTCTCTTAACGACTACATGGTCTTCTGCTGCTTCTACGATTTCTTCTACGTAAGAAACCTGAGGCAGGTGCAGTTTTTCAGCGATCTGGGGACCAACCTGAGCTGTGTCACCGTCGATAGCCTGACGACCTGTGATGATCAGATCGTAGTCCAGCTGTTTCAGAGCTGCTGCCAGGATACCGGATGTAGCATATGTATCGGAACCACCGAATTCTCTGCCGGAAACCAGGATAGCTTCGTCACAACCCATAGCCAGTGCTTCTCTCAGAGCAACGTCTGCCTGAGGGGGACCCATGGATACGACTGTTACTGTGCCGCCAACCTGTTCACGGATTGTCAGTGCAGCTTCGATACCAGTTTTGTCGTCGTGGTTGATGATGGAAGGAACGCCGTCACGAACCAGTGTGCCAGTTTTAGGATCGATTTTTACTTCTACGGTATCAGGTACCTGTTTGATACATACAACAATTTTCATTGTGATTTAATCTCCTTTCGTCTTTTTGGGAGCGCCGCTCCCAAGCCCTCGCAAGGGATATATCCCTTGACCCATTTGCCGCAAAATTCCATTTTGCGGAAGGGCTTCCCTGAATTTTCATAAATGAATCAAAGCTGTTTCAGAAAATATTTCTTATTTCAGTTTCATCCAGTTGGAAATAACGATCTTCTGTACTTCTGCGGTACCTTCGTAGATTTCTGTAATCTTCGCGTCACGCATCATTCTTTCGATCGGGTAATCTCTTGTGTAGCCGTAACCACCGAAGAGCTGTACGCATCTTCTTGTTACATCGCTTGCTGTTGCACCAGCCAGGTATTTTGCCATAGCTGCCAGGTGGCTGTAAGCGCCGTGTGCGTCTTTTGTGCATGCTGCTTCGTATACCAGCAGTTTTGCTGCTTCTACTTTTGCTGCCATGTCAGCCAGTTCGAACTGTGTATTCTGGAACTGACCGATTTTTTTGCCGAACTGTTTTCTTTCCATTACGTATTTTACGCATTCGTCGATGGCACCTTCTGCCAGACCCAGAGCCTGAGAAGCTACACCAATACGGCCGCCGTCCAGTGTCTGCATTGCGATCTTGAAGCCCTGACCTTCTTTGCCCAGCAGGTTTTCTTTAGGGATTCTGCAGTTTTCAAAGATCAGTTCGCATGTTGCGCTACCACGGATACCCATTTTTCTTTCTTTTTTACCGATGGAGAATCCGGGTGTGTCTTTTTCTACGATAAATGCGGAGATACCTCTTGTACCTTTGGATTTATCTGTCATTGCGATGATTACATATGTATCAGCATAGCCAGCGTTTGTGATGAATACTTTTGTGCCGTTCAGTACATATTCGTCACCATCCAGAACAGCTGTTGTCTGCTGCATGGAAGCGTCTGTACCTGCGCTGGGTTCTGTCAGACCGAAAGCACCCAGTTTTTCACCTTTTGCCAGGGGTACCAGGTATTTCTGTTTCTGTTCTTCTGTACCAAACATGTAGATGGGGCCTGCACACAGGGATGTGTGTGCGGAAACGATGATTGCTGTTGTGCCGCATACCTTAGCCAGCTCTTCTACTGCCATGGAATATGTCAGGTAGCTGCCGCCTGCACCGCCGTATTCCTTAGGGAAGGGAATGCCCAGGAAGCCGTATCTTGCCAGTTTCTTAACGGTTTCCACGGGGAATCTTTCTTCTTCGTCCAGTTCTTCCGCCAAAGGTTTTACTTCTGTTTCAGCAAATTTTTTGTACAGGTCTCTCAACAGTACTTGTTCCTTTGAATAGCCAAACTCCATAATTTGTTTCCTCCTTAAAAACAATTTTGATCGTCATAAAATGTCTTTCTGACATGCAGCGGGGTATTTCTGCATGCCGCTGGTATCAATTATACTTGATAAATCAAGGCTTTTCCAGCATGTATTAAAAAAAATACATCGTTTCCATCAATAAAAACTTTTGTCTTTCAGTGGTTGTACAAACAGGGGACGATAGAACAGATTCCGTCCTCTGCGCACACTTTCCATAAGAGAAATTGCCTTCACCTGCACGGTAAGATTTTCCAATTTCACCTGTTTTTGCACATCGGCAAACCCACGATACGGTTCTACCTCACGTCCCAATGTGATGTGAGGGCTCAAACCTTTTTTCTCTCTGGCAAATCCCTGTTTGCCCAGAGAGATTTCCAGCTGCTGAAACAGCCGCTGAAGGGGTGCGCTTTTTTCCACCCCTGCCCACAGGATGCCTTCCCGTCCTCTGGGAAAGAATCCTAAGCGATCCAGCTTCAGTTCAAAGGGGCGATTCCGTCTGGTGGTTTCCATCATGGTCTGTACCACATCGTCCACTTCTTCCGGTCTGATTTCCCCCAGAAAATGCAGGGTCAGATGGAAATTTTCCTTAGGCGTATAATTCCCCTTGCGGCAAAGTTCTGCCGCCTGCTGCTGTGCCCCTTCCAGGGCGTCCTTCACTTCTTCTTCCAGTTCAATGGCAATAAATGTCCGCATGTTTCCTCCTTTCTGTAAAAAAGGACGGCGAGGCTCCTTCTTTTGGAAAGAGCCGTGCCGTCCCTTCATAAAATACAAAACTTCTTATTTTACAAGAGCCATTGCTCTTTCCACAACCTGTTCTACGGTGAAACCGAAATCTTTGAACAGGGTGCCTGCAGGTGCGGATGCGCCGAAACCTTCCATGCAGATGACGTCGCCGTCCAGACCTACAAATTTATGCCAGCCAAAGTCTGCCGCTGCTTCTACAGCCAGTCTTGCGCGAACAGCCTTAGGCATAACGCTTTCTTTGTATTCGTCGCTCTGTTCTGCGAACAGTTCCCAGCAAGGCATGCTGATGACTCTTGCTTTCACGCCTTTTGCAGCCAGTTCGTCATAAGCTTTATAGATCAGTTCTACTTCGGAACCGCTTGCCATGAGCAGTACATCAGGTGTACCTTCGCAGTCACGCAGGATATAAGCGCCTTTCAGAGCGTCTTTGCCGGTGCCTTCCAGTGCAGGCATGTTCTGTCTGGACAGGATCAAACCGGTAGGTGTTGTAGTATGTGTCAGCGCTGCATACCAGCCAGCTGCTGTTTCTCTGGTATCACAGGGACGGAATACCATGTAGTTAGGCAGGCTGCGCAGCATTGCCAGATGTTCGATAGGCTGGTGAGTAGGACCGTCTTCCCCTACGCCGATGCTGTCATGGGTAAAGATGCTGATAACAGGCAGACCCATGAGGGCTTCCATACGCAGACCAGCTTTCATGTAATCACTGAATACGAAGAAGCCAGCGATATAAGGTCTTACGCCGCCGTGTACAGCCATACCGTTTGCCATAGCTGTCATGGCAAATTCACGGATACCGAAGTGTACGTTGGAGCCAGCGGGGTTTTCTTTGCTGTAGTATTCTCTGTCTTTCATAACAGATTTATTGGAAGGAGCCAGGTCAGCGCTGCCGCCAAACAGGTTGGGAACAACTTTTGCTACTTTCTGCAGTACTTTTTCGGAAGTTGCACGAGTCGCGATGTCGCCTTCATCTTTCCAGAAATCTTCGTCATTCAGCAGATCTGCTGCCAGCTTGTCGCTGTGCCACAGTTCGTATTCTTTTGCCAGTTCAGGATTTGCTTTTGCGTATGCTGCAAACATTTCGTTCCAAGCTGCTTCTTTCTTTGCACCTTCTGCTGCCCATGCTGCCATGTGCGCTTTCACTTCTTCGGGAACAAAGAAAGGTTCTGTGTAAGGCCAGCCCAGATTTTCTTTTGTCAGCTTGATTTCTTCTTCACCCAGAGGTTCACCGTGAGCGGATGCTTTGCCCTGTTTGTTGGGTGCACCGTAACCAATCAGTGTGTTTACTTTGATCAGGGAAGGTTTGTCTGTTTTCTTTGCTGCCGCAATGGCTGCTGCGATAGCGTCTACATCGTTGCCGTCTGTTACTTCTGCAACATCCCAGCCGTAAGCTTCAAAACGTTTCATCACATCTTCTGTGAATGCAACATCTGTGCTGCCTTCGATGGTGATTTTGTTGCAGTCATAGAGCACGATCAGTTTGGACAGACCCATGGTGCCAGCCAGAGAAGCTGCTTCGGAAGCAACGCCTTCCTGCAGGCAGCCGTCGCCGCACAGTGCGTATGTGTAGTGGTCAACCACTTTGTATTCAGGTGTGTTGAATTTTGCTGCCAGATGGCTTTCAGCCAGTGCCATACCAACAGCGTTTGCGATACCCTGACCCAGAGGACCTGTAGTTGTTTCTACGCCTGCTGTGTGTTTGTATTCAGGGTGACCGGGTGTCAGGGAATTTCTCTGACGGAAGTTCTGCAGATCTTCAATGGTCAGACCATAGCCGAATACATGCAGCAGGGAATACAGCAGTGCGGAGCCGTGACCTGCGGACAGTACAAAACGGTCTCTGTCGTCCCATTTCGGGTTTGCAGGGTTTGCTTTCATTTCCTTTGCCCACAGTGCGTAAGCAGCGGGTGCAGCGCCCAGAGGCAGACCGGGATGACCGCTCTTTGCTTTCTGGATAGCTTCTGCGGAAAGGAAACGCAGGGTATTTACAGTCAAGTTATCAATATTCATATTGTTTTCCTCCCATTTCGAAAATTGCCCTTTCAAAAAAGGGCAATCTTCATCAAAACATATTTTGGTTTCCGTTACAAAAAGATGTTTCTTATTTCTTGGGTACGCTTTCCCAGTCTTTCAGGAAACGTTCGATACCGATGTCTGTCAGAGGGTGTTTTGCCATCTGGATCAGTACATTGTAAGGGATGGTTGCGATGTGGCAGCCAGCTCTTGCAGCGTCGATAACATGCAGAGGGTTACGGATGGAAGCAGCAATGATTTCTGTTTCGATGCCGTGGATATCAAAGATATCAACGATTTCTTCAATCAGAGTCATGCCTACGGAACCAATGTCGTCCACTCTGCCCAGGAAAGGACTTACATAGGTTGCGCCTGCTCTTGCAGCCATCAGCGCCTGTGTAGCGGAGAAAATCAGTGTCACGTTTGTTTTGATGCCTTCTGCTGTCAGGATTTTAACCGCTTTCAGACCTTCCAGTGTCATAGGGATTTTGATAACGATGTTTTTGTGGATTTTTGCCAGTTCTCTAGCTTCTTTTACCATGCCTTCATGGTCCAGGCTGATAACTTCCGCACTGATGGGACCATCCACGATAGTTGTGATTTCTTTTACAACTTCTACGAAATCTCTGCCTTCTTTTGCAATCAGGGAAGGGTTTGTGGTTACGCCACAGATGACGCCCAGGTCATTTGCTTCTCTGATCTGATCCACGTTAGCGGTGTCGATAAACATTTTCATGATGCTTCTCCTCTTTCTTTGTATATGATTGTAAACAAGTTACCATTTGCACATATTATGCTAGTTTTATTGTACTGCATAGAAAAGGCAAAAGCAACGGCTTTTCCCCACTTTTTCGTTTTCCGTCAATCTGCCCAAGGTCATAAGACAAGAGAAAAAATCTTTTGTTTGAAACACAAAAAAGAGTAACTGTCCTTACAGGAGGAACAGCTACTCTTTTCATATTCTTATAACAGCCAGCCTTTGACAAAATCGGCAATACCATCTTTTTCGCAGACATTTTTGTGTCTGATTTCTCTTGTTTCAATGCCCCGGATGGGTGCAGGGATGGCTACACCGCTGACTTTTTCCATTTCTTTCATCAATGCAAAAGCGTCGCCGGCTGCGTATTTTTCATCCAGCGCAGTCATAACGTCTTTTGTGAATTTGTAAGGGCTTGCAGTGGAAACGATAACCATAGGGTTCTTTGTACCGCTTTCTGCTCTGTATTTTTCTGCCGCCGCATAAGCCACTGCTGTATGGGTATCCATCACATAGCCTGTGTTTTTATATACTCTACGGATGGCGTCAAAAGTTTCCGCCTCATCAGCAAATTCCCCGGAAATCCGTTCTTCTGTGATTTCCGCTGTGTACTTCCCTTCTGCCTGCAAAGCAGCCATTTCCGCCTTTGTCTTGTCCTGTCCACCCATGTGGCACAGGAGACGTTCCAGATTGCTGGAAATGAGGATGTCCATGGAAGGAGAAACAGTCACATGGAAGGCGCGGTTTCTGTCATAAACGCCAGTGCGGAAGAAATCATACAGCACTTTGTTGTCATTGGATGCGCAGACAAAATGACCTGCGGGCAGACCCATCTGTGCCGCATACCAGCCAGCCAGAATGTCTCCAAAGTTCCCTGTGGGTACTGTAAAGTCCAGAGGTTCTCCCCATTTGATTTCGCCCATTTTCACAGCCTGAATATATGCCCAATAGTAATATACAATCTGAGGTACCAGTCTGCCGATGTTGATGGAGTTTGCGGAGGAGAAACGATATCCTCTCTTTTCCAGTTCGTCCGCCAGTTCTTTGTCCGTGAAAATCCGTTTTACAGCGCTCTGGGCATCGTCAAAGTTCCCTTTGATACCTACCACGCAAGTGTTGTCCCCTTCTTGGGTAGTCATCTGCAATTTCTGCACAGGGCTGACACCATCTTCCGGGAAGAATACCATAATCTTCACGCCGTCTACGCCAGCAAAGCCTTCCAGCGCCGCTTTTCCTGTATCACCAGAGGTTGCTGTCAGGATGACGATTTCCTCTTTCTGTCCCTGACGTTTTGCCGCTGTTTTCATGAGATAAGGCAGGATAGACAGCGCCATATCTTTGAATGCCAGTGTTCTGCCGTGGAACAGTTCCAGATAAAGCATATCCCCCTTTTTCACCAGAGGTACAATTTCTTTTGTATCGAATTTTTCATCATACGCATGTTCGATGCAGTATTTCAGTTCTTCTTCCGTAAAGTCCAGATACAGCTTCAATACTTCATAGGCTAACTGCCGATAATCCATCCCCATAAGTTCTTCGGGAGTCTTGTCCATTTTGGGGATTTCCTTTGGAATATACAGACCGCCGTCAGGGCAGATGCCACGCAGGATGGCTTCTGATGCAGACGCGGTAATGTCTTTGTTTCTGGTGCCTATGTATGTTGTCACTGCCATATTCACTCGCCCTTTCTTCCATGCCGATTTTCAAAGAGAATTGATGATAGTTCTATTGTACGAATATTTTTCTATTTGTCAACCACAATCGTACATTTGTTTTTTATCGAAAGACAATTTTGTATTCTGTATTTCTTATTCCCATTTCCAACCGACGGCGTATTTGTTTTTCAGTCGTCCTTTTTGTGTCTTGCCCCAGCCCAAGGGGTAACCATCCACGCAAACCAGCGTCCAGCCGTCTTTTGCTTCCGGCGCTTCCAGTGTTTCCCCTTTCAGATACCGAATGACTCTCTCGTCAGAAAGAGGCATATCCAGCACGTTCTTCACTTCTTCTTTTTTCAGTCCCATGGCAAAAGCCTGAGAAGGCTCAAACCGTCCTTTTTTCAGTGTTCCCAGCTGCCAGCCGCTCCGCAGCACCCGCAGACCTTTTGTAGCAGGCGCCCCTTCCGGCAAAAGACACAGACTGTCCCCATAAATCTGAAATGTGCCTTTCCATTTGCCCGTAAGGGTTTCTTTGACAAACTGCCGGAAAGGTTCCAGTTCTTTTTCGCCGATGCTGGCTTCTGTGGGTGTACTGCATCCTGTTGGTTCTCCTGTTTTTTGCAGCAACGCCAGAAAATGCCCTTCCCCTTTGATTTTATGAGGATAGAGCCGCACACATTCCGTGAGGGGTTCACAGCCCGGCGCAAAACCCCAGTTCTTTTCCAAAGGAACCAGCGTAAATTCCGGGTGATTGTCCAGAAATGTCTGAATGCTGTCCTCATTTTCCATTTTGGCAAAAGTACAGGTGGAGTACAGAATCATTCCCCCTGTTTTCACCATGGAAGCGCAGTGTTCCAGAATATCCGCCTGCTGTTCTCTGCAAAATGTGAGCAATTCCTCGTTCCAGCTTTTCACCATATCCGGCTCTTTACGGAACATCCCTTCCCCAGAACAAGGGGCGTCAATCAATATTTTGTCAAAAAAACCACCAAACCGTTCTGCCAGCTTCTTTGGCGGTTCACTCATGACAATGGCGTTGGTAATGCCACTGATTTCCACGTTTTTGAGAAGTGCTTTTGCCCGTCCGGCACTGATGTCGTTGGAAATGAGCAGTCCTGTTCCGCCCAGTCTTGCCGCCAGCTGTGTAGTCTTTCCGCCGGGTGCAGCGCAGATGTCCAGCACAAAATCCCCTTCTTCAATGGGAATCATGGCACCAGGTGTCATGGCGCTGGGTTCCTGCAAATAGTACAACCCCGCGTGATAATAGGGATGCTTGGCAGGGCGTTCCCCTTCTGCGTAGTAAAATCCGCTTTCACACCATGGTACGGGGGAAAGGGAAAATTCCCCTTTTTCCGCCAGTTCCGCCGGAGAAATTTTCAAAGTATTTGCCCGTAGTCCATAAAGTCTGACTTCCTCAAAAGACGCCAGATAATCCTCGTATTCCGCCCCCAGCAATGCTTTCATTTCGTTGATATATGCCAATGGTAATTCCATATTTTCCTCCTCGTTGTATGTCAACTGCTTCTTCTGCCTACCATCATACGCAAAAAAGAAAAGGGATGCAAGAATTGAACAAAAATTCAAACACCTTTTCTACGTTTTTTCGTCTTTACAAATATACCATGGTCGTATATCATAAATAACGTTAAAAATGACTTGGCAAAAAAAGGAGGGCTCCCATGGAAAAACAGATCTGGAAACCGGGCACCGTATTGTACCCCGTCCCTGCCGTTATGGTATCCTGCGGCAATATGGAGCAGAAAAACATCATCACCGTAGCATGGACAGGCACCATCAATACCAATCCCCCCATGACTTACGTTTCCATCCGTCCTGAGCGTCACTCCTATGAGCTGATTAAGGAAAGAGGAGAATTTGTCATCAATCTGGTCACCAAAGACCTGACTTATGCCTGTGATTTCTGCGGCGTCAGAAGCGGCAGAGATGTGGACAAATTCGCCGAAATGCACCTGACAGCCAAAAAAGGGGAAAAAGTCGACTGCCCCATCATACTGGAAAGCCCGGTCAACATTGAGTGTAAGGTGAAAGAAATTGTTCCTTTGGGCAGCCATCATATGTTCCTTGCAGAAGTGGTTTCCGTCAGTGTCAGCGAAAAATATTTCGACAAGACAGGGAAATTCCACTTAAACCGCAGCAAGCCCATCTGCTATTCCCACGGGGGATATTTCACACTGGGAGAACAGGTCGGCTCTTTCGGCTATTCCGTGCGGAAAAAGGACACACCCAAAACAGGAACCAAACAAAGAAAACGCCGCTCCGGCAAGAAACAGCGGCAGAAATAACAAAAGAGAGCGTATGAATTTTTAAGGAGGCGTATTATCATGCTGCAAATCACAGAAGTAAATATTTTTTCTTTGAGCAAAGACGAAGACGCATGGACCATCGAAGGGGAAATCATTTTTGAGGACGACCTGACCTCTGCTTTTGAAGCGGATTATCTGCCTGATGAAGATGAACTGGAAAACCTGTCTCTGGAATTGGAACTGGATGGTTTTGATACCAAAGTACTGAAAAATATGATCCTGGACGCAGCTAACGACTACGAGGACTGATACAGGAGGCGAGCAAGTATGAGCCTGACCATTTGTCCTGCCTATGACCGACCGGAAGAAGTCAAAGCCCTGTTTCTGGAATATACGGATTTCCTGCTGAAAAGCGATCCTTCTTTTGCCGCTTTTCTGGAATTGCAGAATTACGACAGAGAACTGGATCATCTGGAGGAAAAATACGGGATGCCCAAAGGCAGACTGTATCTGGCGCTAGTGGATGATGCCATTGCCGGCTGCATTGCCCTACGCCCCCTTTCGGATACGGAATGTGAACTGAAACGGCTTTATGTGAAAGATGCCTTTCGTGGTCAGGGCATTGCGGAGCATCTGGTGGAAAAACTCATTGACGACGCCAGAGAAATGGGCTACGATGCCATGCTGCTGGATACCCTGCCTTTTTTGAAGGGTGCCCTGCATCTGTATGCCAAACTGGGATTTCAAGAAATCCCGCCCTATAACAACAGCCCCATGGAAACATCCATTTTCCTAAAGCTGGATCTGCATCAATAAAATAAAAAGCGATTATGAAATCTTTCCTTGAGATTTCATAATCGCTTTTTTTGTTACAGAATCCGTTTTGGACAAAAATCCAGATAATCCGCCGCTACCAGTTCATACAGGATGCCGTCCCGCTCCCCCTGCAAAGCGTTTTTGTGGTTTGCTGCCCCGTGAAGGTGCCCATAAACCACCCGTTTCACAGGATATTCCGCCAAAATCTCCGTAAAAGCCGATGGCTCCCGTTTTTCATTGACCGGCGGAAAATGCATCATGACGATGATGTCCTCCGCCCCTGCTTTCATAGCCGCATCCAAAGACAGCCGCAGGCGAATCTGCTCCCGTTTATAGATTTTCTCATCCTCCGGCGTAAAACTGCGCTCATTGGGACAGAGCCATCCTCTTGTGCCGCAGATGAAACTCTTTTCCCAAGGCACAGCATCATTTTTCAGAAACGCCATTTCCGGGTACTGTCCCGCCAGACGGCTGGAGGATTTCCACCAATAGTCATGATTGCCGGAAAGAAGGATTTTCCGTCCCGGCAGGCTGTCGATGACATCCAAGTCCGCCGCCGCTTCCGGCAGACGCATGCCCCAGGAAATATCCCCCGGCAAAAGCACCGTATCTTCTTCTGTTACTTCTCGTTTCCAGTTTTCTATGATTTTTTCACTGTGATTTTTCCAGTTTTCTCCAAAAATATCCATGGGCTTGCTGACGGCAAAGCCGAAATGCAAATCCCCAATGGCAAATAATCCCATACAAATTCCTTTCTATACCCGATACATTTCTGCCATGATGTTCAGCTTTTCGTTGAACTCCTTCAAAGCTTCCATGTCATCACCGTTCCAAAGACGGATAAATTCCTTATTGATTTCGTTCATATCATCCAGTTTTGCCACAAAATACAGGTTCTGGATATTTTCCAGAATATTGGCTACCAGATTGTTTTTGATCTCGTTGAGCCGCTGGGCGTTGGTGATTTCCTCCCGGATGGTGGCCATTTCCTGATCCAGATGGAAAGCCGCTTCAGCACAGTTTTTCAGTCTGTCCTGCAAATCTTGAGGAATATTGCCGCTGTATTTATACCGCAGGGAGTGTTCCGCCGTTGCCCAGAAATTCATGGCATTGGTGCGAATCTGGATTTCCGCAGGCACAGTCTTTTCCCCCAGTGCCGTAAAGAGAGGGTAACGGATGATCATATGATAACTGCGGTAACCGCTGGGCTTTGTGTTGGTGATGTAATCCCGCTCCTCAATGACAGTCATGTCCTTGCGCTTGCGCACCATTTCAATGACCTTGGGAATGTCCTCCACAAACTGGCAAAGGATACGGATGCCCGCAATATCCTCAATTTCTTCTTCGATTCTATCCGGCGAAATCTGTTTTCTGCCTGCTTTTTCCAATATGCTGGCAGGACGTTTCAGCCGCCCCGTTACGGAGTCAATGGGCGAATAAATGCCCAGTTGTCTGCATTCTTTGTCCAGACTGCGAAACTTTAACAGCAGTTCGTCAACGGTCTGGGCATAAGGATAGAGCAATTCTTTCCAGTTGATGATTTCCACGTTCTCACCCCATTTTCTTTTCTGCCTTTATTATACGATATGAGGCAGGTTTCGGCAATGGACGGACAAGACCTTATAAGGAAAGTCCCTGTCTTTTTTCGTCATATTCCGCCTTTGTGACAGAATAACAGCGAAAATCCTGTACTTTGCCGTCAAAGCGTATCTGTGCCTGCCGCAAAGTGCCTTCGTATACAAAACCGCATTTTTCCAGCACCTTTGCGGAGGCAGGATTATCCGGGTAACATGTGGCAGTAATGATGGAAAGATTCAGCAAATCAAAGCCATACACCAGCACCGCTTCCACCGCTTCTGTCATGATGCCCTTCCCCCAGCAGTCAAAGGCAAGAGAATACCCGATCATTTTCGCTCCACTATTTTCCCGTTTGCCATCATCCACCAGACCCACGGTACCAATGAGCCTGCCTTCCTGCTCTATGGCAAAAACGTGTGGCTCTTTCAAAAACACCTGTTCCAGTATCTCCCGGCTTTCTTCCAAGGTTTCATGGGGTTTCCAGCCAGCCCTAGGTCCAACGGCAGGATGGCTGCAATAAGCAAAAAGCCCTTCAGCGTCCTGTTCCGTCAGCGGACGCAGCCGCAAACATCTTGTTTCCAGTTCCATGTCCATCCCTCCTTTTGCCTTATGATACCATAGCTTCTTCTCAAAAAGCAAAAGCCGCCTTCCTTCCGAAAAAGAAAAACGGCTTCTGTTTAAATATGTGCGTGATACCCGGCTTTTTCCACAGCGGCACAGAGCTTCTCCACAGGAATCTGCTCTTTCTGCCGCACTTTTGCCCGTTTCTGCTTCAGGTCTACTTCTGCCCATACGCCGTCTATGGCGTTTAAGGCGTTTTCTACCCGTTTGGCGCAGTTCTGACACGTCATGCCCTCAATTTCCAGCATCACATGATAGCTGTAGTGGTCGGGATTTTTGTCAACTTTCCGGGGCTTTGGTACGTCACCGCCTCCGCAGCAGCCGGACGTCAATTTTTTGGAATAACTTTTGACGGAAATGACAACCACAATCACCAGCAGTGCTGTCAAAACCGCCGTTGCCACACTTCCCATAAAAAGCCTCCTTTCTGCCCTCAGGCAGTCTGTTCTTCTTTCCCCCTTGGCAGCAGCGGACGCATACTAGTACCGCTGATGGCAACGGTGGAAAGGTTATGGAAGAAAGCGGAAACTGTGGGCTGCAAAATGCCTGCCAGCCCCAGCAAAAGCAAAGATGTATTGAATCCGATGATTGCCTTGTAATTTCTGGAGATACGTCCCATAAGCGCCTGACTTAAGTGACGCAGTGTCACCAGCTCCCACAGTTCCCCGGAGAGCAGGGCAATATCTGCCACTTCTCTGGCTAAGTCTGATGCGTCTTTCATGGCAACGGACACATTGGCAGCGGACAAAGCCGGAGAATCATTGATGCCGTCCCCTACCATAATGACCGTTCTGCCTTGGGCTTTGATTTCTTCCACTTTTGCCGCCTTATCCTCCGGCAGCACGCGAGCGTAATATTCTGTGATACCCAGCTGCTGGCAGGCAGTACGGGCTGCTTTTTCCCCGTCACCTGTCATCATGATGATATGCTGAATGCCCGTCTGCCGCAGGGCTTCGATGACTTCCGCCGCTTCCTGACGGACGGGGTCATGGATGAAGATTGCACCTGCCAAATCCTCACCAATGGCAAGATATACCGCAGAGTCTGTGCTGTCCACAGCGTCCAGTTTTTCCCTGTCAGCCTCTTTCAGAAGAATGCCTTCATCCTCAAAAACAAAGTGCGGGCTGCCAATAACGACTTTTTTGCCTTCCAACTCTGATGCAATGCCGTGAGCAACCACATACTTCACTTCCGCATGGCGTTCCTCATGGAACAGACCTTCTTCCGCCGCCTGTCTGACGATGGCACGAGCCACGCTGTGAGGGAAATGTTCTTCCAGACATGCCGCTGTCCGCAGCACTTCATTCCGTTCATAATCCCCAAAGGCAATGACCTGAGAAACCTGAGGACAGGCTTCTGTCAGCGTACCAGTTTTGTCAAAGATAATGGTATCTGCCGCACCAAAGGCTTCCAGATGTCTGCCGCCTTTGACCATCATCCGATGGTTTGCCGCTTCCCGCATGGCAGAAATGACGGCAATGGGCGTTGCCAGTTTAATGGCACAGGAATAATCCACTGTCAGGATTGCCATGGTCTTTGTGGTGTTTCTGGTGAGCAGGAACACCGTCGCCGCTGTCAGCAGATGATAAGGGACAATCCGGTCTGCCAGTCGTTCCGCTTTTCCCTGTACGCTGGCTTTCAGTTCTTCCGAAGCGGCAATCAGGTCCATGATTCGTTGGATGCGTGTCTGGGCATTGACTGCCATAACTTCCACAGCCACAGAGCCTTCCTCCACCAGCGTTCCGGCGTAGACCATAGCCCCTTCTGCCTTCCGCACTGCCAGCGGTTCTCCTGTCATAGTTGCCTCGTTTACCATGGCTTCCCCTTCCCGGACTTTGCCGTCAATGGGAATCATGGTGCCTGTACGGATGCGGAGCCAATCCCCCGCTTTCACCTCAGAAAGGGGAATCTGCACATCGCCCTCCGGCGTTACCAGCCAAACTTTGTCAATCTGGATGGCAAGGCTGGCAGAAAGGGCTGTTTCTGTCCGTTTTCTGGTGTAGTCCTCCAGAATATCCGAGAAGGACAGCAGGAACATAATAGACGATGCCGAGGAGAAAGAACGCTTCAGCATGGAAGCGCCAATAGCTGCCGCATCCAACACATTTACATTCATGCGCCCATGAAGCAGACTACGCAGCCCATGCCATAGAAAAGGCACCGCCCTGAAACAAGTCTTACAAATCTGCAGAGGCACTGGCAAGAGCAGTTTTTCCGCCACTCGCCGCAATACCATACTGCAAATCTTCTCCTGAAACCGCAGGTCGATGGCCTGTACATCTTCCTCCCCTGTTGGTTCCACTTTGGGGATGTCTGCCCGGCGCAGCTTTCCTACAGTATCCAGCAGGGTTTCTTTGGCAATGTCTTTCCCGTAATAAATCAGAATACTGCCGTTCTGGGCGCAGGTACGCACCCGTTCCACGCCACTTTTCTGCCGCAAAAGACTGGCAATACCCCATCCTTCTTCCTCGGAAAAGGCATACTGCCCCAACCGCAGACGAAGCCTGCCGGGACCGTCATAGCAAATGGCATATTTCATATAACATGCCCCCGCTTCTTACTGTTCGCAGTCGCACGCTTCGGCAGCCTGCTGTTTTGCGTCAAAGCAGATGTCTTCCGCTTCTTCTTTGATGTTTGCGAAAGTAGCCTGTGCATCTTTGTGCAGCTTCATCGCCTGCGCCACAGCGTTCACAGTCACTTCGCGGGTCTTTTTGCTCTTGAGAATCTTGCCGCCTACCAGCGCTGCGGCGATACCGCCCAAGAACACCCATTTTCTGTCACATTCCAAACAATTTTTCCACATGATTCATTCCTCCAATTCTAGTTATTCAATGCTTACTCCACAAGTTTACTATCGCTAACTTTTGTTGTCAATGACTATTTACAAAAAATGGTGTATCCTTTTGAAAGAAGGATGATGAGAAAAAGGTTGGTGTAACACATATGAAATTACAGGAATCTGGAGAAAATTATCTGGAAACCATTTTGATATTGGAAAAAAGAAACGGCATCGCACGCTCTGTGGATGTAGCAACAGAATTGGGCTTTTCCAAGCCCAGCGTCAGCCGCGCTGTCAGCATATTAAAAGAAGGTGGCTATGTGACCATCGGCAATATCGGTCAGCTCCTGCTGACAGACAAAGGCAGACAGGTGGCACAAAACATCTACGACCGCCATTGCTTCATCAAGGAATGCCTCATGTTTTTGGGTGTCAGCCCGGAAACAGCAGAAGCCGACGCCTGCCGTCTGGAGCATGTGCTCAGCGAAGAAACTCTCTCCTGCATGAAGGCACACTATGAAAGTCATATGGCAGAGCAGAAATCATAAAATATTTTTCAAAAATCCTATTGACAGTCTATGAAAAACGTGATAGGATGTATCCAGAAGTTAGCAAACGCTAACTATTAATTTTGACACAAAGTTAGCTATAGCTAACAATTGTAAATAACAAAGGAGGTTCTGCACATGAGCGTTGTTATCGTGGGCGGTCACGACCGCATGGTTCGTCAGTATATGGACATCTGCAAGAAATTCAACTGCAAAAGCAAGGTGTTCACACAGCTGCCGGGGAATTTCCGTTCCCAGATTGGACAGGCAGATTTGATTATTCTGTTTACTTCCACCGTTTCTCACATCATGGCAACAGGTGCCGTACAGGAAGCGGAGAAAAACAATATTTCCATTGCCCGTTCTCACAGCAGCTCATCTTCTGCCCTGAAACGTATTTTGGCAGAACACTGTTGTTGATTTTTGCTTATGAGTTAGCAATTGCTAACTATCAGAGTTTGATAGAAAGGAGGATTCCCATGTCCGATTTTGAAGCGGAACTGATCCATCACGCTGCCCCTACCCTGCTGGGCAGAAAGCAATCCAATCTGTTTTCCCTGCCTCTTTCCCTTCTGCCTAAGTGCAAAGAAGAAATCGCCCTTTACGGTCAAAAACTGGCGGAAAAAGGCATTTGCATCGTATATCTTTATAGTTTTAAAAACCGTGTATTCATCATGGTTTATCGTCAAAATGCCATGATACGGTATCTGCGGGTGCCCCATGTGCGGGATTATCTCATTTCCCTTGGCTACCCTGCCCGTATCGGCAAAAAAGACGCTATGACACAAACACTTGCCCATCTGCGCAAACGGATGCAGGCAGACGGTGATTTCCCCCATGAAATCGGCTTTTTCCTGGGTTATCCCCCTGCCGACGTATTTGCTTTCATGCGTGAAAAAGGTCAAAATTATAAATGCGTTGGATTTTGGAAGGTTTACGGCGATGAAAAACGGGCACTGCGTATTTTCCAGTGCTACCGTGACTGCCGTGATCAGATGATGGAACAGGTAACTGCAGGCTCGTCTATTCTTTCCCTCTTGGGCGCAGCCTGAACAGATACATATTTTTCAGAACTTTTTTTCAAAAAAAGGAGGACAATTATGAGTAAAATTGCTGTAATCTATTGGAGCGGCACAGGCAATACTGCTATGATGGCAAATGAGATTGCCGCTGGTATCGGCTCTGATGCTGAAGTGTTTTCCGTAGATGCGTTTCATGGCAACGTAGCAGACTATGACAAAATCGCTTTCGGCTGCGCGGCTATGGGCGATGAAGTGCTGGAAGAAGCGGAATTTGAACCTTTCTTCTCCGCTGTGGAAGGCAGTCTGAAAGGCAAAAAAGTTGCCCTGTTCGGCTCTTACGGCTGGGGCGACGGTCAGTGGATGCGCGACTGGGAAGACAGATGCACAAAAGCTGGCGCAAACCTCTTTGACGATGGTCTGATCCTCTGCGGCATGCCCGACGCTGACGGCAAAGCAAACTGCAAAGCATACGGTGAAAGATTCGCCGCTTATTGATTTCCCTTTACACACCCTAATATAGGGAAATCCTTGACATTTTCTGTAATACATTATCCATAAAGAATACACCAATCCTTCTGTATTCTATAATAAAACACACATACCTTCTTACACAAAAAGGCTGTGAAACTTCGGTTTCACAGCCTTTGACTATCAAAAACTAAATTTTACTTTTTTCAAGGAAGCAGAAGGGCTTAGGAAACGAAGTGTTTCCCAACTGGAATCCGCAGTCGGAATTCACTTCCGACGAGGAAAAGGCGAAGTTTCAAGGCTTTTTAGCCGATGGAATTTCGCCTTTATGCTTCTGTCTATTCGTCAAAGGCTTGAATGAAATGAGCCTTTGACGACAGCTCTCTTTTTATCCTTATTTTGTCCATTCCAGTTCTGCCGGTGTACGCAGTTTCTGATGTTTGTAAATGGGAATCTGATATTTTGCCCCCAAAGCTCTCACCAAATCTTTATAACAGCCTTTCATCTTATCATGGAAGAAGATGGCTTCCACACCGCCGTCAATGGCATCGATGCAGTCACTTGCCCGCTGGATGCCTGTTTCATCCTCATAATGACCGGATACCAGCCACTGGTTCGCCAGAATATGTGTCACCCCAAAGGTTTCGTCCTCACCCCACTGGGTGAAAACAGCTTCCGCAAAGTTCGGCTCAAAGTGTACGCCGCCTACGCAGAGAATTTGATGGACTTTCTTGCCGTCATCCTCAAAAATCTGTGTCAAAGAGCGTGCCAAGGCTCTTGCAGCCTCTTTGTTGTTCCAGCTGTCAGGTTCACTGCCTACTTCAATATCCATCATTGCCACAGGAAATTTTGTCAGCAGGGTAGGATCTCCTTCTCCGTGGTATACGCCAGACCAGTGAGTGGCTTCTGTTGCCACATGGTAGTCCTCCAGCCCCAATTCTTTCCGGTTCTTTTCCACTGCCAACATGAGATTCCGCATGAGTCTGGGTTTTGCGGCACCGAATACACCAGAGGGCAAATCCCCCAGAGAATGTACGGTCAGCACTTTTTCCGGCGCATGCTCCCCTTCATGCCATGTAACCATACCAGATACATCACAGTCGGCAAAATACTTGTTCATGTCCAGCAGATATTTATTGTAGTCCAGACAGATGGCTGTCTGTGTAGGTGCAAAATAAAAGGTGTTCCCTGCCTGATCTTCATAAGCCATGACCGGGTTTCCATCAAAAATCATATCTGTTTCTTTCTGCAAAAAGCCTTCTTCCTGCAGACAGTCCCACACCAGATAGGACACATATCCAAAATCACGATTCACATTGATAAAATAAACAGCTTTTTTCCCACTCATAAGAATGACCTTCTCTCTTTTGTATAAATATAAAAACAATTTGATGTTTATTATATTCCTTTCTTTTCCTTTTGACAATGATTTTTTCAAAACAAAACAGGCAGGACTTTCGTCCTGCCTGCCTTTATTGAGAAGGTGTATGCAAACTTTTTTATCAGTGATGGCAATGTCCGCCGCAGGAACTGCAGGAACCGCAGTTGCCGCTGCATCCTTTGCCTTCTTTTTTGTCTTTGCGCAGTTTATAGACTGCGGCAGCGATCACTGCCACAAGTACCGCGCCCACGAGCAATGTTCCCATGTGCCGCACTCCTTTCTGTTTACGCTGTTACTTCTTCATTTTTAGCGACTTTTCTTCTTTCTTTATAGGGACGGAACAGCAGATAAATAAATCCTACTACTACTGCCGCTGCCAGAACCGTACCGATACCGAAAGAACCTGTGCCGCTTACAACAGAGCCGATCTGATATACGCAGAACGCAACCAAATAAGCAAAGATAGTCTGATATCCAATGGCGAACCATGTCCATTTTGCGTTGTTCATTTCCCGTTTGATGGCGCCGATTGCCGCAAAGCAAGGTGCGCACAGCAGGTTGAATACCAGGAAGCTGTAAGCCGCTGCCGGTGTGAAGAATGTTGCCAGTGTGCCCCAATATTCCGCACCGTTTTCTGCTACTTCCGCAAAGCCGAAGAGCTGACCGAAAGTTGCTACAACGTTTTCTTTTGCCACCAGACCTGTTACCGCTGCCACTGCGGACTGCCAGTTGCCCCAGCCCAGAGGACTGAAAATCCAAGCCACAGCAGAGCCTACATTTGCCAACAGACCGTTGCTCAGGTCATCCACCATGCCGAAGCCGTTTTCTGTGAAACCGAAGTTAGACAGGAACCAAATAACGATGGTGGACAGCAGGATGATGGTACCTGCTTTTTTGATGAAAGAGGAGCCTCTTTCCCACATGCTGCGCAGTACACTGCCAACAGTAGGCAGATGGTATGCAGGCAGCTCCATAACGAAGGGAGCGGGATCGCCTGCAAACATGGTTGTTTTCTTCAGAATGATACCAGAAACGATGATTGCCGCAATGCCCACAAAGTAAGCACTGGGTGCTACCCATGCCGCATCGCCGAACAATGCACCTGCAATCAGGGCAATGATGGGCAGTTTCGCGCCACAGGGAATGAATGTGGTTGTCATAATGGTCATTTTTCGGTCACGGTCGCTTTCAATGGTACGGGATGCCATAACACCGGGCACACCGCAGCCAGTACCGATAAGCATAGGAATGAAGGATTTGCCGCTGAGACCAAATTTACGGAAAATTCTGTCCATGATGAAGGCAATACGTGCCATATAGCCACAGCCTTCCAGGAATGCCAGGAAAATAAACAGTACCAGCATCTGAGGCACAAAGCCCAGAACTGCGCCGACACCAGCAACGATACCATCCAGAATCAGACTGTTCATCCAGCCTGCTACGTTCAGTTTTTCCAGCGCATTGCCAACCAGAACAGGAACGCCGGGCACCCATGTACCGAAGTCCTCTGTGGCAGGTTCTTCCGCTGTGAGAGCTGCTTCATAGTCCGCCGCTGTCACTGTCAAAGTTTTTACGTGTCCATCTTCATCTTCTGCTTCGATTGTTGTCTGCACGCCTGCTGTTTCTGCCAGGAATTCCACAGGGTCTGTTTCTGCCAGTTTCGCATCTACGCCAGCTTCTGTTGCCGCCGCCAAGAATGCATCAATTTTCTGTGTTTCCAGTGTGTATGCTTCGTTTGCCGCTTCATATTCCGCTCTGCCGTTGCCAAAGAGATAGAAACCATCGCCGAACAGCCCGTCGTTTGCCCAGTCTGTTGCCATAGTACCTACTGTACTAACGGAAACATAATATACGATAAACATAACCACCGCAAAAATAGGCAGTGCCAGGAAACGGTTTGTCACCACCTGGTCGATTTTATCGGAGGTGGACATGCCGCCTTTATTCTTTTTGGTGTAACAATGCTGAATCATTTCACCGATGTACATATAACGCTCATTGGTGATGATGCTTTCGCTGTCATCATCCAGCAGGTCTTCTGTTTTCTTGATGATGTTTTCCACATCGGGTGCCTTTTCCATCTGTTCCACGATTTTTTCATCCCGTTCGAACAGCTTGATGGCATAGAATCGTTTCAAGGATGGAGATACATCCTCCAGTTTTGCCGCAATGTCATTCAGTGCGCCTTCCACTTCCGGTGCGAAGGTATGCTGAGGTGCGCTGCTTTCTCTTGCCGCCGCTTCCACAGCTGCTTCTGCTGCTTCTTTCACACCGGTGCCTTTCAGTGCGGAAATCTGCACCACTTTACAGCCCAGTTCTTTAGAAAGGCGTTCCACGTCGATTTTGTCGCCGTTCTTTTCCACAACGTCCATCATATTGATGGCAACCACAACAGGAATGCCCAGTTCTGTCAGCTGTGTAGTCAAATACAGGTTTCTTTCCAGATTGGTGCCGTCAATGATGTTCAAAATCCCGTCGGGTCTTTCCCCGATGAGGTAATTTCTTGCCACCACTTCTTCCAGTGTATAGGGAGAAAGGGAGTAAATGCCCGGCAAGTCCATGATGGTCACTTCCTTGTTGCCTTTGAGCTTCCCTTCTTTTTTCTCTACGGTTACCCCGGGCCAGTTCCCCACAAACTGGTTGGAGCCTGTCAATGCGTTAAACAATGTGGTCTTGCCGCAGTTGGGGTTTCCGGCAAGCGCAATCTTCATGCCCATGTTGTATCTCCTTCCTATTCGTTAGTCACACCTAACTCTCTGCCAGAAAAAATGGCTCGTTCTCACGAACCAGTTATCTGACTGCAATCATTTCCGCGTCAGCCTTTCTGAGGGAAAGTTCATACCCTCTGACGGTAACCTCCACAGGATCCCCGAGAGGCGCTACTTTTCTGATAAAAATCTCTGTGCCTTTGGTGATGCCCATATCCATGATACGGCGTTTGACAGCGCCTTCGCCTGTCAGCTTCACCACAGTCACTTTTTCACCGATTTTTGCCTGCTTTAATGTCTTTGTCCCTTCCATATTTTCACTTCCTTATACCATGATGCGCGCTGCCATGGATTTGCTGATGGCTACGCGGGATTCTTTTACATTGACGATCATATTTCCGTTGATCTCCGATACCACCGTCACCTGACCGCCGATGACAAATCCCAGACTTTCCAGAAACCGTTTGGTATCATCCCGTCCGCTGATTTTTCTGATGGTTTGCATTTCTCCTGTTTTTGCCAGTGCCAAAGGCATCAGAACTCCTCCTTCCATACTTCACGTCCTTTTATACTTACAGATGATGAGATAGATTCGTTAGCTTTAACTAACATTCTGCAAAGAGTTTACCATTGCTAACTAAAGTTGTCAATAGCTTTTTTCTGGTTTTTGCAAATTTTTCCATTTTAAACAAATTCCTTAAATCAGGCACAAAAAAACAGACATGGTTGTTTGTACCATGTCTGTTTCTATTTTCTTATTTTCTGCTGCATTTTCCGCAGCTGCCGCAGTCTCCATGACAGGTGCCGCACTTATGCTTTTTCACTGCCACAAGTGCCCCTACAATGGCTGCCGCAATCACTGCCAAAATGACAAAATCCAAAGGGTTCATAATCCCCCTCCTTTTATACAAATAAGCCCAAAAGCAGATAAACGCCAAAGGCTGCCAGCCATGCCACCACGCACTGCAAGATAACAACGCCCAGCGCCAGCCAGCCGGATTCCAGTTCCCGTTTCACTGCCGCAATGGCTGCCACACAAGGGGTATACAGCAGTGTGAATACCAGAAAACTGATGGCAGAAACGGGGGTAAAGAGAGTATGGAGGGCAGGTCCCAATGCCGCTGTGGAAGTTCCCATGAGAACGCCCAATGTACTGATAACGGCTTCTTTTGCTGTAAAGCCAGTGATGAGGGCTGTAGGGATACGCCAGTCGTCAAAGCCCAGAGGCGCAAACAAAGGTGCCAGCAGATGCCCAATGGCTGCCAGAATACTGTCCGCGCTGTCTGTCACCACATTCAGACGGCTGTCGAAGCTCTGGAGGAACCAGATGATAACGGTTGCCAGGAAAATGATGGTGAAAGCACGCTGTAAGAAGTCTTTCGCCTTATCCCACATCAAAAGCAGTACGCTTTTTGCGGAAGGGAAACGGTAGTTAGGCAATTCCATAACAAAGGGAATGGGTTTGCCGCGGAATACAGTTCTGTCAAAAATCAGCGCAACAATGATACCGATGATAATACCTGTCAGGTACATGCCAATCATCACCAGTGCCGCATATTGTGGGAAGAAAGCCGCTGCAAAGACTGCGTAAATGGGAATCTTTGCGGAACAGCTCATAAAAGGTGTCAGCATGATGGTCATGCGGCGGTCACGTTCCGAAGAAAGGGTACGGCTTGCCATAACCGCAGGCACCGTACAGCCGAAGCCCACCAGCAAAGGCACGATACTTCTGCCGGAAAGCCCAATCTTACGGAGCAATTTATCCATGACAAAGGCAATTCTTGCCATATAGCCGGTATCTTCCAGAATGGACAGAAAGAAGAACAGCACCACGATGATAGGCAGGAAGCTCAAAACGCTGCCCACACCGGCAAAGATACCGTCGATCACCAGGCTATGTACCACAGGGTTGATGCCGTAAGCCGTCAAGCCTTTATCTACCAATGCGGTGATATCGTCAATAAGCAGGGACAGCAAATCGCTGAGGACTGCCCCAAAGACGTTGAATGTCAGGAAAAATACCAGAAACATTACCAGTATGAATATGGGAATGGCAAAATACCGATGGGTCAAAATGCTGTCGATTTTCACGCTGCGGATATGCTCTTTGCTTTCCTCGCATTTGATGACCGTATCAGCACAAACGCTTTCGATGAAGTCATAGCGCATGCCTGCCAGCGCGGCATTTCTGTCCATGCCCGCTTCTGCTTCCATTTCGATGATACTGTGTTCCACCAGTTCCAATTCGTTCTGGCTCAATTGCAGCATATCTACAATACGTGTATCGTTTTCGATAAGTTTGGAGCAGGAAAAACGCACAGACAAGCCAGCTTTTTCCGCATGGTCTTCAATCTGGTGACAAACGGAATGGATACAACGGTGGACAGGTCCCTGCTTACAGAAATCAATGACTTTTGTGGTCCGCTTTTCCTTTGCCACACGGACTGCCGCCTGTACCAGTTCTTCGATACCTTCGTTTTTCGCAGCACTGATGGGCACAACTGGAATCCCCAGTGCTTCGGACATTTTTTCCACATTGATGGTACCGCCGTTGTTGCGGACTTCGTCCATCATATTCAACGCCAAAACCATAGGAATCCGCATTTCCATGAGCTGTAATGTCAGGTACAGATTTCGTTCAATATTGGTGGCATCTACGATGTTGATGATGCCGTCAGGTTTTTCATTCAGCAGGAAATCTCTTGTGACGATTTCCTCGTTTGTGTAAGGTCTGAGAGAGTAAATCCCCGGCAAGTCCACCACAGAACAGTCTGGCTGGCTTTTCATCTGCCCAACCTTCTGGTCTACGGTTACGCCGGGAAAGTTGCCGACGTGCTGGTTAGAGCCTGTCAGCTGATTGAAAAGAGTGGTTTTCCCGCAGTTCTGATTGCCTGCTAACGCAAAAATCATAGGTCAACCCCCTCTTGTGTGATTTCAATGTTTTTGGCGTCCTCCACACGCAGGGTCAAAGTATAGCCTCTGAGCCTGATTTCGATGGGGTCACCCATGGGAGCCACTTTTGTCACCGTTACTTTTGTCTTGGGAATAAGCCCCATATCCAGAAAACGGTAGCGCAGTTCCCCTTCGCCGCCCACCTTGGTGATAATGGCGGACTGTCCAATGGGTAATTGATGCAATGTCATATTTTCTACCTCGTATCTATCTTCATCTAAAAAAGTAAACCATAACTAACATGAAAAAGTATAGCATAGCCCCAAACCCATGTCAATAAAGGCGGCAGCAAATCCTAGAGAAATTATATGAAATATTTTTTCGTCACATTTATACCAAAATTTTTCAAAGGTTTTGCCATTTTTGCACCCGCCATCAAAAAGTATCCCCAAAAAGAAAAAGAGCAGAAAAAAATCCGTTTATCAGATGCTTTTTCCGCTCTCTTTTTCTCTCTTTTTCTGCCGTCAAAAAAATCATTCTTCTGCAAAGAGATCACGATAGGCATTTTCGTCATAGCCAACGGTTTCTTTCAGCAGTACCATCAGATTTTTGCCTTCATGATGGAGGTCGTCCATTTCCACGTCCGCCGCCAGTTTACCTTGATGAATGACAATGGCTCTATCAATGAATGTTTCCACAGACTCCAGTTCATGGGTGACCAGCACGAGGGTTTCTTCTCCCGTCAGACTGCCAGAAAGAATCTTCATAAAATCCTGCCTTGTCAGGGCGTCTTTCCCCAAAAAAGGTTCATCCATGAAGATATATTTCGTCCGTTTGGCAAGCCCTGCCGCAATCTCCAGCTTTGCTTTCTGCCCCCGTGACATATGTTTTGCCGCCTTTTCCTCCAGTTTGAAAAACGCTATCAGCTTATCATAATAGGCTCTGTCAAACTTAGGGAAGAAATCCGCCAGAAAATCTCCATACTGCTTCGGTGTCAGATCCGGCAGGAACGTACCTTCTTCAAAAATGCAGGCAATCTCTCCTCTTACCTGCGTCGCAGGCTTCCCATCCAGCAAAATCTGACAGCCCCTATCCTTCTGCACCAGAAGTCCCGCCATAAGCCGCAGCAGTGTGGACTTTCCGGCGCCGTTTTCCCCAAAAAGCCCCACAATCTGCCCGTCTGGAATTTCTAAATCTACATAATTCAAGACAGGATTTTTGTCTGTTTCCGCAAATCCGTATGTAAAAAAGATTTGTTTGCCTTCGATCATGTCGTTTCCCCCTCGTAAGTCATCTTGATATTGGTAAAGTGCCTTCTGCCGGAAATATACTGCCATGTGTCAGATACCAGATATTTTTTACCCACATGCTGACGACTTTCTTTTGTCAGAAAGGCTCCATAAACACCTTCGGTATCGTCTGCCCTATCGGTGACCAATTCCCCGCGGTAAAGAACTTTTTTCAAATCTCTGCTGTATACCGTCAGGAAATACTGCTTTGGTACAATATCTCCTCGATAGAAGAAATCAGAGCCGCCAGGCACATCCATTTTGGCTTCTTCTAACGTTAGGAAACTGTCTTTGCCACAGACAGCCGCTACCCATGGGCTGCCAGTAATCGTAAAGCGGTGGATGATCTTTCCTTGGCTGTCTATGGAAATACTGGTGGTTTCCACTTCATCATAGCCAGTATAATAACTGTTTACAACCCATGTAAACAAAACACCATTTCCACCTTCCCATGCACTTTGAGAAAGGGTGTATTGATAAACACTTTGTTCTGTCTGAATTTCCTTTCTGTCCAGCATCCTGCCTTCTTTGTTATAAGTCTCCAGAATAACCTTGTTGTTGTCTCTTTTGATAAAAAGCAGATGATCTCCTACGGCTTCTATCCCCAATACCCATTTATTAGCATCCACCACATCTTCCCCAAATATCATTTCCGGCTCCACAAATTCTTGGGTAATGTAGGGACAGCCCGCATCATAGAGTTTCTGTAAGTCATAAGCATAAATACCAATAACGCCTTCTCTATGAGCATTGGACACCCGTCCTGTCAGATACAGTTTATCATCCAGCACCACCCCAACAGGCACCACATGTGGAAATTTTACCTTTTGCTCATCTCTCTCATAATCCACATTGCCCTCTGCATCCCATTCCATGATCACTTCCCCCTCATAGGGCAGAGAAAAAGGCACCCAGATACTGCGGTATGCTGTGCCATTGCATTCTTGGACACCATTTGCACCTTCCTTGATAGAAACGATATTCATCATATCCGGCTGATCATGGAAAATGATTTCCTGCTGCATATAAATCTGCCCTTTGGAATACCGTATACTGCCAGTCGGAAAAACACTTTCCTTCCCCAAAAGGAATTGCTGCCAGCTTTGACAATATCTTTCCCATACAGCCTGCTCTAATGCTGCACGGGTATCCGGCAGACCTGCGTCGGCAGTAATTTCCGCATCCTCTGTGGGCAATAGTATTTGTCCACCAAACTCCAACCGCACATACTGCTCTTTTCCGTCTATATCCACTTTCCATTCTTCTCTTTTCTGAGGCATTTCTTCTGTCCTTTCAAAGGAAACGTCCTTTTGTATTTCCCCCTGTGACAAAGTAAAAGAAAGATTGTGGAAATCGTCCCCCCAGTTTCCTGTTATCTGATAGGGTTCCAGTGCCGAAGGACTGCCCTGTACATCTCGTACAGTTAAAGTTTCCCGCTGCCACAGATGTGAAATACCCATCAGTGTTGCCACAGACACCAGCAAAGAACACCCAATCAATATTGGTACCATGAACCTTCTTCCCATACTGTTTCTCCTCCTTTGCCCGAAATATCCTCAACCATCAGATAACGTCTCCATCCGGTTGTCCCCCTTGAATTCTGCTCCTGAATACTTTTTCTTCCTTTTGCCGTTTCACAGGACATGAGAACTTCCAGCGCATCCTCATCAATATCCGTTTCCAGCTTTCCATGGTAAATCAGTCTGCCGGCAGGATCTTCGCTGACGTCATACACACGCAGTTCCAGAGCGTTCAAAGTATATATTTCTTCCATCTCTGCCTTTCCATCCCACAGTTCTTGGAAGGAACCGACGGTCAATACACGGTCTTTCCCCACTACCCCATAAGTCACATCTCCCTGACTGCTTTCCGGCAGATAAACAGCTGTGATTTTGCCATCTTCCACCCAATATCCAGCGAACAAATGGACATAATGTGCATTATCATCTATTTCGTGGCTTCCAATGGCATAGATTCCTCTGCCATCTTCCCAGTCCGTCTGCTGTATCTGCAATTCATCAACAGACGCTTCTGTCTGCTGTTTCATACGGTCCAAAAGTACGCCATCATAACTGTAAAGCTCCATGGTAAGCCCATCGGCTTCCCCAATGAATAAAAGCAGTCCTTCCTTCACATCTTCCAGCCCCAGTACCAAACGATTTTCGCTGACAGGGATTTCTGCCAATGTGGCAAAGGGTTCTGTCATTGCCTGTTCTTTTTCAGAAGTAGATGTATAATCCTCTGCCGGATCGGGACCAAAACAGTACAGCCCAATACTGCCGCTGCAATATTTGTTCGTTGTCATGGTGCCGTAAAGCATTTGCCGCTCCTTGGACCACACCAGCAAAGGCGCTTCACCTATCCACAATTCGCTGCTTTGGATTTCTCTGTAGTCCTCCCCATTTTCCACACAGACTTCTGCCAGTGGTTTATCCGGTATATACACCAATTGGGTCGGCACTTCGTAATTCCACTGTCTGTACTGGGTACCCCCAGCAGCTCTTGCATGCATTTCCAGCTGAAACACTGCCTGTCCTTTATCAAAAACCGTCGTGGTGCCATGCAAAGTGCCATCTTCCTGATAAGCATCGCTGGGAAAATGGGTATTGCCTTTCAGTACAGTCAAATCCACCGTATCTTTGGTTTCTACCTGACTGTCTGCCGCAGGCACGAAGGTACCATAGCTGCTCCAGACTTCCAGTTCTCCTTCTTTCCACGCACCGACTGTTCGTTCTACGTGATATACCGTTTCCGTTCCCATTCTCATATGAAAGCTGTTTTTTTCCAGCTTGCCGTCCTCTATGGAAAAATCCCATGTATTCTGGGAATCCTCAATTTTTCCTTTCAGGGTGAAATCCGCCAAGGCACTCTCGTCCCCCTCCAGATGCCTCATCTCCATTTGTCCATTCCATACACTGCCACGAACAATGCCCCAGATGATACAAATCACCAGCAGACTGCCGCAGAAAGAAACCAGCGGGAAATAAATCTTCCATTTTCTCATACAGCATCACCTGCGCTCTCTGTTACAGAAAACACCTCCAGCCAACGTCCGTTGCTGGCACTTTTCAGCGTCTGATGTTCCACACTCTGTTTGTATGCCTTTGTGGTGAAATAGTTGAAGAACTCCAATGCGTCCTCGTCAATGTCTGTCACCAGTTCTCCACGATAAACTTCTTTTCCGGCAAGGTCTTCTGTGATGTCGTAAACGGAAATCTCAAAGCCATTGAGGGTATTGCCCCGAATGGGTTCTGCCTTTCCATCCCATTCATCCATTGTTCGGGTCATGGTCAGCACCTTTTCCTTCCCCACTGCCGTCCACTCTCCATGCCCCTGATAAACAGGCTTCACCATACCATTTTCCACCCAGTAACCAGTGCAAAAATGCGTATAGTATTCATTTTCGCCTGTTTTCTGGGAACCTTTTACAAACACGCCTCTGCCATCTTTCCATTTGGTCTGCTGTATCTCCATTTCGTGTACAGGTTCTTCTGTCTGGATTTGATTGCTGTCCAAAAGGGTTCCGTCATAGCCATACAGTTCCGCTGTCACTTTATCCGGTTCCCCGATGAACACCAGCAGTCCTTCTCCCACATCTTCCAACCCCAATACCCAACGACTTTCGCTGATAGGAATTTCTGCCAATGTGGCAACAGGTTCTTTTTTTACCGGATGTGTTGTGCTATTGGCATCTTTGAAAGATTCCTCCTGACGAGGTCCCAGACAATACAGTCCAATGCTCCCACTGCAATCCGCATTTGTTCTGACTGTGGCATAAAGCATTTCCTGACTTTCAGACCATACACTCAGAACATCTATGCCACTCCACGCATAATTTCTATATGTCATAGAGCGATTCTCATTTTCAATCTGAATATGTGCCAATGGTTTTTCCGGTGTATACTGCAAATGGGTAGGGATTTCGCATGACCAACTGCGAAAAGCCTTGCCTTTCTTCTGCACCGCTTCCATGTCCATATTCAGTACAAGCTGACCTTTGTCATAAATACAGGTGGTGCCATGAAGATTTCCCTCATCGTCATAAAGCTCTGGAGAAATGTAAACATCCTCCTTCAACAGACTCAAATCCACCATATCCAGATTTTCTATTTTACTGTCTGCCGCAGGCTGAAACGTCACATCCTCATTCCACACCTGCATGGTGCCGTCTTTCCAATTTCCTATGGTTTCCCCAGAGCCATAAACAGGTTCTTCATAGGACAGGGTAAAGGATTCTTTCTGCAAAGCGCCATCCTTGATGGAAAAATTCCATCTCTGCCTCACATCGGTGATCCCAAACTGTATATTCAAATCTGCTAATGCGCTCTGATCCCCCTTCAGATGCCGCAATTCCAACTGTCCGCTCCAAGTGTGATTCCAGACGCTTCCCCAGATACCGCCTATGACCACCAAAGAACCGCAAAGCAGTCCCAAAGGAAGATATGCCATCCATTTTTTCATCGCACTTCCTCCTTTCTATTTCGCAAGAGGTTCCCGAAAATCCGCCTGCAATCGGAAAATGAGCCAAACGCCTACAGCAAGAAGAAGGATGCTTCCAGTCAGCAGAATATTGCTCATCTCCCCTGCACTGTGTCCCTGCAAATACAGCGCCAAAGGAATCATCAGCCCTGCAGCACAGATAAAAATACCTGTCAGCCCAATGGCTCTCTGCATGCTGACGGATACAATCCACACACCTGCAAAGAACAGCAGGAACAGTGCACACATCATCTTTTTCCAATCCAAGCTGTAAACGATACCCAAAAACTCACTGCGCAGAAAGGACAGAAACAGCCCATTGTGCCGTGTGGCGTCAATGCCTGTCAAAATGGTACCGTCATCCATAAGAAATTCCTGTTTTGCCGCCAGACTTACCATCCAATGCATCATAGGAAAATACATGACCACAATGACCATCAGCCACAGGGCATAGTACAGAAATACCATTGCCAAAGACTGAAGCAAAAAGGCATTTGCCACCTGCGTCCCTTTCATGGGCAATGTCAGGAAAGTATAGATGCCTTTGCTTTCCTTCTGGTATTTCCGCAGCTGCAAAAACTGCAAAAACAGCAGCGCCAAAAGTCCTATGCCAAAGAAAAGTGGAATCAAACTCTGGTCAATGATGAGCTCATAGGGCAAAAATCCCTTTGCCCGGTAAGGTGATGTTTCTCCTGCCATTCCTGCATACCCACGATAAACGGCAGTGATGACTCCTGCCAGAATGGAAAAGACATAAACTGCCCATCCTCCTTTTTTCATGTTCCACTGAAATACATATCCGCTGAGCAATGCTGTTTGTTTCATACATTTTCCCCTCTTTCCTGCCATGCTTCCTCTACCATTTTCATCACTTCTGCCAGCGTCAGACGGTTTTCCTTGGCTTCTGCCACAAATTGCCGTACCAGATCTCCCGTCATCTCCTGCCGGATTCTGCCCAATGTTTCTTCGTCATAAAAAACCGTGCTGGCTGCGTTTTTCGGCGTCTGTATGAGCCCTTCTTCCTCCATGAGCCGAAAAGCTTTCTGGGCTGTGTTAGGATTGATGCAAAGCTGCGCCGCCAGTTCCCTGCGGGAAGGCAGGCTTTCTCCCACAGCCGCTTCCCCCAGAAAAATTGCCCGTTTCAAATGCCGCACAATCTGCACATAGACCGGCTCCATATCATGCAGCTGCAGATCAGAAAAATTCACCACCGTCTGTCACCTCCTTTCAAGTGTACTATGCTTATCATACACTTCTTAACTGTATGATAGCAATCATACACTTTTCTGTCAACAAATTTTAGAAAATTCAAAAAAAAGAAAGACTTTCGTCATATTTTATTTATAATGATTGTATATACTGATAATATAAAATAAAGACAATTGTTATTTTGTGATAGATTCCAAAGGAGGAATACATATGAAACGACTGACATCTTCTCTGGTTGTCTGCATGCTGATGCTGGGCACCGCTGCCTGCACTGCCAATACAGAAACCGAAGAACCCCCACAAACACAGGAAATGACCGCTGAACAGCAGGCACAAGCCGTTGACGACATGACAGCGCCTGTAGACTCTCTGGTGCGGTGCATGTTGGAAAACGGTATGGAATATGACCCCCAGGACCCTGAATTTTTCTGGACATCCCTTGCGTATTTCGCAGGACAGTATGGCAGTGAACATCAGCTGGCAGAAGTGACCGATGATTCCATCACACTGCCCAGCAAAGCCGTTCAGGAATTGGCTATTGCCCTTTTTGCAGACTATGACGACCTGCTGGAACTGCCCGACAGCCTTTCCGGCCGTGTGACTTATGACGAAAGCACAGATGCCTACACCTTTGGCAGAGGCGACATCGGTCTGGCAGAAACCAAACTGACATTCAAAGGCGAAGAAGACGGCGTTGTGACTGTACAGGCAGATCTGGTTTCCCTTATGGAAGATCAGGACATCATCGGTTCTTGGACTGTTACCATGACCAATAACACATACGCTGACGGCATCTCTGATCCTATGTACCTTTACAGCGTTGCCAGCGTAACACCCATTGAAACCACAGAAAACGAAGGTGACAGCCAGACTTCCGGCACCACATCTTCCGAAACGGCTTCCAATGAAATCACAGTCAATGCCGTTTACAACGGTCTTTCCGATGGACATACAGCGGAAATGACACTGCCCGACGGCACTGTCAACGCTTACCAGTTCACAGACAGCAATGTGGCATCCAAACTGCAGGAATATAACGTAGGCGACGCCATCACATTCACCTACACACAGGAAAGCAAAGACGCGGCTATGGTCATCACCAATGTGGAATAATCACAGGAAAGAAGGGAGAACATGGGCAATCTGAGAAATAGGCTTTTGAAAATCCTGCTGGTTCTGCTGGCACTGGGCGCCGCCCTATTCGGCGGATGTATCCTGTATCTTGCCATCACAGACCCCATAAAACAGCCTTACCGACAGTATTTCTATCCCATACTCCTTGCCATCTACCTCTCCGCCGTTCCCTTTTTCACAGGACTGTTTTATGGCTATCGCTTCTTATGCCAGTCAAACGGCACTGCACAGGAAACAGGCGCAGTGGTACAGACATTACGGAAAATCAAAATTTGCGCCATCACTTATGGCATCCTCTTTCTGCTGGTGATCCCCTTCTGGATTGGTCTGGCAGAAGCCGATGATGCCCCCGGCGCTATGTTCTTTGGGCTTTTGCCCATTTGCTGGGCAGTTCTGTCTTACTTCTGGTCATACAGATACAAAAACAGACTGCTGCAAAACAACGCATAAAAAAAGCTGGAATCCGCATAAAGGATTCCAGCTTTTTTATTTTTCTTCTTTGATAATTTTTCCTGTCCAGCAAAGCAACAGGCGACTGCCCTGTTCAAACAATTCTCTGGAAATTTCATTTTGTCCTTTCAGCTCTTTTGCCATGGACAAAATTTCTTTTTCCATACCTTCTGCCATCTGCTCCAAATCCGTTCTTTTCTTCCCATAAACGCCTTTTTGCAGATAAACCACTGCCTGCACCACAAAAAGGGCGCCTTTATAAAAGGCTTTCAGCATCTCCCTATCTTTTTCATGAAGGAAATTGTGGACACAGCCATGGTACAAGTCACAAGCGCCTTTATGAACTGCCCGCTGGATGTCCTCTTTTGTGATTTCGCACCAAAGGGCATCCAGACTGCCCCGCAAAGGTGTTGTATCCTGTATGAACTGGAACAAATCCGCTTTATCCCAATGGATCAATTCTTCCCAGCCGCCTACGAAACCACAGAGCTTCTCCCGCATGGGCAAAGCAGACACAGCCTCATCATATGCCTGCAAATCTTCCAGTTGTAATCCATCCAGCAAAAGTACCACATCAATGTCGCTTTCCGCTGTGGCTTCTCCTCTGCCATAACTGCCCTGTATACCCAGAAAACGTATCCGCTCCCCGAAAATACCATCTACACAGGCTGTCCAATCTGCCAGCCATTTTTCCAAGTCCATGTCCTCTCCTCCTTTTCCGAAAAAACATTTCAAATACAATCTAAAAATAGGATAGCTGGAATCTTTCTATCTCAAAGACTCCAGCTATCTTTTTTCTGATGAAGCAAGCCCTAAACATGAAGGGAATCCACTTCAAATTTTCTTTATTTTACATGTCTGCGGAAAATATGCTCTGCCGCCACAACGCCGTCTACTGCCGCTGACACAATACCGCCGGCATAGCCAGCCCCTTCTCCTGTGGGATACAGCCCCGTCAGAGAAAGGCTCTGTCCGCCTTCTCCACGCAAAATACGCACAGGAGAAGAACTGCGGCTTTCCACTGCCGTCAGCACAGCGTCATCCCGGTCAAAGCCTTTCAGCCGCCGTCCCATAGCCGGCAATGCTTCCGCCATGGCTTCCGTCATAAAGTCCGGGAAAATTTCTTTCATATCTGCAAAAACCGTTTTGGGCGCATAGGTCGGACGCACCTGCCCAAAAGCGTTTTCTTTGTCCTGTAAAAAGCTGCCTACGGTCTGGACAGGGGCTGTATAGTTGCCGCCGCCAGCCTGAAAAGCTTTTTCTTCCAATTCCCGCTGGAAATACATACCTGCAAGGGGATGGTCACTGCCGAAATCCTCAGGGAACACCTGCACCAGCAATGCGGAATTGGCATTCTGTCCATCTCTGGCGTGTTCACTCATGCCATTGACAGCCAAACGACCTTCTTCTGAAGCCGCTGCCACCACATAGCCGCCGGGGCACATGCAGAAAGTATAGACTCCTCTGCCTTTTGTAGTAGTATAAGTCAGACGGTAATCTGCCGCCGGAAGCTGGTCTGCCGCTTCGCCGTACTGGGAAACATTGACCATGTCCTGTGGATGCTCAATACGCACCCCCATGGCAAAAGGCTTCTGTTCCAGAGCAAAGCCTTTTTCATAAAGCATGGTAAAGGTATCTCTGGCACTGTGTCCCAATGCCAGCACCACATCAGAAGCATCCAGACGTTCTTTTCCGTTGATTTCTACGGCTGTCACCATGCCGTTTTCTGAGAAAATATCTGTCACTTTGGAGAAAAAGCGCACTTCGCCTCCCAAAGATATGATTTTCTGCCGGATTTCTTTCACGACACCACGGAGCAAGTCTGTACCAATATGGGGCTTGCTGTCGTAAAGGATTTCTTTTGGTGCACCTGCTGCCACAAATTCCTCCAGCACCTTTCGGCATCTAGGATCTTTGATGCGGGTGGTCAGTTTCCCGTCAGAAAATGTCCCTGCGCCGCCTTCGCCGAACTGGACGTTGTTATCCACATCCAGCACGCCTGTCTGCCAGAACTTGTCCACAGCTTCCTTTCGGCTGTCCACATCGCCGCCACGCTCCAGCACAATGGGCTTCAAACCCATCTGCGCCAAAAGAAGTGCCGCAAACATACCAGCTGGACCAAAACCCACTACTACTGGGCGCTTTTCCATCTGACATTTGCCTTCTGGGAAATGATAGGACAAATCAGGGGTTTTGGAAACGTTTTTATCTCCTTTCACCCCTGCCAGTACCTTGCTTTCGTTATCCACAGCCACATCCACCACGCAAACGTAATGGATACGGTCTTTTTTCCGGGCATCCAGTGATTTTTTGAAAATCCGCCATGATGTGATTTGTTCCACAGGGATATGCAGTTGTTTTGCCGCCCGTTTTTTCAGCAGGCTTTCTTCTCTGCCCAAAGGCAGTTTTAAGTCAGCAATCCGAATCATGGCATCTCCGTTCCTTTCCCATAAGGTTCATAAAATACTTCATCCAGCATCAAACCACGGGAAGGCGCCGTAAAGCCAGCTGCCTCCCTGTTTTCCGCCGCCAGAATTTCTTCCATTTCCATGGGGCTGCGTTTGCCTTCCCCTACTTCAATGAGGGTGCCTGTGAGTATCCGCACCATCTGGTACAAAAAGCCGTTGCCTGTAAAGGACAGCACCAGCCGCTGTTCCTTCTGTTCGATGTTAATATCATAAATGGTGCGCACCGTAGACTTTTTCATACGTTTGTTTGCGCAGAAACTTTTGAAGTCATGGGTACCCACAAAGGCAGAAGCCGCCTCTTTCATGGCTTCCACATCCAAATTGTCTTTGCACCAAAAGCTGTATTTCCGCCAGAAAACGGGAGGCATTTCTCCCGTCCAGATGGTATAGACATATCGCTTTGCTTTGGCGTTCAGTCTGGCGTGGAATCTGGGTTCCGCTTCTTCCAGAGAAAGAGCGCCCACATCTTCCGGCAGCCATCCATTGATTTCTGTCAAAAGTTCTGCTGCTGTTCTTTTCCAGTCCATGCGGAAGCTGGCAACCTGCCCTTTGGCATGGGTGCCTGCGTCCGTCCGACCGGAACCAGCGATTTCTGTTTCTACGCCGGCGATTTCTGTGAGGATTTTTTCCAGTTTTTCCTGCAAGGTATTATCTGTGTTGCCCTGTTTCTGCCAGCCGTTGTACCGACTGCCATCATAACACAACACCATTTTGTAAGTTTTCATATCCAAACCGCCTTACTGCTGGATGGCACCCAGCACACGGGGTACAAACTGTTTCTTTCTGGAAACCACACCGGGCAGGTAAATATGATTTTCGCCTGCGGGCGCGCCGAAAGCAGCTTCCGCCAGTTCTTTTGCGTTTTCGCCTACAAACACCATATCAGAAGATTCTTCCATGATATTTGTCAGCAGGAAGAACATCATATCCACGTCGTTTCTGTCGGAGTTTTCCATGAATTCCGCAATTTTCGGACGCAGTTCTTCCAGTTCTGTTTTATCCAGAGAGGAAATCTGACCCACACCGAAGTTCACGCCGTTTGCGCTGAATTTCTTGAAGTCCTGATAGAAGATTTCTTCTGGTGTTTTATCCGCCAGAGAGCTGCCTGCACGGAACATTTTTTCCGCATGTTCCTGAATATCAATGCCTGCAATTTTTGCCAAGGCTTCTGCGGCTTTCTGGTCCACAGGGGTACATGTGGGAGAACGGAACATCAATGTATCAGACAGAATCGCGGAACACATGAGCCCAGCCATTTTGGGGTCGATTTCCACCTGATTTTCCAGATACATCAGATATACGATGGTGGAAGTGCAGCCAACGGGCTGATTACGGAAATATACGGGCATGGATGTTTCCAGTGTGCCCAGACGATGATGGTCGATGATTTCCAGAATTTCCGCTTCTTCAATACCGTCAACAGCCTGGGATTTTTCGTTATGGTCTACCATGATGATTTTTTTGTTGTCCATTTCCAGCAAGGAACGTCTGGACAGCATACCGATATAATTGCCGTCACGATCCAGTACGGGGAAATCACGATGGCGGATTTTTGCCATAGTGCCGCGGATGTCGCTAATAAAATCATCTTCGCTAAATGTGATCAGATTTTCTTTCCGCATGAAGTAACCCAGAGGTGTACTCTGGCTGATCAGTCTTGCTGTCATGTAAGTGTCATGGGGTGTGCTGATGATAGAGCAGTTGTTTTCCTTTGCCAGTTTCTGAATGGTTTTGGAAACAGGCGCACCCATGCAGACAACGATACAGCCTGCGTTCATTTCAATGGCACAAAGCTGGGATTCAAAACGGTTCCCTGTAATCAAAATATCGCCGGGTTCTACATAGTTTTCCAGCAGATCAGGGTTTGCCGCACCAATCAGGATTTTCCCTTCCTGCGGCACCACATCTTCTGGATTGCCCACAACCATGGTACCGTCAATGGTATCCAGAATATTGGAATATTTTGTTTTGGACATTGCCAGAATTCTGGTTTCGTAAATATCCATGTTGGCTGTAGCAATATCTTTGACAGAAATAATGCCTTCCAGTTTGCCTTCGTTTACGATAGGCATAGTCGCTTCCTGCATATCTCTCATGGTAATCCATGCGTTTTTCAGAGACATTTCTTTAGACAGGCTAGGAGTGATCTTGATAGTCACGTCTTTTACCTGTGTACCAACGTGGTTAATGAATGCAGGGCTTTCTACGCCGAAAAAGTCCAGTACATACTGGGTTTCGTTGCTGACTTCCCCAGCTCTTTTGGGTACATAATTACCGTCGGAAATTTTATTTTTCAAATTTGCATATGCGATTGCAGAGCAAATAGAGTCTGTGTCGGGATTTTTATGTCCGATGACAAACACATCTTTTTTTCTTGTCATTTACTGATTGCTCCTTTCTTTTCTTTTGAATATAAAAAGACGCCGAAAGCGTCAAAAACCAATGTTTTTCCATACTTCCAAGCGTCATAATTATATCTTTTTCCAAAAAGCCCGTCAATGATTTTCCACCAGTTCCAAACAGAAAATTTACATCTGCCCTACTTTTCCTCCCCATGTGCTTCTTGTTGGTACCAAAGATAGGACATGACCGTAGGAATCAGGCAAATCAAAAGCATAATACCCATGGCGCCCCAAAACAGCTGTTTTTCTGGAACCATAAAACAACTAATGAGAATCACCAGACCGCCAAAGAAAAATAGTCTGCCGCCCAGCCGCTGTGTTTTGTTCCAAACATTTTCATTGCTCAGTGCCCAAGGTGTTTTCATGCCTGTGAAAAAATTGGATTTAAACTTCGGCATCAAATTTCCCAGAAGGATAAACATCACTGCCACCATGGCACAGACTACACGCCCCACCTGCAAAAAACCAGGATATAGGCTTTCTGTCAAGGTGATGGACATCATAACGATCATAAACACCAGCAGAATGATTCTGGTACCAAAATAGGCGTCTGCAAACCGTTCATAATTTTGTTTTCTGGGGTCAATCTTTGCCAAAAAGGGCATAAGAATCCCAAATACAAGGCTCAATCCTGCCAAAGGAAACAGTTTGATTTTTTCCCCGTAAGTAACACCGCCATCCAAGTCCCAATGAACAGGCACCATTTCCGGCAGTTTAGGATACAGAACTGCCACCATCAGCAGGGGCAGTATGCTCAGCAGAATCAGCAGAAACGTTTTCCCTTTCATGGTGATCGCCTCCCATCAGAGCTGTCATCCAGCTCATCATTTCTTCTAAAACCGATAAATTCAACTCATAAAAAATATATTTTCCCTGTTTTGTGTCACTAATAAGCCCTGCCTGTTTCAAAATCGCCAGATGATGCGAAATAGTGGCTCCTGTTGCCGGAAAATGCTCGCCAATCTCTCCCGCCGTCAAAGGCTTATCACGCAGCAGACGCAATATTTCCCGTCTGGTAGGATCACTCATGGCTTTCCAAGTTTCCTGTATGCCCATATCATCGCCTCCTGTTTTTATTTAGATATATATCTAAATGTATTCTATTTCTTTTTTCATTCCGTGTCAATAACATTTTGATATTTATCTAAATATAACACAAAAAAAGAAGCATTCGCAATATGCGAATGCTTTGAAAGGCGCCACCCGGATTCGAACCGGGGATAGAGGTGTTGCAGACCTTTGCCTTACCACTTGGCTATGGCGCCGTAACTGTTGTTATTATAACGCGCTTTGTTCAATTCGTCAAGTAAAATTATGGATTTCTTTTCTTTTTCTTCTCCCTCGTTTCGACATCTGCTAAAAAAATAGGGAAAATCCGCCATTCTTTGGGCTATCTGACGGTTCCTGTCCCACCTTCTATGACAAAGCAGACAAAAAGAGAAATTCTTTTTTACGCAATAAAAAAAGCCCCAACCCCACAGCTAATTCTGTGAAACCGGGACTTTCCAGAGGCGCCACCCGGATTTGAACCGGGGATAGAGGTGTTGCAGACCTTTGCCTTACCACTTGGCTATGGCGCCATATGATCCGTGCGGGATTCGAACCCGCGTTACCGCCGTGAAAGGGCGGTGTCTTAA
>OGXZ01000152.1_pt1 | contig 38759 bp, 31 predicted proteins | sample 1576431 | NCBI WGS metagenome assembly OGXZ01 (sample SAMEA3541590, study PRJEB24748) | human gut metagenome | biome: human gut; feature: human-associated habitat; material: faeces | place: China | collected 2012
AAGCCATACGGGATGCTGCCTTACAACGTCTGCGTCCGATCCTGATGACAAGTGCCCGGAAGGGGGGCTTTTTTGCGTTAAAAAAAAAGTTGCATAAAAGTTGCATTGCGTTTACAAAATGCTGTAAATGTTACTAAAATACTGTAAATGTTTCTAAAATATCGTAATTATCACAGACCGCAGAAATGTTGAAAAATCAACGTTTCTTGAATAAACGTCGAAAATCCCACACAGGGAAGATGTGGGATTTTCTTTAAAGGGGAGGGTATGTATTACTATGTCTTCTTGCTTTGCCCTTGCTTTGGACACTTATAGGATACAAAATGACTGTGAATGCCGTATGTAGAGAATGTAAACAATTTGTGAACAATTCCCCTTTTTTCGGGAAAAGATTGCCATTTCATGCCGGAAACCGTATAATGAAGCCATTGAGAGAAAAAGGGGGTACACATATGTATCAGAAAGAAGATGTGAGAAAGTTTTTGGATGAAAAACAGATTTCCTATGAATGGTTCGACCATAAAGCAGTATTTACCATTGATGAAATGCTGGAAATCGGTCTGGAAAAAGAAGAAGATATTGCCAAAAATCTGTTCCTGCGGGATAACAAAGGCAAACGCCATTTTCTGGTAGTCATCCGTGAAAATAAGCAGGCAGATCTGAAAAGCTTGGGTGAAAAAATCGGCGCAGGTCGTCTTTCCTTTGCTTCAGAAGAACGCCTCATGAAATATCTGGGACTGACGAAAGGCTCTGTAACACCTTTTGGCATTCTCAATGATACAGACTGTGCAGTGGAAGTGATTTTTGACGAAGATTTCCGCAATCTGGATGCCATTGGCGTACATCCCAATGACAATACGGCTTCCGTTTTTCTTGCTTTTTCCGATCTGGTACAGATCATTGAGGAACACGGTAATTCCGTTACATTTCTTTCCTTATAATGTATGAGAAAAAACCGTTTTTTCTGGGAATTTGCCATTGAGGAACAAGTCGTATTGTGGTATACTAAATCCAAATGCGGACAATTTTTGTTGTGCGCAGAATAACAATATAGAAAGGAAATTCCATGGAAAGACAAAGAACAACCGCCCTGCCTGCGGAAGCGGAACTGGCGCGGCAAATGGAATATATCCGCGAGATTCGTCAGGAAAACGACAGATATTTTGCGGGAACCGGCAAACACAAAAAGTTTTATAGCTTGGCTATGGGCTGTCAAATGAACGCCCATGATTCGGAAAAACTGGAAGGTATGCTGGATGAAATGGGTTATGAACGTACCCAGGAAGAAACAGAAGCGGATTTCATCATTTATAATACCTGCTGTGTCCGTGAAAATGCGGAACTGAAGGTATACGGCAAACTGGGATGGCTGAAACATTACAAAAAACAAAATCCCAATGCGGTGGTAGCACTTTGTGGCTGTATGATGCAGCAGGATACGGTGTTGGAAACCATCCGACAGAAATACCGCCACGTGGATTTGGTTTTCGGCACTTTCAATCTGTATAAGCTGCCGGAACTGATGAAGACCAGAGAAGAAAGCGGCTGCACCGTTTTCGATATCTGGCAGGAAAATCAGGAAGTGGTGGAAGACCTGCCCAGCATCAGACATTTCCCTTATAAGGCAAGTGTCAACATTATGTTCGGGTGTAACAATTTCTGCTCTTACTGCATTGTGCCCTATGTGCGCGGCAGAGAGCGCAGCAGAACACCTGAAGACATTCTGGCAGAAGTACGCAAATTGGCGGCAGACGGCGTAAAAGAAGTTATGCTGTTAGGTCAGAATGTAAACTCTTATGGTAAAAATCTGGAAAATCCAGTTTCCTTCGCAGAATTGCTGCGTATGGTAAATGAGGTGGAAGGCATTGAACGTATTCGTTTCATGACTTCTCATCCCAAGGATATGTCCGATGAACTGATTCTGGCAATGAAGGAATGTGATAAGGTTTGTAAAAACCTGCATCTGCCTTTCCAGTCCGGCAGTACGGAAATCCTCAAGAAAATGAATCGTCATTATACCAAGGAAGGTTATCTGGAACTGGTGCGGAAAGTACGGGAAGCAATGCCGGAAATCACATTGAGTACCGATATCATCGTTGGTTTCCCTGGTGAAACAGAAGAAGATTTTCAGGAAACACTGGATGTCATCCGTAAAGCACGTTACTGCACTGCTTTTACATTCATTTATTCCAAACGGACAGGCACTCCTGCGGCGAAGATGGAAAATCAGGTGCCGGAAGATGTGGTGAAAGACCGTTTCGACCGTATGTTACAGGTGTTGAACCCCATCGTTCACGAAGTAACAGAGGAACAGGTTGGCAAAGTCCTGCCTGTATTGGTGGAAGAAGTCAGCAAGCATGATGAAAACATTCTGACAGGCAGAACCGAACAGAATACACTGGTGCATTTTTCAGGCAGCAAAGACCTTATCGGTCAAATGGTGCCTGTGAAGATTATAGAAAATAAAACATTTTATGTAATTGGAGAAAGGATTTAAGGTGAAATAACATGGCAAGCGTATTTGAATTAGCAAGAACATTGGGCGAAGAACTGCAGAAAACTCCTCAGGTAGAAGCACTTCTGGCTGCAAAAATAGCTTATGAACAAGACCCTGAAATTTCCAAAGCAGTCGCAGAATATACACAGATGCATGACGAATTCCAGGCGAAAATGCAGGCTGGCGGCATCGCTCCCGAAGAACAGAAAAAATTCGCTGAAGAAATGAAAGCGCGCGGCGAAATCATTAAAAACAATAAACTGGCAGCAGATCTGTATACAGCAGAAATGAACTTCAACAACTTCATGAACTCTGTATTCAACATCATCACAGCAACACTGGCTGGCGAAGATCCTGAACAGAGTGGTGGCTGCAGTCCCAGTGCCTGCGCATCCTGTGGCGGTGGCTGCCACTAATGGTGCAGTAAGTAAAAAAGATTGTGTGACAGTACCCGAACTCCTGCAAAACAGGGGTTCGGGTTTGCTTGTAAAATAGCATAGGAAAGGAGGAAGATGGATGGCGAAAATAACACCCATGATGGAGCAGTACTTTGCGATCAAAGAACAGTATAAGCATTGTCTGCTTTTTTTCCGCTTGGGCGATTTTTATGAGATGTTTTTTGAAGATGCCGTCATCGCCTCAAAAGAACTGGAAATTACATTGACGGGAAAAGACTGGGGGCAGGAGGAGCGCGCGCCTATGTGCGGCGTACCTTTCCACAGCGCCGATGGATACATTGCCCGTCTTGTGGAAAAAGGCTACCACGTAGCCATTTGTGAACAGGTGGAAGACCCCAAACAGGCAAAAGGCATTGTAAAACGGGAAGTCATCCGCGTCATTACCCCCGGTACTGTGTTAGACCATACAGTGCTGGATGAAAGCAAGAACAATTACATCATGTCTATTTTTGGTGGGAAAAACGGTTATGGTCTGAGTGTCTGTGACGTTTCCACAGGGGAATTCCAGACAACAGAATTCCCGACTATTTTGGCAGCCTCTCGTATTCTGGATGAGGTGGCGCGTTTCTCTCCGGCGGAAGTGGTGTGCAACGAAGCCTTTTTGGAACATCCCGTGGCAAAGGATTTGAAAGAGCGTTTCCGCATTGCTTTCAGTGATGTGGATAACCGCATGTTTGCCTACGCCACAGCGAAAGATACACTGGAACATCATTTCCACGTATCATCTCTGGATGGTTTTGGGCTGGCGAAAAAAGAAATTGCTGTTTCCGCGGCAGGGGGCCTGCTCTGGTACTTGCTGGAAACCCAGAAAAATGATTTGGAGCATATTTCCGTGCTGAAATATTATACCATTGGCGATTTTATGCCATTGGATGTTGCCAGCCGGAGAAATCTGGAATTGACAGAGACCATGCGGGAGAAAAATAAAAAAGGCTCTCTGCTGAGTGTGCTGGATGAAACTAAAACAGCCATGGGCGCCAGAACTCTGAGAAAATGGGTGGAACAGCCGTTGCTTTCCGCAGCGGAAATCTGCAAACGTCTGGATGCGGTGGAAGAACTGAAAAACGATTTGTTCCTGCGGGAAGAAATCAAGGATATTCTCCGTACCATGTTTGACTTTGAACGTATCATGGGACGTGTGGTATATCAGACAGCCAATGCAAGAGAGTTGTCTATGCTGAAAAATTCCATTGAAAATCTGCCTTTGTTAAAACGGACACTGGGCAGATGCAAAAGCGGATATTTGCAGGAAATTTATGAAAAACTGGACCCTCTGGAAAATATTCATGACCTTATCGCACAGGCAATTGTGGAAGACCCTCCGTTTTCTGTAAGAGAAGGTGGCATGATCAAGCCTGGGTATTCCGATGAACTGGATACCTATACCAAAGCTAAAACAGAAGGCAAGGCATGGATCGAACAGATGGAAGAAGAAGAACGGGAAAAAACAGGCATCAAAAACCTGAAAATCCGTTTCAATAAAGTTTTCGGCTATTATCTGGAAGTGACAAAGTCCAACCTGGAAGATGTGCCGGAAAACTATATCCGTAAACAGACCCTTGCCAACTGCGAGCGTTTCATTACACCGGAACTGAATGATCTGGCAGAGTTGATTCTGGGTTCCGAAGAAAAAATTGTGGATTTGGAATATCAGCTCTTTACGGAAATCCGTAACGCCGTTGCGGCAGAAGTGGAACGGATTCAGCTTTGCGCCCACATCATTTCTGTCATTGACGCATTGCAGTCTTTGGCAGAGGTTGCGGAAAAACAGAATTACACCAAACCTGTGGTGGATGAAGGAGACATCATCGACATCAAAGAAGGTCGTCATCCCGTGGTGGAAAAAGCCATGGCAGGACAGTTTATTTCCAATGATACCTATTTGGACAGCGGCGATACTCGTTTGGCAATTATTACTGGTCCCAATATGGCAGGGAAATCTACGTATATGCGGCAGACAGCCCTCATTGTGCTTATGGCGCAGATTGGCAGTTTTGTGCCTGCGTCTTCTGCCCATATTGGTGTCGTTGACCGTATTTTCACCCGTGTAGGGGCTTCTGATGACCTGAGCGCCGGACAGAGTACCTTTATGGTGGAAATGACGGAAGTGGCAAATATCTTGCACCATGCTACACCCAAAAGCCTGCTGATTCTGGACGAAATCGGCAGAGGTACCAGCACATTCGATGGCTTGAGTATTGCATGGGCTGTATTGGAATATATCGCGGATACAAAACATGTGGGAGCGAAAACCCTTTTTGCGACCCATTATCATGAATTGACAGAACTGGAAGGCAAACTGGCAGGGGTGAAAAACTACTGCATTGCCGTACAGGAACAGGGAGAAGATATTATTTTCCTGCGCAAAATCCAGCGGGGTGGCGCAGACCACAGCTATGGTGTGCAGGTTGCCCGTCTGGCAGGATTGCCGCCGAAAGTTATCAAACGCAGTAACCAGATTTTGAAACAGCTCAACGCAGCAGATATTACGAAAAAAGCGAAAAAAATCGCGGTGGAATCCCAGGAACAGCAGGAGGAAACTGTACAGCAGGTGAATATGTTCAACATGGGCGAAATGCAGCTGACAGAAGAACTGAAACAGCTGGATGTTATGGCAATGACGCCCATTGAGGCCCTGCAAAAACTCTTTGACCTTCAGAAAAAGGCAAAGGGCATGTGATAGAAAGGAGGACTGTATTTGCAAAAGATACAACTTCTTGATCAGAAAACAATCAATAAAATTGCGGCAGGTGAAGTGGTAGAATCCCCTAAGTCTGTAGTCAAAGAACTGACGGAAAACGCCATGGACGCCGGCGCAAGCACTGTGACGGTGGAAATCAAGGAAGGTGGCATTTCGTATATTCGTGTGACAGATAACGGCTGCGGCATTCCTAAGGAACAGGTAAAAGAAGCCTTCCTCCGCCATGCCACCAGCAAATTGTCCCAGATTGAGGATTTGGAACACCTCTATACCATGGGGTTCCGTGGGGAAGCATTGGCATCCATTGCCGCTGTTTCTCAGGTGGAAATGACCACACGCACCAAAGATGAGGAAACAGGCACCCGCATTGAAATCAGTGCTGGAGAGGTGAAATCTTTTCAGGATGTGGCATGCACCGAAGGGACAACAGTCATTGTCCGCAATCTCTTTTATAACGTGCCTGCAAGACGAAAATTCCTGAAAAAACCGGCAACGGAAAGCGGTTATGTTTCTGACCTCATGAACAAACTGGCATTGGGGCATCCAGAACTATCTTTCCGTTATATCAATAACGGCTCTACTATGCTTCACACAGCAGGAAACGGCGATGCAAAAGCTTCTGTATTTTATGTTTACGGCAAAGAAGCGGCAACTTCCATGATGGAAATTTCCTTTGAAAGAGGAGATTATCGCCTGTCTGGACTGATTGGAAAACCGGAATTGTCCAGAGGCAACCGCAATTATGAAAACCTGTTCATCAACGGTCGTTTTATCAAAAACCGCATCGTTTCCTCTGCTGTGGAAGACGCTTATAAAACCAGAATTATGATTGGGAAATTTCCTGTTTATGTGCTGAATCTGGAAGTGGACGCGGCACAGGTGGATGTGAACGTTCATCCGGCAAAATTGGAAGTTCGTTTCAAAAACGACGATGAAGTTTATGACTTTTTCTATGACGCCATTTCTTCCGCTTTTCAGGATCAGGTGCTCATTCCCAGAAGCAGTTGGGAAAAGAAACCGGCGGCAGAACCGAAACCCAAGGTGGAACAGCAGAGCCTTGTGGATATGATTCTTCAGCGGAAAGCGGAATTGCCGGAAATGCCTGCGGAAGAAGAACAGGTTGAGCCGGAAAAGACTGTTGTCACAGAAAAATCTGTTCTTATAGAGAAACCGACAACAGAAAAAACATATCATACACCACTTACAGACCTGCCAAAGGCAGGCAGCGGTCCCAGTGTAGACCAGCTTTTGAAGCGGAAACAGCCAGAGAGGTCTGTGGTACGGGAAGATGTGGCTTCCTATACAGCAGAAACACCAGTGGTTCCAGCGGATTTTGCAGTGGATGGCATTTCCGAAGAAAAGCCTGTGGAAAAAGTGGAAACACCTCTACAAAAACAGGCGTTTTTCCATAATTATAAAATCATTGGGCAGATTTTCCGCACATACTGGATGGTGGAACAGGGAGATTGTGTGTACCTCATCGACCAGCATGCAGCCCATGAGCGGATACTCTATGAAAATCTCATGAACCAGTTCCGTCAGGAGTCTGTCATTTCTCAGCGTCTGGTAAGCCCTGTGATGCTGCGGCTGACACCCATGGAAACACAGATTTTGAAAGATAATCGGGAATTGTTGGAACGCTTCGGTTTTGGCTTTGAAGTTTTCGGCAATGATACTTTTGGGCTGAACGCCGTTCCTGTACTGCTGAAAGAGCCCAGCGGCGTAGGATTTTTTACGGAAATACTGGATGCCATCAGTGATGGAACCGTTTCCAATGTATATGACACAAAAATTTTAGCGGTGGCAACCATGGCATGCAAAGCGGCGGTGAAAGGTCATGACCGTTTGAGCATCCAAGAGGCAGAATCTCTCATTTCTCAGCTGTTGAAGCTGGAAAATCCCTTTACCTGCCCCCATGGACGCCCGACCATCATTGAATTAACCCGCTATGAACTGGAAAAGAAATTCAAACGCATACAGAATTGAGGGATGTCCATGAAAAAACCGCTTATTATCATTGGCGGGCCTACGGCCTGCGGCAAAACAGCCATGTCCATTCTGCTGGCAAAGAAAATCGGTGGTGAGATCATTTCTGCCGATTCCATGCAGGTTTATCGTTATATGGATATTGGCACAGCGAAAGTGACGAAAGAAGAAGCAGACGGCGTACCCCATTATCTCATTGATGAATTTGATCCCGATGAGGAATATAATGTCATGATCTTCCAGCAGAAAGCCAAGGCTTATATGGAAGAAATCTGGGCAAAAGGAAAAATTCCCATTGTGGTAGGGGGCACCGGCTTTTATATCAACGCATTGCTCTACGACAATGCTTTTACAGAAACAGATGGAGACGACAGTTTCCGTCAGGCATGTTACAAACAGGCGGAAACAGAAGGACCAGAAGTGCTTTTTCAGAAACTCTTGGAAATTGACCCGGAATACGCTGCAACGACCCACGCGAATAATGTGAAGCGTGTGACTCGTGCGCTGGAATATCACCATATGACAGGGCAGAAATTTTCTGACCACAACGCCGAACAGAAACAGAAAGAATCCCCCTATGCGGCGGCAGTCATCATACTGACCATGGAACGCCAGAAGCTGTATGAGCGCATCGAACAGCGTGTAGACCTGATGATGGAAGCAGGTCTGCTGGAAGAAGTGAAAGGGCTTTTGGACAGAGGTTATGACGGCAGTCTGGTTTCCATGCAGGGACTTGGATATAAAGAATTCCTGCCTTACTTTGCCGGAGAGATTTCTCTGGAAGATGCGGTAACAGAATTGAAAACTGGTACAAGACGTTTTGCCAAACGTCAGCTTACCTGGTTCCGCAGACAGATTGACGGTTTGTGGATTGATCTTTCCCTAACTGACAAAGAAACGGCTCTTGCGGATATGCTGGATTATGTGAAACAATGCGGCATTTCCCTGCTGGAAGAAAGTGGGGAGGCGTAAAATATGTGGTCATCGGAGCTTTTTGGTTTTACCTTTTTTCAGCTCTTTTACTATTTTATGCTTTACAGCTTTCTGGGTTGGGCAATGGAATCGGCTTTCGTTTCCATTACGACGAAAGAATGGGTGAACCGCGGCTTTATCAATGGACCTCTTTGCCCCATTTATGGCACAGGCGCGTTGCTCATTCTGGTATTGCTCTCACCAGTGCAGGAAAATCTGCTGCTTTTGTTTTGCGGCGGTTTTCTGGTGGCAACGGTGGTGGAATACGCCATTGCGGTATTGCTGGAAAAACTCTTTCACGCTTCGTGGTGGGATTATAGCAAGAAAAAGTTTAATATCAAAGGACGCGTCTGCCTGGAACGCTCTGTGGAGTGGGGGCTGTTGACGGTATTTGTCATGCGTCTCATCCAGCCGGCAGTTGCGGATTTTGTGGCAAAGATTCCTCTTGTGCTGGGGGAATGTGTGGGCACAGTGCTGATGATCTATCTTTTTGCAGATGCAGGCGTTACCGTACAGCAGATTCTGCATTTGAACGAAAAACTGGCTCATTTGAGCGAAGCAAGAGAAGAACTCCGTGCCAAACTGGAAAGCACAAAATTGTATACTGCTCGTCAGGAACTGGCAGAATATTTTGAAAATCATCCAACAGCAGAATTCCTGCGGGAATGGAAAGCCCGTATGGACGAAACTTTTGGAGATATCGAACAGATGCAGTTGGAAGAAAGACTGCGTGGGGAATATATTTTCAATGAAATTCGGGAACGTCTGGAATACAAAGCCCGTGCACTGGAACAGGAAACAATGGTACAGCGCCGTTTGATGAAGGCTTTCCCGGGACTGCGTTCCAAACGCTTTGACAAGGAACTGCAGGAAATGCGTGCACAGATGGAAGCACGCAAAAGAAAAAGAAAACAACAGAAAGGAGAACGAAAATGAAAAAGCGGTGGCATAAAGTCCTTGCTTTGACACTGGCAGCAGCCCTTTGTCTGGGTGCCGTCGGATGCGGAAAAGATGAAGGTACGACCGAAGAACAGCAGGTAACCACGGAAACAGAAGGTACCGAAGGACAGGAAAATACAGAAAATCAGGAAAATCAGGAAGATGCATCTGCCGATCAGGCAGCAAGCGGAGAAGATCAGGCAGAAGGTGCAAAAGAACCGGAAACAGAGGGAGAAACATCTGAAACAGAAGGTACTGCTGCGGCAAGTCCTATGGCGTTGCAGGAAGTTTGGCTGCAGGCAGATGGTGCGCCTACTATTACAGCGGAGTCTGCATTGCTCATCGATCAGGAAAGTGGCACCATTCTTTATGAAAAAAATGCCAAAGAAAAAATCTATCCTGCTAGTGTAACAAAAATCATTACTGCATTGGTTGTTATGGATTATTTGCAGCCTGATGAAATCATCACCGTTGGTACAGAAATCAATGAAGTGACACTGGATTCCAGTAAAGCTGGTCATGTGCTGAATGAAAAACTGACGGTAGAAAATGCCTTGAGAGGTCTGCTGATTCCCTCCGGCAATGACTCTGCCAACGTACTGGCAGCAGCTACAGCCAGAAAAGCGGAAAACGATGAAGATATGTCCTTTGCAAAATGCGAAGCGGTATTTACCGATCTGATGAACAAAAAAGCGGAAGAATTGGGTGCAGTCAACAGCCATTTCACCAATGCCCATGGCTATCATGACGAAAACCATTATTCCTGCGCTTATGATATGGCACTGTTTGCTATGGCGTTTATGCAGAATGAAACACTGGCGGAAATCGTTTCCGAAAAGAGTTTCTCCGGCAATGGCGCAGACGGACAGTTTGCGGATGATCCCGAAGCAATCACACAGGATTATAACTGGGTGAGCCATAACTATCTGGTTACAGATAATGAATATCAGTATCCTTATGCAACCGGCATCAAAACCGGTTTCACAGACGAAGCGGGAGAATGCCTGACAGCATCAGCGGAAAAAGGCGACATGAAGCTGATTTCTGTGCTGTTCAAAGGCACCGATCCTGCTCGTTGGACAGAAAGCGCAAGCCTGCTGGATTATGGCTTCAACAATTATGCTCGTGTAGAACTGACAGCAGCAGGTGCAGCCATCGAAGAAGTGCCTCTGACCAAACATAATAAACTGCAGGGCGACACCGTACCTTTGGTTTATCAGAATGCGCTGGTAACTTATCTGCCTACAGATGCGGTGAACAGCGTGGAAACAACTGTTACCATTCTGGATGATTACAAAGTGGAAGAAAAAGACGGCACTGTGAAAGTGAAAGCGCCTTTGACAAAAGGTGAAGAAATCGCTACCGTAACATACACCATCGACGGCAAAGAAGTGGCGCAGATGCCTGCTTACGCTGGTGCAGATATTGAAAAGGGTACTATCTTCAATAATATCTGGTATGGACTGAAAACATTCTTCTCCCACCTGTTCTCCCTGAAGGGTCTGATCACGGTTGTTGTAATTGTGGTCATTCTGGTTATCATTTATCTGATTCTGAAACGGATGCGCTATGGTGGACATCGCAGAAGAGGTGCTTACACACTGAAGAGTCCTTCCCGCCGCAGAGGCAGAAGACGCTGGTAAGCATTGAAAATCAAAGAAAAACACCGATAGAAATGCAGGTTATCCTTAAGAAATATTCTTTTTGTTTCTTAAGGGAATCTGTGAAGGCAGAACATGCCTGATGAAATATTTTCAAAAAAAGAAAGCTGAAATCTTTTGCATAGAAAGGTTTCAGCTTTTTTGTATTTTTTATAGAAAAGTATGTTTATTTCCCTGTTTCCAGTTTGTAGAAGGCTTCCAAAGCAGTGAGGATTTCATGGCGTTCGCCTTCCATAGCCAGATTTTCGCCATCTACATAAGAACCGATGCTTTCAGAGGTATCCTGTTCATAAGCAACGACGTTGTTCAGAATGGAAGCAGTTTTTACGCCACGCAGATGACCGATGGTAAACAGTGCAGCTGTTTCCATATCACAGCCCAATACGCCCTGTTTGGACCAGTAAGCGTCGATGGCTTCTTCGTCATCGGTATAAAAACTGTCATGGCTGCGGGCAATGCCGACATGGTACTGGAAATCCTGTTCTTTTGCCGCTTCCATGCAGTACAGCATCAGCTGTGCATCAGGAACAGCAGGGAACATAGCGTCAATATATGTTTTGGATGCGCCATCATCACGAACTGCACCGTTGACGATGATGATGTCGCCGACTTTTACCTGAGGCTGTAAGCTGCCGCAGCTGCCAATACGGATCATGGCTTCTACACCGATGTTATGCAGTTCTTCTACAGCAATGCCTGCGGATGCACCGCCAATGCCTGTGGAAATGGCAAGGATGGGAACGCCTTTGTATGTACCGGAAAGACTGCGGTATTCCCGGTTGAATTTCAGTTCGGTTACGTTTTCCAGAAAAGGTGAGATGCGGTCCAGACGCGCAGGATCGCCGGGCATCAGAGCATATTTGATTTGTAGATCTTTACCCAATTGGATATGGGGCTGTAAAGATTCCATTGTGATTCCTCCTTTGTTTTTTCTTCTAATTTACATGATTTTTCGCAAAAATGCAATGGATGGCATAAGGTGTTTGAAGTCTGACAGGGATTATGTTACAATGAGGTGTAACAAAATATTGGAAAGGGAGAAAAGAGATGATTTATTTCCTGTTTTTGATTTTATCGGGGCTGCTGCAGGGCATGATGATTTCCCTCAATGGACAGTTGGGGAATTATTACAGTATGTTCGGCATCAGTTTTTTTGTCCACGGAATCGCGGCAGTTCTTTTGATTTTGTATCTGAAATGCAAAGAAAAGAAAAAAATCCGTTTTCGTGGCGTGCCTGCGTATGTGTATCTGGTGGGCTTCATGGGCATCGGTATGGTTACCAGCAGCAGTTGGTGCACCCTTGCCATCGGTGCCACAGCGATGACAGGACTTTCCGTCATTGGGCAGATGATTTCTTCTGCGGTGGTGGATCATCATGGCTGGTTTGGCATTGAAAAACAGAAGTTCAACTGGAAAGAGCTGCCTGCCTATCTGCTGGTATTGGCAGGTGTTTGGCTGGTAACAACAGGCTGAGGAGGAAAACAGAAATGATATTTTATATAACTGCCGTAGCCAATGGTTTTTTGAATACGGTCAATAAAATGGTAAACGTAAAAGCGGGGGAATGTTTGGGGACTGCCAATGGCGCCCTCATCAATTATGTGGAAGCAACCATCATTTCTTTGTGCCTGATTTTTGTAACAGGCAATGGGGCAGAAATGAATTTTTCTCATATTGCAGAAGTGCCGCCACTGTTTTATCTGGGCAGTGTTTGTGGTTTGATTGCCATGATCTTCCTGATTTTGGGCACTAGCCATACAGGCGCTATGGCTTCTACCATTCTGGCACTTTTGGGACAACTTGGCATGTCTGTGGCACTGGATTATGTGTTTTTCCAGACATTCAGCTGGAAACGAATTTTAGGCATCTTTTTGATTACTGCCGGCATCGCTTGGCGGGAATACATTAAAATACAGGACAGAAGAAAACAGATAAAGGGGGATGCAGCTTGAAGATTTGCAATTTTGGTTCCATGAATTTGGATCATGTATATCAGGTAGATACGTTTTTGCAGCCGGGAGAAACGAAATCTTCTCGTTCCTTGTTCACAAACTGCGGCGGCAAAGGCTTGAATCAGTCCATTGCGGCGGCAAAAGCAGGTAATCAGGTGGTACATGCCGGTGTTATTGGTTCCGGCGGCGAAATGCTGGAAGAAGTGATGGCGAAAAATGGCGTAGATGTGAGCCTTCTTTCTCATGTGGATGCACCCAGCGGTCATGCTATCATTCAGGTGGATGATGCGGGGCAGAACTGTATCCTGCTGTTCGGCGGCACCAATCAGATGCTGACAGAAGCTTATATTACAGAAGTGCTGGACAAAATGGACGCGGATACTTTGGTTCTGCTCCAGAATGAAACCAATCTGGTGGGCTTTATCATGGAAGAAGCACACAAAAGAGGTATGAAAACCGCGCTGAATGCAGCACCTATGGATGAAAAAGTCCTGTCTTATCCTTTGGAACTGCTGGATTGGCTCATTGTCAATGAAGTGGAAGGTAAACAGATTGCAAATTGCCAGACAGATGATGAAATTCTGCCGGTACTGCGGAAAAAATACCCTGACTGCGGCATTTTGCTCACATTGGGCAGTAGAGGTGCAGTTTGTGATTACGCAGGGGAAACGTATCAGATTGGATGTTTCAAAGTACCTGTGGTAGATACCACTGCGGCAGGGGATACTTTTACAGGATATTTCCTCTATGGCATGGGCAATGGTCTGGGTGTTGCAGATAGTCTGCTGCTGGCAACTACAGCAAGTACCATGGCTATCGGCAAGAAAGGCGCTGCAGACTCTGTACCTCTTTATGAAGAAGTGGCAGAAAACATGAAAAATCAGGTGTTTGGTACATTAAAAGAACAGAAAAAATAAAATTGGATTGAAGGAGGAAGCAAAATGAAAAAGGTATTGTTTGTAAACTGCTGCATCCGCAGAGAAGGTTCCAGAACACAGAAACTGGCAGATCATTTTCTGGAAGGTCTGCGGAAAAAAGAAGGCTATGAAATCGAAGAACTTTGTCTGATGGATGAGTCTTTGTCTTATTTTACAGATGGATTTTTTGAGCAGCGGGAACGTCTGCTGGCAGATAAGCAGTTCGACCATCCACGGTTCCGTTATGCTCATCAGTTTGCAGAGGCGGACAAGATTGTTATTGCCGCGCCTTTTTGGGATTTGAGCTTCCCTGCTTTATTGAAAGTATATATTGAAAACCTTTGTGTGGAAGGTATTACATTTGGCTGCAACGAAACAGGCTGCTTCGGTACCTGTAAAGCAGATCAACTCATTTACCTGACCACCAGAGGCGGATTCTATAACGACAATCCTATGGAAATGGGTTCCCGTTATATTTGGGCAATGTGCGATTTCTTTGGCATCCCTCGTTATGACTGTGTAGCAGGGGATGGACTGGATACAGGCGTGCGTCCTGTGGAAGAAATTCTGGAAGATGCCAAGAAGGAAATTGACCGTTTGTTGGCTGAGTTTTAAGAGAAAAGAGGAAAAATACCATGGAAAAAACAATGAAAGCAGTTGTATACAAAGGAAAAGGACAGGTTGTGTTGGAAGATAGACCCGTTCCCGTGATTCAAGACCCCAGAGATGCTATCGTCAGAGTGACACGCTCCACAATCTGTTCCAGTGACTTACATATCAAACATGGCACTGTACCTCGTGCAAAGGAAAATACCGTTCTGGGTCATGAATTTGTAGGGGAAGTTGTGGAAGTCGGCAGCGCTGTGAAGAAATTCAAAGCAGGCGACCGCGTTTCCGTAAATGTGGAAACTTTCTGCGGCGAATGTTTCTTCTGCAAAAGAGGTTATGTGAATAACTGTGTGGAAGGCGGCTGGGAACTGGGCTGCCGCATTGACGGTTGTCAGGCGGAATATGTTCGTGTACCCATTGCCGATAACGGCATGACACCTATCCCCGATGATGTTTCTGATGAAGCAGCACTGTTCAATGGCGATATTCTGGCAACAGGCTATTGGGCTGCAAGCATCGGCGAAATCAAACCTGCGGATACTGTTGTGGTATTGGGCGCAGGTCCCACAGGTCTTTGCACCCTTATGAGCATCCGTTTGTACAGCCCCGCGAAAGTCATCGTTGTAGACGTGAGCGAAGAAAGAATGGCACTGGCAAAAGAACAGGGCTTGGCTGATATTTGCCTGAATCCTACAAAAGTGGATGTGGAGGCGGAAGTCCTTCGCCTGACAGACGGCAGAGGCGCTGACCGTGTCTTTGAAGTGGCTGGTGGTGAAAATACATTCCAGCTGGCATGGAAAGTGGCAAGACCCAACGCCATTGTGGTTCTGGTTGCGCTCTACGCAAAAGAACAGGCATTGCCTCTGCATTTGATGTACGGCAAAAACCTGACATTCAAAACAGGCGGCGTGGATGCCAACTGCTGTGAAGATATCATGAAAATGATTCAGTGCGGCAAAATCGACACATCCTGCCTGATTACCCATCGTGCGCCTTTGAACGATGTCATGGAAGGCTATCGTGTATTCGAAAATAAACTGGATGGCTGCATCAAATGGGTTATCACACCTTATGAAAGAGATTGATCAATAAAAACGATATGTCTTTTGGGGCATTTCCAGAAATATAAAAGCTCGAGAAAAGCAGTTTCTCATTCAGAAAATGTTGTTTTTCTGGATTCCTGAATGAAAACTGACACGACTGTCTTTAAAAGAAAACATTTCTCGTGCAATGCAGGTACAAAGAAGATAGCCGGAAACCCTTTGATCCTAAGGATTTCGGCTATTTTTGTTTTCTTATGAAACTGTCTTTATTTGGGCTTTTATAAAGAAATTTGCAGAGAAAGGAGCAACCATAAATGAAGTTATTTCATTTAAGCGACTTACATTTAGGAAAGCGAGTCTATGCCTTTTCCATGCTGCCGGATCAGCGGTATGTGTTGGAGCAGGTCTGCGCTTTGGCTGAAAAATATAAGCCGGATGGCATTTTGCTCAGCGGTGATTTATACGATAAACCTATTCCACCTGTGGAAGCAGTACAACTTTTAGACGAATTTTTGACGAGAATGCAGCAGATGGGCATTGCGGTTTATGCCATTTCTGGTAACCATGATTCCGCTGGACGTGTAGACTTTGGCAGCCGCATTTTGCAGCAGCAGAATCTGCATATTTGCGGTGCCTTTGACGGCAAACTGTATCATGTTTCCAAAGAGGATGCTTTTGGAGAAATCCATTTTTACTTGCTTCCTTTTTTGAAACCTGCAACTGTTTCTGCTTTTCGGGAAGGAGGCGAAAGCCTGACTTATGCAGAAGCGGTCAAATGGGCTTTGGAAACAACGGATTTAGATACCACAAAGCGCAATGTACTTTTGGCACATCAGTTTGTCACGTGGAAAGGAACAGCAGAAGAAAGTGATTCCGAAACAAAGACACTGGGCGGTGTGGATGAAATGGATGCCAGCCTGTTCTTTGACTTTGACTATGTGGCTTTGGGGCATCTTCATAGCCCACAGCGCATTGGGCGGGATACCATCCGCTACGGCGGTTCACCTCTGAAATATTCTTTTTCGGAACTTCGCCAGAAAAAAGGCGTGACTCTTGTGGAAATACAGGAAAAGGGCAATGTTACGACAGAATTCCTTCCTTTAGAACCGCTGCATCCTTTGCGGGAAATGAAAGGAACATTGGATGATCTTTTAGAGGCGGCAGAGGAAGCAGGTGGCTCCGAAGATTATGTGCGAGCCATTTTGACAGATGAAGGGGCAGTCTATGACCCTGTGGGACGACTGCGGGTATATTATCCTAACCTGATGACATTGGAAATGGCACAGCGGGGGGAAAGTCAGCGGGATTTGTCTTTAGAAATGGATCAGGAACAGCTTTCTGGACCTGCGCTTTTTGCCGGTTTCTTTGAAAAACAGAATGACCGGGAAATGGATGTGGCACAAAAAGCCCTTGTGGAAAAAATCTGGCAGGATTTGGGAGGTGTTGAAGAATGAAACCATTGGAAATTACCGTTTCTGCCTTTGGACCTTATGCGGGAAGTGTGCAGATTCCCCTGTCGAAATTGGGTGAACAGGGTATCTTCCTCATTACCGGGGACACAGGTGCCGGAAAAACAACATTGTTTGATGCCATTTGTTTTGCACTTTTTGGAGAGGTCAGCGGCTCCAACCGTGAAGTAGACAGCCTGCGCAGCGACTTTGCTTCTCCATCTACAAAAACTTTTGTGGATTTGACATTTTCCTATCATGGGGAAACCTATCGTATTTTGCGGAATCCCGCCTATTTGCGCCCTAAGAAATCCGGGGAAGGCACTACAAAAGAAACGGCAGATGCGACGCTCTGGTATCCTGACGGCAGCGTTATATCTGGTGCAGAAAAAGTGAAAAAAGAGGTTGAAACACTGCTGGGCATTGACGCAAAACAATTTAAACAGATCGCTATGATTGCGCAGGGGGAATTTTTGAAACTCCTTTATGCGGATAGTGTGGAACGTGGCGCCATTTTCCGTCGGGTATTCCATACAGATTTTTATCTGGCATTCCAGAAAAAGCTGAAAGAATTGGAAAAAGAAAATCGTACAGCATTTGAAGATAGTGGTAAGCGGCTTTTGACATATCTTTCTCAGTGCGGCATTGAAGAAACAGACGAAAATACGTTGCTGCAAAGAGCAGAGCAATTTTTAACGGAAGCGGAAGGTGCTTATAAGGAAGCAGAAAAATGCTGGCTTCAGCAGGAAAAGGAAATTGCCGCAAAAGAAGAAGAACGTCTGAAAATTGCGGCGCAGAAAGCCGATGGGGAAAACACCAATCGTCTTTTGGATGCCTTGGCAGAAGCAAAAAAACATCACCAATCTCTTTTGGAGGAAGAATCTACCCAGATTGTGAAGAAAGAAGAATTGCAAAAACAGCGTCGCGCTGTTGACTATGTACAGCCAAAAGCATTGGACTGGAAGCAGAAAAAAGATGCAGCAGATCGTCTGGAATTGCAGTTAAAAGGGCTGTTAGATAAGGAACAAAAAGAAAAGGAAGTCCTTCAAAACAGTATAGAACAGGAAAAAGCATTGGAACCTTTGCGCGGACAGTTGGAATTTGATCGGGCAGAAGCGGCAAAAAAAGAAGACCGTTTGAAAGATTTCCAAGCGAAAGAACAGGCAGAGAAAGAAATCTGTCGTCAGGAGACAGAAATCCAAGAAACAGCAGCACAAAAAGAAAAGCTGGAAACAGAAAAGACCACTTTGGAAGATCATCTGGAAGTTTTACGTCAGCAGGAAAGTCTGCTTCCTGTTGTGCAGCAACGTTTGTCAGCGTTGGAGCAGGCGAAAAATCGTTTGCAGGAACAGAAGGATTTGTTGCAGGAAACGAATGATGCCTTACAGGATGGTCTGGAAATAAGAAAGACACTTGATGAGATTCAGAAAAACTATCAAACAGCGAAAGAAAAATGGGAACAGGCAAAGGTAGTGGCAGATCAGGCAGAAAGAGATTATCTGGATGCCCAGGCTGGCATTCTGGCGGAAAATCTAGCGGAAGGCATGCCTTGTCCTGTCTGCGGTTCTGTGCATCATCCGGCAAAAGCGGTGCGTTCCACCCAAGCACCTACCCAGGCAGAGTGGAATCGACTGCGAGAAATGGAAAAAACAGAACGGGAGAAGACAGAAACCCTTTCCAGAAAAAGTGGTGAACGGAATATTTCTCTGGAACATTTACGGGAAAAAGTGAGAAATGGTTTGAAAAAATTAGGCTTGGAGAATATTTCTCAAATGCAGGAATTGGAAGTTTCCTTGCAAACAGAAGAAAATAAGTTGGATACAGAATTGAGAGAAACGAAAAAACAGGAGAAAGAACTGTTGAAAGTTCCTGATGAACTGGAAAAAGCAAAAGCCAAACAGCAGAGCTTGCAGAAATCTTTAGATACAACAGATGCATTACTGCGTCAGCAGGAAAGTGCACTGAGCCAGAAGAAAGGGGAATTCAATCAATTAGTACAGCGCATTGGCAATGGTACTTTGGCAGAAGCCCAGGCAGAATGGAAAAAACTTTGTGATGCTATTAGAAAAAAAGAAAAAGCGTTGCAGGATGTGGCAGACAAAAAACAGCAGGCAGAAACAGCATTGGCAGGCACGCAAGCCCTTTTGCAGCAGACGGGAGATAATTTCAAAGAAAGCTGCGAAGCCAAAAAACAGGCAAAAGATGCTTTCCTGAAAACACTGGAAGAACAGCAATTCAAAGATAAAGCGGATTTTGCAAATTCCCTTGTTTCCAGAGAAATTCTGGAGCAGACCGAGGAGAAAAACCGGGCGTATTTTGTGGCGTTGCAGACAAGTAAACAAAACCTGGAGAATAAACAAACGGAAGCAGCAGGCAAAATCTATCAGGATTTGACAGAACTGGAAGAAGAAATGAAACGCCTGGGCGTGGAAAAGGAAGAAATTCAGGAAAAAGTACAGGAGCAGAAAGCCCTGTGGCAAACTCGAAAAAAGGCGGCAGAAAGCGCACGGAAAGAATTGCAGGCTTGGAAAAAAGCAGAAAAAGCATATCTGCCCATTGTGGAACTGTCTAAGACGGCCAATGGGGAATTGGCACAGAAAGATAAGATTGCCTTTGAGCAGTTTGTACAGGGATTCTATTTTGACCGGATTCTGGCGGCAGCCAACCTGCGTTTTGCGGAAATGACCAATGGACGGTATCATTTGCGCCGTGCGGAAGTGGCAGCCAATAAACGTTCCCAGTCTGGCTTGGAATTGGAAGTTATGGACTATTTCACAGGCAAGGCAAGAGGGGTTAAATCCCTTTCTGGTGGTGAAGCATTCAAGGCTTCTTTGAGTTTGGCACTGGGACTGTCTGACTTGATCCAGCAGACAGCTGGCGGTGTGGAAATCAAAGCCATGTTTATTGACGAAGGCTTTGGTGCATTGGATGAAGAATCCAGAGAACAGGCCGTACGGATTTTGCAGCAGCTTTCTTACGGAGATCGTATGGTAGGTATCATTTCCCATGTAACAGAATTGAAGGAAAGCATTGAAAAGAAGTTAATCGTGAAAAAGAGCAGCAGAGGCAGCACCGTTGCTTTCGAAGTATAAAAAAGAGGCTGGAATCATAAAAGATTCCAGCCATTTTATGCTTTAGTAATTGGGATTGGATTTCATTGCCTGCAATGTGCGGTTCAGCAGATCATCCAGTTCCCAGCCAAGCTGTTCTGCACCACGGCGGATGATGTCACGGTCACAGCCAGCAGCAAAGGATTTGTCTTTGAATTTCTTTTTCAGGGATTTCAGTTCCATATCCTGTACGCTCTTGGAAGGACGCATCAATGCAGCAGCACCAATAAGCCCTGTCAGTTCGTCTGTAGCAAAGAGCACTTTTTCCATTTCGTGAACGGGTTCTACATCGGAGCAGATGCCATAGCCATGGCTGGCAACAGCGTGGATGAGTTTTTCATCCAGATCCAGGTCTTTCATGATTTCCTGGCATTTGATGCAGTGCTGTTCGGGATAAAGTTCGAAATCCAGATCGTGGAGCAGACCTACCATACCCCAGAATTCTACATCATCGCCATAGCCCAGTTCCTGTGCAAAATAGCGCATAACACATTCTACGGTTTCGCCGTGCTGAATGTGGAAAGGTTCTTTGTTATATTCCTTTAATAATGCAAATGCTTCATCTCTTGTCAGTTCTTTTGCCATAATCTTTCCCTCTTTCCTTGGTGTTGTTTCTATTTTTATACATTATAACGGTTTGTAGTATAAAAAGCAATGGTTTTTCCAAAGGCGTGCGCTATTGCTTTTTCTGTCAAAAAAAGATACAATAGGAAAACAGAACAGAGTACAGAAAGCGAGGATCATTATGGACGTTACAAGTTTTGGCATTGACCATAATCGTTTGTTGAGAGGAATTTATGTTTCCAGAAAAGATACCGTGGGTGATGGTGTATTGACCACATTCGACGTAAGAATGAAAGAACCCAACCGTGAAATGGTTATGGATACTTCTGTGATGCATACCATTGAACACCTGATGGCAACCTTTTTCCGCGGACATGAACAGTGGGCAGATAAGACTATCTATGTAGGTCCCATGGGATGCCGTACAGGGATGTATGTGATTTTTAAAGGCGATTTGGAATCCAAGGATGTTGCGCCGATCATGGCAGACGCATACCGCTATATGGCTGAATTTACAGGTGAAATTCCTGCGGCAAAAGCGGAAATGTGCGGTAACTATCTGGATCATAATCTGGAAATTACAAAAATTGAATGCAGAAAGTTCCTGGAAGAAGTGCTGGAACAGATCAAAGAAGAAAATATGGTTTATCCCAGACAGCAGGGATAATCAAGGAAAAAAGCCGTCAAACCGAGAGGTTTGGCGGCTTTTTGTTATGATATCAATGAGGGGGAGGTTTTATTGTGTGGATGTGTGTTATCTTCTGCAGCAGTTATTGCTGTTGCCGCAGGAATTGGAGTTGCGGTTGCTGCCGCAGGAATTGGAGCCGCAGGAGTTAGAGCCGCAGCTGTTACCGCAGGAATTGCCACAGCCACTGCGGGAGTTGGAACCACAGCCGGAATCACAGCTGTCATTGCAGCTGCATTCTTCCCGACAGCTTGCGGAGCCGTATGTGTCACCGAAACCGCAGCAGGAGCGGGGCTGTGTGGAAGGAGAGAACAGATCCAGAGGGAAAGGTACCCGGTCGAAGTTACGGCAAGGATCTACATCTCCGTTTGTGGAAATGCTGCAAGGTTCGGGCACGCAGTTGCCAAAGCTGTGTACCAGCATATTTACGGTACGGAACAGTTTGATGATGGTGAACAGACCCAATGTGACATTAACGGCAATGGGTGCGCCCATAGATGCGTCGCCATTGTCACAGCCGCAGTTGTTGCAGCCACAGTTGTTGGAACCGCAGTTGCCACATCCACAATTATTGCATCCGCAGTTGTTGCAGCAGTTGCAGCTGCATCCACAGCCGGGGTATTTCAGTTCTGCTGCCAGACCAACAGCTTTCCCTTCTGCTGTTACGAAAGGACCGCCATGGGAATTGCCGCAGCAGTCAAACAGATCGGATACAGTAGTTACGTCGGATTCTGTGGAACCAAACAGTGTTACTTTCAGTGTGTAGGAGCTGGTAGCATCTGTGCAGCCGATGGGGCAGCCGTCAGCTCTGCGGAATTCCAATGTGTAGTCAAACACATACCGCAGTTCCAGATCCCAGCAGCCTTCCCGGAAAGTGTTGGGGCATTTGCGCAGAATATCAATTCTGCTCAGTTCCGGATTGTGCATAGTAACAGTTGCTGCATTGACGGGGGGAATGATGATGTCGCCGTCGCACATCATGTCATTGCAGCCATTCATGCCGCCGCAAACGCTTCTGGCAGGACCCAAAATGTCAGGACTCAGACATTTCTGAACTCTGCACTGGTCAAAGATTTTCTGTGCGATGATGCAGGCTTCGTTCTGGTTGTTGTTGCTGTTGCAGCCACAGCATCTTGCAGTGATTTCTGCATTGTTTTCAAATTCAAAAGCTCCCATAAGACAGCCTCCTTTGGATATTGTGATTGGATTCTTTTATATACTATGTGGCTGTGTGAAATGGGTGCATTTAACAGGCATAAAAAATATGCTGTAGAAAAACATTTGTTTTTCTGTGGTGGATTTGGTGAGTTTTTTTGTAAAAAAGGTGTTATAATAACTGTAAGCTCATAGAAAAAGGAGCTTTACATCTGAAAATGACAAAAAACAGCAAATTCCAAGGAGGAGATGACGATGTTAGATTTTAGCGAGATTCGAAAAATTGATGGCGCAGTGGCAGATGCCATTGTTGCGGAACTGGAAAGACAACAGCATAATATTGAACTCATTGCTTCTGAAAACATTGTTTCCAAAGCAGTCATGTATACAATGGGAACCCCTTTGACCAATAAATACGCAGAGGGTTATCCTGCAAAACGCTACTATGGCGGATGTGAAAAAGTGGATATTGTGGAAAATCTGGCGAAAGAGCGTGCAAAAGAGCTTTTTGACTGTGACCATGTAAACGTACAGCCTCACAGCGGTTCCCAGGCAAACCAGGCAGTATATTTTGCTATGCTGGAACCTGGTGATACAGTTATGGGGATGAATCTGGATCATGGCGGTCATCTGACTCACGGCAGCCCTGTAAATATGTCTGGGAAATACTTCAACTTTGTACCTTATGGTGTGAACCATGAAGGGTATATTGATTATGAAGCGTTCCGTAAAAAGGCATTGGAAGTGAAGCCCAAAATGATTGTGGCAGGTGCCAGTGCTTATGCCAGAACCATCGACTTCAAATATATGAGTGATGTGGCAAAAGAAGTTGGGGCATATTTTATGGTAGATATTGCCCACATTGCAGGCTTGGTTGCGGCTGGATACCATCCTTCTCCCGTACCTTATGCGGATTTTGTGACAACCACTACCCATAAGACACTGCGTGGTCCCAGAGGCGGTATGATCATGTGCAAAGCGGAGTATGCTCAGAAGATCGACAAGGCTATTTTCCCTGGCATTCAGGGCGGTCCTTTGATGCACATTATCGCGTCTAAAGCAGTTTGCTTCCAGGAAGCATTGCAGCCTGCTTACAAAGAATATATCGGACAGGTTGTGAAAAACGCAAAAGCTATGGCGGCTGCGCTGCAGAAACATGGCGTAGATTTGGTTTCCGGCGGAACGGACAACCATCTGATGCTGCTGGATCTGCGTTCTTTGAATATCACAGGTAAGGATGCGGAAAAAGTGCTGGATGCAGTGGCAATCACAGTCAATAAAAATACCATTCCCGATGACCCTCAGTCTCCTTTTGTTACAAGCGGTATCCGTGTTGGCACACCTGCTGTAACTTCCCGTGGCATGAAAGAAGCGGAAATGGAAGAAATTGCAGAAATCATGGCAATGGTACTGAAGGATTACGAAGGTACCAAAGAAGAAGCGGCAAAGAGAGTGCGTGCGCTGACTGACCGTTTCCCTATTTACGAAGATTAAGCAGTGAAATGTATTTTATGATATTTTGAACATAAAAAAGGTGAAACTTCTTTTATAAGAGGTTTCACCTTTCTTTTGTTTATTCGTTTGTCTGTTCTTTTGTTCTGGATTCGTGTTCGGAACGATATCTAGACATTAAGCCATGGAACAAATCCATTGCCGTAGGTGGTGTGAAGCTGATGGCATTTGCGCCTGCTTCAATGGTGCGTTTGATGCTTTCTCTTGTAGGACCGCCAGTAGCAATAATCGGAATTTCAGGGTATTTTTCACGAATTTTTGCAACCACTTCTGGTGTCTTTCCAGCAGCGGAAATATTCAGGATACCTGCGCCGGCTGCGATTCTGGCATCGATATCTGTATTTTCGTCCAGAACTGTGATGACAACAGGAATATCAACGATTTTGCTGATTTCATGAATCACTTCATTGGTGGTTGGCGCATTGACAACAACAGCCATAGCACCAAGAGCTTCCGCGTCTTTTGCCAGCATCACAACACGAGGACCAGTGGTGGTACCGCCGCCTACGCCTGCAAATACAGGGATGCTGGACGCGGTGATGATTGAATTGGTAATGACCTGCTGAGGCGTAAATGGATATACTGCCAACACAGCGTCAGCGTTACAGTTACGGATGATGGCAATATCCGTAGAAAAGACAAGGGATTTGATGCGTCTGCCCCAAATAACAATGCCGCTGGCTGCCCAGATTTCTTCCGGCATGGTAACGATATGCTTCCGCAGTCTGGTATCAATGCGAGGTGGTTTTTTTTCTGCCAATTCACTCACTCCTTTATATCTGATTTAGTTTCAAAAAGTGTTTACATAAGAATTACAGTAACAGAATATAACGATTTTTTTTGTTTGTCAAGCATGGGCAAAAGGGAGAAATGTTCTTCTTAGAAGCGGCAGGGGATAGGGAAGAGGGGCGGAAAAAACTTGACATAGAGGGGGTTTCGGGATAAACTTTGAAGTGTAAATATGTAAACTTTGACATTTTGGAGGGAGATTATTTTTGGAAACCATAATTGGTCTAGGCGTTTCCGTTGTATTGAATATCGTGCTGATTGCGAAGATCATGCTTTTGCAGAAAAAGCATGCGCAGCACGCGGTAACAGAAGAAGGCATTCGCCAGATGGTAGATGCAGGCGGCAGCAACGGCTCCATTGATGAATCAGAAAAAGAGATGATCAACAATATTTTTGAGCTGAGCAATACGTCTGTGGAAGAAATCGCAACACACCGTACAGATATCGTTGCGGTGCCTCTGGAAGCCACACTGGCAGAAATTAAGGAAGTGCTGATGGAGGAAAAGTATTCCCGTATTGTGGTCTATGAAGACAATATCGACAATATTGTAGGCGTATTCCATGTGAAGGATTTGGTCAAGTATATCCTGACCGATTCTACCAGAATGGAGGAAGGCAATTTCCATCTGGAGGACATCATGATGCAGCCTTATTTTGTGCCCTTTTCCAAGAAAACGGACGAGCTCATTGAAGAAATGCAGCGGGAAAAAGTGCACATGGCAATTGTCATTGATGAATACGGCGGCACATCCGGTATCGTTACCATGGAAGACGTCATGGAAGAAATTGTTGGGAATATCTTTGACGAATACGATCTGGAAGAAGAGGAAGACATCTGTCCCATTGATGAAAATAGCTATTCCATCAGCGGGAAAGCAGATCTGCAGGATGTTGCAGAACAGCTTGGCATCGTCTTTGAAGATGACGAGGATTATGACACATTAGGCGGTTATCTGATCGGTCGTCTGGGCAGAATTCCGGAGGATGATGAAATGCCGGAAATCGCTGTGGGCGGCTGGCTGTTCCAAATCAAACAGTTTGAAGAAAAACGCATCGAAAAAGTTTATGCTTTGCGGCAGCCTGAAGTCTTAGAAGAGGCAGAGGATGCCACAGAGGATGAAGCATAAGAACATCAAGGAGGAAAAGGATTATGTTAAATGAAAAAGTAGCACAGCTTATTAATGAACAGGTTAACAAAGAATTCTATTCTGCATATCTGTATCTGGATTTTGCGAACTATTATGAATCTAAAGGTCTGGCAGGTTTTGCAAACTGGTATAAAATCCAGGCACAGGAAGAGCGTGACCACGCACTGCTGTTCTATCAGTACCTGCACAACAACAACGCAACTGTTACACTGGAAGCGATCGGTAAACCTGATGTTCCTCTGAACAGCCTGATGGACCCTCTGAAAGCTGGTCTGGAACATGAAGTTTATGTAACAAGCCTGATTCACAACATCTATGCGGCTGCACAGGAAGTAAATGACTTCCGTACCATGCAGTTCCTGGATTGGTTTGTAAAAGAGCAGGGCGAAGAAGAAACAAACGCAAACGACCTGATCACAAAAATGGAACTGTTCGGTACAGATCCCAAAGCACTGTATCTGCTGGATTCCGAAATGGCAGCAAGAGTTTACGCTGCACCTACACTGACACTGTAATTCTCAGCGAAAAAGAGAAAGCCTCTTAGGGGCTGCTTCATAAAGAAATCAAAATGGCTGAAATCCTTTGTATTGTAAGGGTTCCAGCCATTTTTTATAGGATTGTTTTGTTGGAAGGCAAGAAATCGAGAAATAGCGATGTTTTTTCAGGGAAACTCACTTTAGGGGCATTTTTATAAGAAAACAAAACAGCTGAAATCCTTGTTATATAGAGGCTTTCGGCTTTCTTATTTTTAGCAAAATTTTTTCTTCCAAAGACAGCTGTCACAATTCTCTTAAGAAATCAAGGAAAAGCGATGTTTTCTGAAGTGGAAGTTGTTTTATGGAAGTTGTCTTTTTTCCTGTACATATTTTTTCTTTCTCTCTTGTTCCTCTTTTTGATTTGCGGTATACTGAGGTCAATAGGGAAAAAAGGGGGAAGGACTATGAATGTATTGGCTATTGTGCTGCCGGTATTCTGTATGCTGGGGCTTGGTATGGCTGCCAATCGTTTTGGTTGGATTAGCCGTGCCGGTATGGATGGCATTAAATTGGTAGCAACCAATATCATGCTGCCTGTTGTTCTGGTAGACGCATTGGGGATGGCAGAGTATAACAAGGTAACACTGCTGCTGTTGGCTGTGATGCTGGTACAGCTTTTCATTGCTACAGGTGCTGGCTATCTGCTGCGGCCTTTGGTCGGCGGCAGTCAGGGCAGATATCTGCCTTTTCTGACAGCGACTTTTGAGGGCGGTATGATGGCATATCCATTGTATATGGCATTGTGCGGCTCAGAAATGCTCTCCAATATTGCTGCTTTGGATATGGCAAACTGTATTTTTACATTTACCGTTTATCTGGCACTGATTACAGCCACAGGCAAGGGAAGAAGCGGCGGCGGACAGCTGCTTTCTACGGTACTGCGTGCACCTGCCATGTACGGGGTTGTACTTGGTATTTTGCTGGGCGTTACAGGCATATTGCCGAAGATTGCAGGAAGTCGGGTGGGGGATGTATATTCTTCTTTGATTTCTATGATTACCACACCCGTTTCCGCATTGATTCTGCTGTGTGTTGGTTATGATTTGAAATTGGATCATCGGGTACTTTCTTCTGCGGGGAAATCTGCTGCCATTCGTCTGGTGCTGCAAGGGGTGCTTTTGATGGGCGTATGGTTTGTACTGCGGAATTTTGTGGCAGAACAGGAAATGAAGATTGCGGTGTTCCTGTATGCATTTATGCCGCCTTGTTTTATGAGCCCTCTGTATGCTGTCAGAGAAAAAGACAAGGTGTATACATCAACGACCATTTCACTTTATACCATATTATCCATCATTGCTTTTACCATTTTGTCCGTGATTTTTGGATGATTTTGAAAGTCGCTTTTTCCTGGAAAGAGCGGCTTTTTCTTTTGGTTGGTATGAAGAATATTTTTCAAAATTGTATGGGTAAAAAAACTTCGGGAAAATTCGCTATTGTATCTTTTGGGAATTCTATTTATAATGTACCATAGCGAATACGCATAGCAAATGCAATGAGCAACAGAAAGGCGGAACAAACATGAAAAAAAACTTGCTGGTAGCCCAATCAGGCGGTCCTTCAGCTGCGATCAATGCCACTCTTTGCGGTGTGGTGGAAATGGGATTGGAGCATCCGGAGATTGAGAAAATATATGGTGTGAAAAACGGGATTATGGGGATGTTGTCTGAACGGTTTGTAGACCTGACAGAATTGCTGGCGGATGAAAGCGCCCGTCAGCTTCTTTGCCAGACACCATCTTCCGCATTGGGTTCCTGCCATATGAAATTATCTCCATGGGAAGAAAATGCCTTTGAGTATGAAAAGGCAATCAGCATTTTCAGAAAATATAATATCGGTTATTTTATGTACATCGGCGGCAGTGACTCCATGGATACGGTGCATAAATTATCTGAATACTGCCGGAACCATCATATCAATGACATCAAGATCATTGGTGTACCCAAAGCCATTGAAAACGATTTGCCGGAAACAGACCATTCTCCCGGTTTTGGTTCCGCTGCAAAATATATCGGTACCACATTGACAGAAATTGCCTGCGACTGTAATGTATATGCTTTGCCTTCCATTACAGTGGTAGAAATCATGGGGCAGGATACAGGTTGGCTGACAGCTTCTGCTGCTCTGGCAAGGCTGAACGGAGATGCGGCACCAGATTTGATTTATCTGAGTGAACGTCCTTTTTCCGTAGAACAGTTCCTCTTTGACGTGCGTGAAAAGATGATGGAAAAACGCTCTGTCATTGTGGCAGTCAGCGAAGGTCTGCGCAATGAAGAAGGAGCTTATCTGACTGACAGCCTCCAGAATCGTGTGGAAGATGAATTCGGTCATCGGATTCTGGCAGGGGTTTCCCGTTTCTTAGAGGAAATCCTGCGTCAGGAAATCGGCTGCAAAGTCCGCAGTGTGGAACTGAATCTTATGCAGCGCTGCGCATCCCATGTGGCAAGTGCAACAGATATTCAGGAAGCGCGCACCATGGGACGGGAAGCTGTGCGTTATGCACTGGAAGGCGGCAGCGGCGAAATGGCATGCCTGCGTAGAGTTTCTGATGCACCTTATGCATCAGAAGTGTTCTTTATTCCTGTGGATCAGGTGCTCAATCGTGTGAAAAAGGTACCAGATGAATGGATCAATGAAGAAGGCAATGACATCACACAGGAAATGATGGATTACCTCATTCCATTGATTCAGGGCGAAATTCCCTGTGCTTATGAAAATGGTGTGCCTGTGCATTTCCATCTTTCCTGATTCATAGCAAAAAAATGTATAAATCAGCCAAAAGTCGTCCATACTTTTCATCGAGGTGGTAGGTATGAAAAGAGGGATTGCGCTTTTGGCTGTTCTTGTTTTTCTCTCCTGCACAGCGGCAGGATATTTATATATCCAAAGAATACAGGAGCCAGAAGTGCAGGAAGAACATATAGAACAGACAGAACCCGTTGCAAAAGAAGAAGCGGTCATTGGGGAAAATGCGGAAATCGTGTATCAGTATTACTATACGGAAGATCAGAGAACTGCAGAACAGGTGGAACCTGTGCAGAATTATCTGTTGGGTTTGAATCTGGCACAGGTGCGCAGTATTTATGATGGCTGGCAGGTGGTTTTCTTTTCACCGGATAAAGTGATTTTACGCAGCACAGTGGAAGGGCGCAGTGATGAAAGCTTTCTGCTGGGTGAGCAAAATGGTATGCTGGCTGTTTTTCGAGAGGATGCCGATGGAAAAATAACATTATATGAATGTACAGATGTGCCTTTATCTGTATTGCCGGAGATAGAACGTCAGCAGATTCAAGAAGGCGTACGGATATTGGGGGAAGATAATCTTGCCAGAGTTTTAGCGGATTATATGAGCTGATTTCCATAAATAAAGAGAAGGAAAAAAGCATTAAATAAGCGTGAAATGCTGGATTTTGTACAATTACAGCGGATTTTCTGTAAAACAGCGATTTGACAAGAATGATAAAATTTTAGTGTGAAATGGAAATCATTTATTCAAAATCACGGAGGGATGTTTGACAACAGAAGGATTTTTGAAAAAATGATGAAAACTAATCCGCATTTTTGATTGTCTGTAAGAAAAAATTTTTGAAAAAATTTTAAAAATGGGCTAGACATTTAATGTCCCACATGCTATAATAACAACTGTGAAAACTCCCCAATATTTTCACATTGCGGTAAGACGCAATCCCAATAAGAAATACCTTCTCTTTGTGAAAATGAGCAGCCATCGGCAGGTTGCTCATTTTCATTTTGTCCGAAAAAAGAGTCAGTGTTTGACATGAATTTTCTGGCATATTATAATTGGTGCAGGGACGGTGAAAATATGGATTATTATTTGGACTTGGTGCAAAGCGTAAAAAAGAAATACAGACTTTGCAAGGAAGCGTTTTTGCCACAGGCTGTGTTCAGTGACGAATCGGAAAACTTCCGGAAACCGGCAGAACCGTCAGCCGAAGATTTTGTGGAAATTTCCATACTGACCGGACGCAATAACGCGTCTGCAGTATGCTTATGTGTAGATGACAAAAGATTATTGATGGAACGAGTGGAAAACGGTCGTGTGTTCGATCGTTACCGTGTTGTTCTGCCGCCGACAGAAGAAGCGGCAAACTACTTTTTCCAGATCATATATAATGAAACATCTTATTATTATACAAGAAACGGCGTATCTCAGGAATTTCCCATGGACGGCTATTTTCGGTTGCTGCGGAATTTCCAGACACCTGCTTGGGCACGAGGCGCAGTCATGTACCAGATTTTTGTAGACCGTTTTTGCAACGGAGATCCCTCCAATGATGTGAAAACGGGGGAATACAACTATCTGGAAAATCAGGTGCAGGGCGTGAAAGACTGGTATGCGCAGCCGGAAGACGGTGATTTTTGCCATTTTTATGGCGGCGATTTGCAGGGAATTTTGCAGAAAATGGACTATCTGCAAAATTTGGGTGTGGAAGTATTGTATCTGAATCCCATTTTTGTTTCCCCCAGCAGTCATAAATACGATATTCAGGATTATGACCACGTTGATCCGCACTTTGGTGTGATTGTAGAGGATTATGACAAAGTGGTGGAGCCCGGTGAGAAAAATAGTCAGGCAAAAGCCTATATTACTAGAACCACCAGTGAACGGAATCTGATGGAAAGTGATGCACTTTTCATTCGTTTGGTAGAAGAAGCCCACAAAAGAGGCATGCGTGTCATTCTGGATGGTGTATTCAACCATTGCGGTGCCTTCCATAAGTGGCTGGATCGGGAAGAAATTTATAAATATCAGAAAAAAGGCGCTTATTACTGCAAACAGAGCCCTTACCATGATTATTTTTATTGGAAAGAAGACGGCTCTTACGAAGGTTGGTGGGATTATCCCAATCATCCAAAGCTGAATATGGAGAACTGTTCTGCGCTGTATTGGGAAATTATGCGTATTGGGCAGAAATGGGTTTCTCCCCCCTATAACGCTGACGGCTGGCGTTTGGACGTTGCGGCAGATGTGGGCAAATCCGAAGAATTTAACCATAAATTCTGGCATGATTTCCGCAGCGCTGTGAAAAAAGCCAATCCCGAAGCCCTGATTCTGGCGGAACATTACGGGGATGCGGAAACGTGGCTTAGAGGCGACCAGTGGGATGGCGTTATGAACTATGATGCTTTCATGGAACCAGTTTCATGGTATTTCACAGGTATTTCCAAACATAGTACAGAATCCCGCCCGGATTTGAAGAACAATAACGATGTTTTTTGGAATACCATTCGGTATCAGATGGGCAGAATGCCTGCCCAGGCGGCAGGGGTTGCCATGAATGAACTTTCCAACCACGATCATTCCCGTTTTCTGACTAGAACAAATGGAAGAACGGGACGGCTTCACACAGATGGCGCACAGGCAGCAAATCGTGGTGTTAATAAAGCGGTGTTCCGGGAAGCGGTGCTGCTGCAAATGACATGGCCTGGTGCACCTACGGTATATTATGGAGATGAAGCTGGGGTAACTGGATGGACAGACCCGGATAACCGCAGACCTTTCCCTTGGAATCGGGAAGATGATGAATTAGTGCAGTATCATAAAATACTCATCGGTTTGCGGAAAGAGCATATTTCCTTGCGAAAAGGCTCTTTGAAATCTCTGGATACGGAAGATGGCATTCTGGCTTACGGACGGTTCTGCGAAGAAGAACGCTGTCTGATTGTATGTAACAATCGGGAGGAAGCGGTACAGGTTTCTTTGCCTGTATGGCAGATTGGTGTGCAGTCCTACGGCAAAATGGAAGTTTTGCTCAAGACAAAAGAAATGGATTATTTTACAGAAAAAGAACTGCTGTCAGTGGAAAATGGCATGATACAGCTGGAAATGCCGCCACACAGCGGTATATTGATGAAAGAAGTGTAAGGCATGGATTTGCGGATATTATTTGAAAATGGAGATATGGTGGCTGTGGAAAAACCACAGGGCATGCCTGCTCAGCCAGACAGAACAGGGGATGCAGACTTGCTTTCCCTGCTGTCAGCCCAGATGAAACAAGAATTGGGATTGGTGCATCGTCTGGATCGCCCGGTTGGGGGGATTATGGTGTTTGCCAAGACGAAACAGGCGGAAGCGGCTCTCTCCAAAATGATGCAGGCTGGCGGCTGGCGGAAATCTTATCTGACTGTCCTTTGGGGCACTTTGGAAGAAAAAAGCGGTACATGGACAGATTATCTTTTCAAAAACGCCAGAACCAATCTGTCAGAAGTGGTGTCCGCGTCCAGAAAAGGTGCTAAGAAAGCTGTTCTCCATTATCAGGTACTTGCAGAAACCATGTGGAATGAACAGCCCCTTTCTTTGGTGGAAATCACATTGGAAACAGGGCGGCACCATCAGATTCGTGTCCAGACTTCCCATCACGGCGCACCCATTTGGGGTGACAGAAAATATAATACATTACAGCCCATGAGAGGCGTTGGCAATATGGCTTTGTGGTCATGGAAGCTGGAAGGAAAATGGAAAAAACAGAAAGAAGGTTTTTCCATTCGTTCTTTGCCAAGTGATATGCCATTTTCGCTTTTTTCGGAAAAATTGGGAGAATTGTAAAAAAGTTGTTTTGCTTTTTTTTGCAATGTGTATTATAATGTTCTTGAAAATAGAGAAACAGATAAAAGAACAGCAATGTTCTTTTATTTTCATCATAAAATTAGCAATCACAAAGGTGATTGGCTAACAAAATAAAGGACGGTGAATGACAATGCAAGGAAAATTTACAAATAAAGCTCAGGAAGTGCTGAAAAGAGCCCAGGAGGCTGCTTTGAAGCTGGGGAATAAATATGTAGGAACAGAACATATTTTGCTGGGGCTGACATTGGTCAGTGACAGCGTAGCCGCAAAGGCGCTGGAAAGTCAGGGCGTGACTTATCATCAGGTCATGGACAAAATCCAGTCTATGACAGGGGGCACCTCTGCTTACTATATTCCTGCGGACTTTACACCTCGTGCAAAACGTGTGGTGGAAAGCAGTGTGCAGGAAGCATTCCGCATGGGTACTGGTTATGTAGGTACAGAACATATCCTCATTGCCCTCATTCGAGAAAATGACAACATTGCTGTACGGATTATGGTATCTCTGGATTTGAATCTCCAGCGTTTGTATGATGACATCATGAACATGCTGGGAGAAGGGGAAGACCAGAACGGCAGTGCCCGCGGCATGAACAGCCAAGGGGAAAAACAGGAAAAAAGTGCCACAGAAACACTGGATAAATTCAGCCGTGATATGACGGCGCTGGCAAAGAAAAATAAATTTGATCCCATTGTTGGCAGAGATAAGGAAATTGAACGAATTGTGCAGATTTTGAGCCGTCGTACCAAAAACAATCCTTGTCTGGTAGGTGACCCTGGTGTCGGAAAAACTGCCATCGTGGAAGGGCTTGCCCAGAAAATCGCGGAAGGCAATGTGCCTGATACTTTGAAAAATAAAAGAATCGTTGGTCTGGATTTGTCTGCCATGGTTGCTGGTTCCAAATACCGTGGGGAATTTGAAGAACGTATGAAAAAAGCCATGGATGAAGTAAAAGCCGATGGCAATATCATTTTGTTTGTGGATGAAATTCATACCATTATCGGTGCAGGTGCTGCGGAAGGCGCCATTGACGCATCCAATATTTTGAAGCCCGCTCTTTCCCGTGGGGAGATCCAGCTCATTGGTGCCACCACATTGGAAGAATACCGCAAACATATTGAAAAGGACGCTGCTTTTGAACGTCGTTTCCAGCCTGTAAAAGTGGAAGAACCAGACGAACAGGCAGCAGTGGCAATGCTGAAAGCTTTGCGTGATAAATATGAAATGCACCACAAGGTAACCATTTCCGATGATGCCATCGAAGCGGCTGTGAAACTTTCTGCCAGATATGTATCTGACCGTTTCCTGCCGGATAAAGCCATTGACCTCATTGATGAAGCCGCTTCCCGTCTGCGTCTGAAAACATACAGCGCGCCGGATAATGTGGCAGAAATGGAAGAAAAACTGGCGGAAATGGAAAAAGAAAAAGAAGCTGCCATCAAAACAGAAGAATTTGAAAAGGCTGCGGAAATTAAACGGGCACAGGACGCTCTCCGTGCTCAGTGGAAAGAAGCCAAAAAAGAATGGGAAAACAACCATGAAAATCAGGCACAGGTAGTCACCAGAGAAGAAGTGGCAGAAGTGGTTTCTGTTTGGACTGGCGTGCCTTTGCAGAGCTTGCAGGAAGAAGAAAGCCAGCGACTTCTGCATCTGGAAGATACACTCCATCAGCGTGTCATTGGACAGTCAGAAGCCGTAAAAGCATTGGCAAAAGCCATCCGCCGCGGCAGAGTTGGCTTGAAAGACTCTAATCGCCCCATCGGTTCTTTCCTGTTCTTGGGACCTACAGGTGTTGGCAAAACAGAACTGTCCAAAGCATTAGCGGAAGCCCTTTTTGGCGATGAAGATGCTATGATCCGTATCGACATGTCTGAATATATGGAGAAACACAGCGTATCCCGTATGGTAGGTTCTCCTCCGGGTTATGTGGGCTACGAAGAAGGCGGTCAGCTCAGTGAAAAAGTTCGTCGGAATCCTTATTCTGTTGTGCTGTTCGATGAAATCGAAAAAGCATCTCCTGATGTATTCAACGTATTGCTGCAGGTGCTGGATGATGGTCATATCACCGATGGTCAGGGCAGAAAAGTGGATTTCAAAAACACAGTCATTATCATGACTTCCAATGCCGGTGCAAGAAGTATTGTAGAGCCAAAACGTGTGGGCTTTACCAGCATGGAAACAGAAGAACAGAGTTATCAGAACATGAAGAAAAACGTTATGGAAGAAGTGCGCCATATCTTCAAACCGGAATTCTTGAACCGTATTGATGATATGATTGTATTCCATTCTCTGACACAGGAAGATATTCTGGAAATCGTAAAACTTATGACCAGAACCGTTTCCAAACGTATCAAAGAAAATATGGACATTACCGTAACCTTTACGGATAAAGCACTGGAAAAAATCGCGGAAGAAGGCTATGACAAAGCCTTTGGCGCAAGACCCCTTCGCCGTGCTATCCAGTCCCGCATTGAGGATGCTTTTGCAGAAGAATATCTCATGGGCAACTTCAAAGCAGGGGATAAAGTTTCTGTTGGTGTGAAAACAAACGGCTTCCTCTTCCGTGTGGTAAAATGAACGAACAAATAGATAGAAAAAAGCAGAATTTTGGTATATACCTGCGGCAGGTTTTGTGATATAATCATTCTGATATATTATCAGGAACATTACCGTGCATATTCTTGTTCGGAAAAGGAAATAAAGAAAGGACGCTTGGGAGGTAAGCAACATGGCAGTAATTGAGGAATTGATTAGAAAAGAAGATGACGGCAGCATCAGTTTCGGCAACTACCTGATGGATGAAAAGAAAAAAGTGCTGGACTTTGAAGTGCAGGGCGATTTGTATAAAGTAAAAACATTTAAAGAAATCACAAAACTGGAAAAGAACGGTAAAATGCTGCTGGAAGCAGTACCCGGCGCAACTGTTCTGAACTTTGTACAGGATGAAAGAGGCGTTTCCTTCCTGGTAGAAGCAGAAGAAGATGTTCAGCTGACACTGGAACTGGAAGCAGAAACAGAATACAAAATTCTGGTTGACGATGTAAACGTTGGCAAAATGAAAACAAATATGACAGGTAAAGTGACATTCTCTGTAGAAATCCAGAAAAATGCAACACCTGTGAAAATTGAAAAAATCGGCTAATATCTGATTTTTCAGTACATGATGAAAAGAAAATCGATAGAGTCTTGCAAAAGGCTTTATCGATTTTTGTTTATCTGTCTGTTTTTGTGATGACAACAGAAAAGGTTATCATCGAGGTGGAAGAATGAGAGTAAAAACATCGTATATTTGCAGTGAATGTGGATATAAAAGCTCAAAATGGATGGGGAAATGCCCAGAATGTGGAGAGTGGAACACATTTTCTGAACAGGAAGAAACCAAAAAGGAAAAAAGCAGTGCAAAGCCTGTGCAGCTGACCCTTTCCCGTTTGAAGGAAGTGGAAAGCAGTAAAAGCCAGCGCCTTCTGACAGGCATTGGGGAGTTTGACCGTGTTATGGGCGGCGGCATCGTTCGGGATTCTGTAACCATATTGACATCCCCTCCCGGCGGTGGGAAATCCACATTGTGCCTGATGGTGGCATACCAACTGGCAAATGCAGGCTATCGTGTGCTATATGCCACAGGGGAGGAAAGTGACAGCCAGATCAAGAATCGAGCAGACAGGATACTGGGAGACATTGCCGATAATATCTGGATTTTAGCAGATACTTCCATGGACGCCGTATTGTCTGCTGTTGGAGAAGTTGACCCGGATTTGATTATTCTGGATAGTATCCAGACATTTTCTTTGGCGGAATTTTATCCTGCAAGAGCAGGCAATCCTACCCAGACCATGGAATGTGCTTCTGCATTGGTGCAGTGCGCAAAGGATAAGCGCAGACAGCGGGCGGCACTGATGATTGGGCAGATGAATAAAAATGATGAGATTGCCGGTCTACGTGCATTGGAACATCTGGTGGATACGGTTCTAGTATTGGAAGGCGAGGGGGCAGACGAGCTTCGTGGACTTCTGGCAACGAAAAACCGTTTCGGCAGTACCGGAGAAATGGGCTTTTTTGCCATGACGGAAAAAGGTCTGCGTTCCATTGATAATCCCTCAGAATATTTCATTACCAAGCGCAATAGGAATGAACTGGTTTCCGGCAGCGCTGTTACGGTTTTGCGGGAAGGCTCCCGTCCCATTGTTTCGGAAGTGGAAAGTCTGGTTTCTCAGTCCTTTACACCATATCCTTCCCGCATCAGCGAAACCATGAAGAAAGATACCCTTCATACCCTTCTTTCCATTTTGGAACAGAGAGGCAATGTGAAGCTGTATGATAAAAACGTGGTAGTCAAGACCACAGGCGGCTTGTTTTTGAAAGAACAGGCGGCCAATTTGGCAGTGCTCATGAGCATTGTTTCCTCTGTGAAAAACAGACCTATTCCGCCAGATTGGGCGTTCATTGCCGATGTGGGGCTGACGGGAGAATTGAAGCGGGTACCTGCTATGGAAAGCCGTTTGAAGGAGCTTGACCGGTTGGGATATGCAAAAATCATTGTGGCAAAAGGCGCTGCAGGGCAGGTGATTTTGCAGCATGCAGAAGTGGTTGAATGTCGTCTTTTGCAGGATGTTATGGCAATTTTGACAGAATTTTACAGCAAAATGCGTGATTGATTCTCTGTATCTTCTGGCGTTCATTGTATTTTTATAGTTTACGAATGGAAAAACCTATATTATAATAAAGCAATAGGCATTGAAGGAATCAAGATTTTGACTGATGATTCAGTGAATATACAAAGGAGGTATGATAAGCATGCAGGAAGTAAAAATTAAAAAGTTCAAAAAGGTGCTGGTTGCAAACCGTGGCGAAATTGCCATCCGTGTGTACCGTGCCCTGAATGAACTGGGTATTCAGACAGTAGGTATTTTCTCCAAAGAAGATAAATACTCTCTGTTCCGTACCAAAACAGACGAAGCATATATGCTCAATCCTGAAAAGGGTCCCATCGACGCATATCTGGATATTCGTAATATTATCAACATTGCAAAGGCAAAAGGCGTTGACGCCATCCACCCCGGTTATGGTTTCCTTTCCGAAAACCCCGCTTTTGTAGAAGCATGTAACCAGGCTGGTATCGCTTTCATCGGTCCTGATGTGGACGTTATGTACTCTATGGGGGATAAGATCTCCTCTAAACAGATGGCGATTGAATGTAATGTGCCTATTATCCCTGGTGTTGACCATGCCATCAGAAGCCTGGATGAAGTTATGGAAGTAGCGGAAAGAGTTGGCTACCCCGTTATGCTGAAAGCCAGCAATGGCGGCGGCGGACGTGGTATGCGTATCGTCAACAGTGCGGAAGAAATGCCCAAGGAATTTGACGAAGCAAGAAACGAAGCGAAAAAAGCCTTCGGTGACGATAAAATTTTCGTTGAAAAATATCTCCGTGACCCCAAACATATCGAAGTTCAGGTTCTGGGTGACAAATACGGCAACGTTGTGCACCTC
>OGXZ01000168.1_pt1 | contig 37636 bp, 44 predicted proteins | sample 1576431 | NCBI WGS metagenome assembly OGXZ01 (sample SAMEA3541590, study PRJEB24748) | human gut metagenome | biome: human gut; feature: human-associated habitat; material: faeces | place: China | collected 2012
ATGCGACTTTCTTATTTTCAATTTCTTCCTTTATCAGACTTCCTACACTTGAAAAGTGCGAACATAAAAATAATTTCATCAATATTCTCCTTTATAAATCCCGATTTAACGTTCAACAACAACTGTCAGTAATACTAAGTCTTCATCTCCCGTGTTCACAATATTATGCTCAGAGCCTTTTTTACAGATGTGACAAGTTCCAGCTGATAGAATTTCTTCCTGACCATCACAAATTGCTTTCCCTTTTCCTGATAACACATAATTTATATCATCACTCGTTTCATGTTTGTGCAAACCTATAGAACCACCTGCATGAATAGAGCATGGAATAACTTTTCCCTGTTCGTCCATATACATTTTTGCAGTCATTGTTCCCGTTCCATTATTCATTCCCGGTATTGTAATTTCTTCTTTCTGGTTAAAATCTATCAACATTGTTATTCCTCCAAATCCCGATTTCGAGGTGAGATGAACTCTCCCATTTATACAAGCTTCACTATTCTTCTTGTTCATAATCTTCATTTGTAAGAAGCACTGCAGGAGTATACTCACAAGTCGGAACCATCTGCTTTATGACACGAAACCACTCTACAAAATATTCACTTGGGCAGTAGAAATTAATCTTTTCTCTATGTCCATCTTCAAATGTAGCAGTAATCTCTGTCGGTCCAATATCTGTTGCAAATAATATATCTTCACTATAAAGATATTTCGGCAGCATTTCTGACACCTGATGATATAATTCCTTAAACAATGGGCTTGTCGTCTTATAGCTCCACTTCCTGTAAATATTTATATCGCATTTACTTTCAGGATGAGGTTTATATTCATAAGAGATAGAATCAGGAGTAATAATTAATTTATCTTCATATGCTTCATCCAAAGGCCCATATCCAGACGCTCCCTTGATAACAATTCTTTTTATATCCATCCCATCAACCTCCTAACCCATCAAATATATCATCAATCAGCACTTCTCTTTACATAAGTAAGTTCAATGTCATATCCAAGAGCTTCCATCATGCTGATAAATGTTTTATTCACCACTCCGTCGGGCTTTTTAATAATACGATTGACATATTGGCCAGTTGTACCAATTGTTTCTCCCAACTGTGTCTGAGTCTTTCCAGCTTCAATGCATTTGATTTTTACATCAACTTCGATATTATTTTTTACCATATTACATTCTCCTCAGTGTTGCCATATACCACAAATCAGATAATTTATAACGATAGTTTACACTTTATTTCTTCCCATTTCAATCCTCTAATAAAACTTAGCATAAAAAATAGCAGAGGCCTAAGCCCCTGCCGCAAATCTATGTTTTGCTATCTTGCTAATTCCAATTCGAATTTTGCCTTAAATCTTACAATGAACTTATCATCAAAAACTTCGATTTGCTCAAGATACTTTCTAACCATTTTATCATCGAACTCTGTTAGATCTTTGGGCTGTTCCTTGATGAAATCTGCGAGCTCATTAATTCTTTGCTTTACACCTTCTTGCTGTGCATGCTTTACCAATAGCAAATGCTTTTTCTCCTGAAGCTCATTCATCTCATCCGCACATTTCGAATAGTCTTCTCTGCCTTGAACAAGCTTTAATAATTCAGCTTGCTTTTCTTCGATCATTCTGTTTATCTCATCTATTTCTTCAGAATTATCTTGTCCAATCACTGCATATATGTTCTCTTGTAAAATGCTTAAGGTGTCCTCCTTACAATGAACCGCTTCATTTATCGCATCAATTGCAGCCTGCTGTAATTCCTTTTCCGGGATGGTCCGCGCATTACAAGCCTTTGGCCCGTGTTCAACTCTAGTGCAACATCTCCAAACCACCGAGTGCGTTCCTCTGTTATTCCATGCAATCCTTCGATAAATGTCTCCGCATTTTGAACATATACACATGCTGGAAAGAGCGTATCTACTTGAATATATCCGTCTCTTTTTCCCGTCACGACCGCTTGTCATATTGGCTCGTCTTAGAATTTCTTCTTGCACCTGTGCAAATACATCTCTAGGGATAATCGCCTCCTGGCTATCCTTTACATAATACTGTGGAACCGTACCATCGTTCTTGATTCTGGTCTTTTCAATAAAATCCGTTGTAATGGTTTTCTGTAAAAGCGCATCTCCGATATACTTTTCATTTTGAAGGATTCCTTGAACGGTGCTTAAGTGCCATTTGTACTTTTTACCACCTGTTTGTATATGGTCACGCTCAAGTCCTTTTGCTATATCTCTAAAGCTAGCTCCTTCCAAATATTCACGAAAAATTCTTTTTACAATCTTCGCTTCTTTTTTTTCTACAATCAGATTACCTTTGGCATCCTTCGTATACCCCAGGAAATGTTCATGGTTTACCTGCACCTTTCCTTCCTGGTATCTAAATTGCAATCCCAACTTCACGTTCTGCGAAAGCGATGCGGATTCCTGCTGGGCCAGAGAAGCCATAATCGTCAGAAGCAATTCTCCGCTGGCTTCCAGTGTGTTGATGTTCTCCTTTTCAAATATGATGGCGATGTTCTTTTCTTTCAGCTGGCGCACATACTTCAGGCAGTCGATTGTATTTCTGGCAAATCGGCTAATGGATTTTGTAATTACCATGTCGATTTTTCCGGCCATGCAATCGTCGATCATCTCATTGAAACCTTCACGCTTCTTGGTGTTGGTTCCGGAAATGCCATCGTCAGTGTAAATGCCCGCAAGCTCCCATTCCTTATTCCTACCAATGTACTCCGTGTAGTGGTTCACCTGCGTTTCATAGCTTCCTGCCTGCTCATCGCTGTCAGTACTAACTCTGCAGTACGCTGCGACTCTGAGCTTAGGTTTATCTTCTTTTATGATCCGATTCCCTGCGCGTCGTCTGGCAGGTATCAATGTTACATTCTCATTCATGCTTATCCTCCCCGATCATGCTGTAGGCATATTCTGCTTGTCTGTATGGATCGGTGTACTTTTCTTCTACCCTATCCAACTTGTAATCTTTCAGCTCCAATTCCGGCGGTGCTTCAAATTCTCTTATACGATTCTTGCTTTTAGCATTGCTGCCCAGAAGCTCCTGCACCTTTTTAAACATCTCTTCATCCACAATCTGCGGATAATAATTGGTTCCCAGGTAGACCTTGTTTCTCAGCAGCCTTCCGATTACTGAATGGGTCTTTTCAATTCCGACCGTCTTAGCTGCTGCCCTCATCGAGCCACTTTCCAGGTATTCCGCATAAAGCTGTCTTACCTTCTCTGCAATCTGCTCATCGACAACCGCCTGTGCATTTATAATTTTGTATCCGTATGGTGTATGCGTCATTCTTCCACCAGCCTTTCTGTAAGGTGCAATCCGCATTTCAGATTGAACACAATCTCTTCTCTGGACTTCACCGTGATGGTATCGACGTACTCCAGGAACATATCATCGTCGAAGTTTTCAATTTTGCTTTTCTTAGATGCAAACCGGAGCAGCTTCTTCGCTTCTTCCAGGTGAGTCAAATCTCCATTGATGCTTTTGGACATTCGATCCTTCTCTTTTGAAAGCTCATCCGCTTCAATAAATAGCTGATTCTTTTCCATATGGAAAATCTCTGGCTCTAAGTATCCAGCGCTCATAAGATTTACCAGTACCGCCTGCTGCTCGTTATTCTTCTCGATTGCAGCTTCCAAATCCATCACCTGGTGCAGGCGGTCTTTATTATTTGTCCCCTGCAGGCCAGCCAAAAAAGGCTTTAGCATTCTGTTGTCTGCTGCCTGTAGCTTTCTCATCATTCGCACAAATGCATTCTTTATTGCTTCGTCATGAATGTAGAGCATGGAACAGGCTTCCTTGTTTTCCAGATGAAGGTTGCAGGTCCAAGCGACATAATTTCCGCTAGGCTTGTAATGCTGTCTTCGCTTAAAAGTTGAGCCACATTCGCCGCAGATAATCTTTCCAGAAAAGGCGTACCGGTTTTGGTACTTTTCGTGCCCTGCCTCGATGCTTTTTTCCTTTGCACGTTGCTCCATCGAAGCTGCTGCCTGCTCAAAAATCTCATGGCTTACGATTGCTTCATGGTGGTTTTTGCAAAGGTACATATTCTTCTCACCGTAATTATTGTGGCGATTGAAATTGTCGTCCGTGTAGGTTTTCTGGAAAATTACGTCGCCAGTGTATTTCTCATTATGTAGAAGTCCTTTGACTGTGGAACTTCCCCACTTCCCATTTTTCTTTGTACGGATTCCTCGTTTGTTAAGCGCTTTTGCGATCACGTAGCTTCCCATTCCGTTGATGGCCATTGCAAATATCTCTTTTACAATCTCTGCCTCTTCCGGAACGATTACCATCTTCCCGTCAACGTTATCGTATCCGAATGGTGGGTAGCCAATGATGAAAGTTCCATTCTGGTACCTTTTTGCAATGGACCATTTCTCATTTTCTGAAATGGATCTTGATTCGCTTTCCGCTATGGAACTTAAAATGGAAAGCATTAATTCGGAGCTCATGTGCTCTGTGTCGATGTTCTCCTTTTCGAAGAACAGATAAATGTTTAATCGCGCCAGGCTTCGTACCATTTCTAGGCAGTCAGTCGTATTTCTTGAAAATCGGCTGATGGACTTCGTGATCACACGATCAATCTTTCCATCTTCACAATCCTTCAAAAGGGCCAGAAGTCCATCGCGCTTCTCCACCTTGGTGCCGCTGATACCCTCATCGTAATAAAGGCCTGCGTACTCCCAGTCGGGATTGGCATTAATGTAATTGTCGTAATGCTCCTTCTGTGTTTCCAAACTTAGTAACTGCTCATCAGAACTGGTTGATACTCTGGCATAGGCTGCAACGCGAGTTTTCTTTTTCGCTGCAAGCACTGGTGTGGCTTCAATTTTTGTTATTCTTGCCATCGTCTCACCTCCTGTTTTGGTCAGTACTATATATCACTCTAAAGACTGTATATAGCCAGTTATTTCTGCATCAAATCGCCATAAAACGGGTAGAAATTTTCCTGATTTAATGTGCTTATTCTGTCGTATTCGTCAATAGAAATAAGGCCCTGCTCCAGCAGACTCTTTGTCAATTTTTGTGCCATTTCGTATTCAAAATCCTTCTGCATAGCATCAAGTGTCATTCTGCGTGGTGCCACATCAACAGCAACAGGCGCGTTCTTTGTCACTTCCATTAGTACGCACCTCCAAATCGGTCTTCGATATAGCAGCTGTGGCTGCAATACTTACGTTCCTTATTTCCATAAGAAGTGAACTTCTTCCCACAGCAGATACAAGTACATTCATAGTTGGCTTTCTTCTGCACTAGATCCATGTGAGAATTCCACCATAGATTTCTGCACTTATCGGAACAGAAGCGTTTATGTTTTCTTCCAGGATTCTGTTTTACCGGTGTGCCACAATGCTCGCAAGGAATAATAACTGCTGGCCCATCCGCATCATATGCTTTCACGCCACCAAGTCCATGACGCTTGCAATATGTCTTTATGCTATTGATGGAAAGATCCATCTTCTTTGAGATTTCTGTATAGCTCATTCCCTGTTCACGGCATTCTGCGATCTGGTTCTTTTGCTTATCTGTCATCGTCCGTACCTCCTTAATCGTTAGAAGGCTTCTGATATCCTTCTAACTTCCTAAGGGGATTTGGCTGGCCAGATTCCGGATATTTCCTTTAATCGTTAGAAGATTTTGTATCCTTCTAATTTCCTAAGTAGTTGAGGGAGGCAGTTTTCCGGTTCTTTCGTAAAAAAGCATAAAAAATACGGCCCAGAAGGATTTTCTCCCTCCAGGCCGTAACCGATTACTTCAATAATTCATTTACTCTGTTTTGCACTGCTGCATAGCTATAACCTGCTTCGGTCAATCTGTTTTTGCGATCTAAGCCATTACCCCACTTGCCTGAAATCACCTCGCGTGCAATCTCATCTACCGATTTGGTACTTGTGGTAGCATTGCCACTAACCACATTTCCCTTTTCATCAAACACGGAGTATCCATGATTAGATGCTGCGCAGCGCTTTGCATTCTCTAATGACTTGAATGCACCCTTCTGAGATTTTGCGTCTGCCCACGTCTTTCTTACGCGGTAAAGGCCTCCTGTATTTACAACTGGTGCTGCAGTTCCTCCCAGCTTTGCAGTAACCTGAGCTGCCACGTCACCAAGTCTTGCATACAGCCAGTTACCTGGGCAGGATTTATTTGCAAACCATCTGTGGACAGTGATCACCATCTCATCGGACTTTGGTGTATAATTCAAAGTCTTGTCTTTATCACCAAGCCACAGAAGCTTCTTCTTGCCATTACGCTTGCAGATATCTGTGCAGAGTGAGATAAGAGAAGCGTAGACCTTATCATTCATCGCATAAGGCTCCGACATGTCAGAGGCACATTCGATGGTTATGGCTCTTTGGTCATTGGCATTAGAAGAGGAGCACCAGCTGCGGTTCTTTTCCTCCACGCAGAGGGACATGCGGCCATCCTTGCCGATGCCATAATTGCAGCTTGCCTGTCTTGACGGACTGGTAAAGCATCCGCAGATGCTCTCGCAGGACAGCTGCCCCACCACGCAGTGCGGCGTGATGCGGTCGATGCCGTGTGTTCTCTGCCCGGAATGATTCGGACTGAGTTTGGTGTAGGACACCAGGGAACTGTTTGTATATCCCATATTATTTATCCTCACTTTCTGCTCTGTCATGGAGCTGTTCTAATACAATTTTGATTTTCTCCGGCACAGGCAGACCAAGGTGGGCTGCGTTCTCCAGAAGGCTCACGCCCTCATTGGAAACGTAGAAGAAAATTACTGCAGTTCTCAGTACACTGCCTGTCCCGATGACCTGCACATCCAGCACGTTGGCGATGCCCACGAGCAGGAAGATGAGCACCTTTCGGCAGATGCCCTTGAAGCCGACCTCGCTGGAGAGGTTCTTGTCCGCAATGGCACACATTACCCCGGTGATATAGTCGATCACCACAAAGACAAGCAGTGCGTAAAGCAGACCGTCACAGCCGCCAAGGAAGTAGCCAAGCCAACCTCCGACTGCCGCAAATACAAATTGAATCGTGTTCCAGAATTCTTTCATGATGTTGTTCCTCCTTTAAAAAAGCTCCTTGCACATTTTTCAGTGCAAAGAGCCTAACTTTATTACAGATATATACTTCTATACCGTCCAGTTAATGGACGGGCCTCGTTCCGTGTTCTATGCTATCTTCGAATACGGAGGGTTTTATAATGAACGCATTAGAAAATGTATATAATATTGGTTACCTCGATGGCAGAAACCATGTGTTGGCACTTATCGTACTTTGGAGCAAAAAGAAAAAGCCCGAAACGATTCTTCATACGCTCTCTAATAAAGAGACTCTTGAAGAAACACTCGAAGCCTTCGACCCAGGGTTCTTTAATAACTATGATGCATGTTTGGGACCTATTGATTAGCGTAAATTTCCTTCATTCCTCTGTGATGGTATACGTGATCTTCATGGTCTTATCTGCGGTCTTGATAACCGGAGTGCCCAGGTTATTGATGGTAGCAAGGTATGGCGTAATCAAGAACAGCTCCCGGTACAGATTGTGGACATTCGACCGAAAAATCCATTCGCGAAGTGCATATGTTTTATACCGCGCCATCTGGTTTCGTCCCCAGGATGCGTAGCTTGCATCTGGCGTATCCCGTACATAGAGCTTTGGCTCGCCGTTCAGAAAATACCAGCCGTTGATCACGATGTCATCATCTACGATATAGGTCCACACGGTTGATGAGACATAGGTGATATTCGGTACCAGCTCAATGTTTGCCACATTGGTGGTATCAATGCGATACACCTGATTGCCGGTATAGCACATGAGCCATTTTCCACTCATACCCAAGCTGTAGAATTCACTGATGTCACTTGGAGCTACAATTTTCTGCGTAGTGCATTTATTGCCGTCAATACAGTCCATGTACCACTCGTAATTCTGGTGAGTGTAGTAGTCATTGTTGCCGCTGGTGTGACTATATTTACGGTTTTCTCGCCTGACTAATCCATACCATTTTCCATTTGCAGCATGATACAGGTAATTCCAGATATCTGAACTGCTGCTGTATGGTTCCTCCGTTCCATCCTTCTGTCCTCCTATGTAGTGGTAGTAGGAAGGGTAATGGTTCAGCTCAATCGTGGTTTCCTCATCGGCCTCCGTGGTCATTCTTGTCAGCGGCCGATCAACGAGCGCTGCATGAAGATAATCATCATGAATCTTTCGAAGCGTGGCCTGCGTAGAGTTATAGTAAGTGGTCATTTCCAGGCGATAGCCCTCACCGATATAAACGCGCTTGTTCCCACGCATGCAGTAAGGCTTATATTTATCCTGAACATTTGCTGACCAGGTTCCAATACGGACCATGTAGTTACCGGCATATTGTGTTCCTTTTCCGGCCAGCGTGTTGGATAGGCAGATAGCGGAAATCGTTCCATTTGCCTGTGATGTAGCAAAGTCCCAGACAAAGCGGTACCCGCCATCCACTTCCTTGCTCTCGGTGAGGTTCCGACTACCTCGCCGGATATCCTCTGTGTTATTGGCGTCATCCGAGGCATAGCCGATTAGCGGATTATTCAGCGGAGCGTAGATATTGTCTGCACGCTCCTCAAGTGCATTCTGATATAAAAGGATGCCGCCCATGATGTTTTTCTTAAGCGGCAGCATCCAATCATCTCCAGTGGAACCATTAAATGTGGTGCTGTTATAAAGCATTCCTTTAATGTTGCAGTTCAGAACATCCATCGCGGCTTCCGTCACCAGGTTTGTGTCTTCGTAGTGCTCCTTTTTGCCGGTATGGACATCTGTAAGTTCAATTACAGTTTTTCCTTTTAGCATAATCATTCCTCCGTATTCAGATAGTCGGTTGTGATAGATTTGAGATATCCGTCTGCACCGCTGATGATAAATCGATATTTTAGCTGTCCAGTAGTTGCTTTCTCCGCCCAGGAATCCACACTGATAGCTTCGAGAGCAGCCTTCGACATTCCGGATTTCTCTTCGGACAGCTTTGCCCACACAGCATTGATGCAGCTCCACCAGCTTGTTCCGTCATCAAAGGAGACCGCAAACAATACCTCGTCCGAGCAGTCAGCAGTTACCCTTTCAATGCCAAGAATCGTGGAATCTGACATATCGATGTTTTCGGAATAAAGCACCTGTGGAATTGGCACTCCTGTGCAGCTTACCTTCATGTCTGGGAAGAGATTTTCGGAATCGTGCCAGTAAAGTATGGTCGGATCATGCAGCGTGATGAGAAGCTTTCCATCCGGGATATTCTGTACACCACGAGTCTCAAAAAGCTCTGCTGTAAGTTCTGTTTCCTCTAATTTAACAAGAGCATTTTCTCCTACGGTATACAGTGCACCATCGGCATCCGAAATGAGATACCTTCGGTTGTACGGATCAAGAAAAACAGGTTCATGATCCACATATTCAAAGCTGTTCCCGGCTTCGTCCTTTGGTTTAAAAGAGATGATCTTTCCAGTAAGGGCTGTAAAGGAAATCGTGCCATCACTGGTAACCAGACTGGAATCTGCCAGGTAACTACTGTTGGTTGGGATGGTGTCAAAAGAGACGCAGATTTCTCCAGTATCGAAAAGAATTGCATCCCAGACCATCCGAGTTGCTTCGTTTCGATTGCCGTGCACGGAGTAGCCTTCCCAGCGGATACGAAGGAACTTGTAGATTCCCCAGATCGTGCCTTCCTCTCTTCGAAGTGTCATAAGATCGGTATCCCTGCGGACGATTTTCAGCTGCTCGGTATTCTCACCAAAGCCAATCCAGGAGTTGCCACTGACATAAAGGGTTGAGGCTGTTTTTCCTTTGTACTGAAACCAGTCAACGCCTTTCACGGTATCGGTGCCATCATCCTGCAGAGAATTATTTCGAAGGATCTCCATGTGCTCTGTGCTCTTTAAAAGATCCTCGATAGTTCCATAATCAAACATTGCTTACCTCCAGTTCTGTTATTTCGGTCATGTTCTGAAGCCCAAGTGAAAATGCGGCAAGTCGTCCCCGGTCGATCTCCTGGTCCTGACCAGAAATACGTGTGCTGAAAGATTTCTTCAGCTTTACGACACCATCGATACTCTCCGTAAAGCTATTCAGCGGAAGGTCAGCAGCATACAAAACCTTCATATTGACAAAAGGAAACGTATCAAAGGGTAAAATTGTAAGACCAGTTAAGCTATCGAAGTTCTCAGTCGAAATCACAAGCTTCAGCATCCGACCGCGATCAAGGCGGACATTGCTATTTCCAGAGAGGGTGTAGTCCTTACGAAGCTTGAATACCTCCTCATCAAGGACATATTCCTTTGGGTAATCCATCTTCTTTTTATCAGCGGTTTCTACCACATCATGTACAATCGGTGCAAAGAGGCAAAGTGAGTCCTTCATGGACCGCATCAGCATTCCGGTTAAGGAAATAGATGCCATGTGGTCGTTTAATCCTGTCTTTTTCGGAGCAAGGAAATGCACCGTAACAGCGTCATGCAGCGTATGCGTTGGCATAGAGGAAAGAAGAATCTTCTTCAGTGTATCATCTGCCGTGATTCGTCCATCCCAGCGTTCCTGCACGCCAAGTCCCTGTCCGGTAATTGTTGCCATGATATCCTGGTCATCGATATGTGCCGTACCATTCTTCATGGAAATCAGCACCTCAAAGGTATGAAGCTGATTTGCCGTAAGGCCGATGATCGGGTAATAGAGCGTCAGGATATGCTTGCCGCTGAGCCAGGATTCTTTTGGGTGGAATTCCTCAACCTCATGGCCATCCAGCACATAGAAAACGGAGAGTGCAGTTTTCCCATCCTCTTGCCAGGAGATTGGAAAAGAAATCACCTTCTTGTTTTCAACTTCGTTTCCCTCGTCATCTGTGGTTGTTCCGAGGTCAATGGTCGTTTCTGCAGTAAGTGTTCGCGTATCAGGATTACTTTCTACATCCATGATCGCCTGGGCATGAAACTCAGCATTGGTCTCATCACCGGAAGCAAACTCCATGTTGATGATGGACAGCTTTTCTTCTCCGGCATCCAGTGCCAGGGCATTGGTGAAGGTATAAATACTGAGCTTTGTTTCTCCAATGGAGCTGATCAGTCCACTGATGTTCTTATCATTTTTACTTTTGGCTGCAGCAAGTCTTGGATTCTTGCCGACACATTTCACGGTTTGCTTTCCATTGATTTTTGTATAGATGGAGGTGATTGCAGACTGTTTGGTTTCATCTGCATGGCCGCCGGTAAAGCGGAGCACATCTCCCAGGTCCAGCGCAGGATTGCCGATGGTTTCTGAATCAAAGGGTACATATTCTACCGTCGAGACAACATCAAGAATCGTGTTAATGATTCGCTTTCTCGTTTCTTCCAGACCAAATTGCAGAAGCGGATTCACACCAAGATTCATCGTCAGCCCATCATCCGGATCCTTTGCATAGTATTCCGCTGTTTCCGTCTTTTTGTTGGTGGAGCTGACCGCTGTATAGCGAGTAACGAAATCGGAAAAGCTGCTGCTGAACCGATGACGAATATCAATGGCCATGACTGGCGTGCTCCCGTAAGAGGTCAGAGAAAGCTTTCCATAACGATCAATGACTGCAAAGCAGCCAAGCGTCTGGGCAAGGTAATAGAGAAAATCACGCCACGATTCGATGTCATTATCCTGATAAATACCAAGTAGCTCCGTGCCATTCGGCAGGGTTTCGATTTCTTCCTTTGTTTGCGCAAGCTCCACATGGCAAGCCTTCGATAACAGAGAAAGAAATTCATAGGGAGATGCACTGGAAAGGCCTTTATTGAAAGATTTATCCAGGTTCAGCATTCCATCATAGGCTTTCAGCTCCAGAGTTTTAATGCGGCGGTTTGCTTCTGCAACATAAAACACACCCATCGGAATGCTCTCCGTACTGTCATCGTCCAGCAGCAGATGGAACCAGAGCTTGATTTCTGCGTCGTCAAGAGTGTATCGGTCGATATCACAGAACAGGCTGATACCAAGCTCTGCGGCATACACAGAGCCAAGCTCAATCTCAGAGTTTCCGCAGCACTGCCTGGAAATATATCCGCTGCCTTTTACGATATCCTCATTTCCGAATTCATAGGTTTTCTTATCACTGGTGGTGATCGTGCCGGTCCAGTAATATGTTCTTGTGTTACTTTTGATTGCCTGCTGAAAGGCATCCGATACTGGATACACAGCACCACCTCCATTAAAATTCGTTCAGGGTAAAGCTCACTGTCCATAGTCCCTTATAGGATGTGTCCTTCTTGAGCTTCGCCTTAAATCCACTGATGTACATTTCTGTTTCTTTTTGGGATAAATTCTCGGTATCAAAATATTGAACCGTCAGCTTTGGCAGCTTGGAATAGGCCGTCAGCTGCTTCAGCCATTTTGGGGATACAGAGAAAGAGACGGATATCTTCACGACACCCGTCCTTACGACATCCCGCTGCGTAGTACCTGCTTCAGTTTCACCGCTGGAATCCGCCTCTACATCGGAAAGATCGAGGTCATAGGAATCCGGCAGTGGGAGGGCAGTACCATTGAAATTCAAATATTGCATAAATGCCATCGTTACCGACCTCCGCTTCTGAGATTTGCCCTCTGCTGGGCATTGACAATGACTTCATCTAACATCGTGCCTCCAAGGTATACCGGAATTACGATGTCTCCTGACTGGCCAGTTACACCAGCGAGGCCTTCACGGATTGCTGCAGTGATACCAGAGAGGGTATCGGCTGTTCCGGCAGATGTAGTGGCTGTAGCAGTTTCCATTCTTCCAATCTGCGGGTTGATCACCATGTTTGCGGCTACTCCATCCATTGCCTTTGCCACAAGGCTCTTGCTCTGTTCAATTCCACGGGCAAGTCCAGCCATGAAATCTGGCATCCAGGATTCATAATCAGTGAGTGGTCCTTCATCCGGTACAGAGAAGTGCAGTACGGAGCGAATCTTGTTTGCCACACCATTTACCGCATCGGTAACTGCGCCAACAGCCGACTTGATACCATTCACGATACCCATGATGAGGTCGCGTCCCCAACTGAATGCCTGAGAAGCAAGCCCTTTGACATAGCTGACGGCACGTTCAAATCCAGAATGGATCACGTTATAAATCTGACCGATGATGCTGCCGACAGCCGACTTTACGCTATTCCAGATGGAAGAAACCGTGTTCTTAATGGTATTCATCACACCAGAGATATAGCCGCTGATGCTGTTCCAGATACTCGTCACAATACCCTTGATTGCATTCAGCACGGACGTTACAACCGATTTGATAGCGTTCCAGACCGTCGTAAAGATGGACTGGAGCGTGGTCAACACCGTAGTTACCACAGTCTGAATGGCCGTCCAGATTGCCTGAAAAAAGCTCTGCAATGCAGTGAGAAGCGGAGTCAAGAAGGAAACGATGGCATTCCAGATTTCTTGTATTTTGGTACTAATCGCATCCATCGCCATGCCGTTCAAGATTTGAATGGCCTGAAAGATTGTCTCAAATAGATATCGGAATGCTTCGAGTAGCGGGCCGAAAACCGACACAAATCCGTTCCAGATATTCGTGATTGTATCGACAATGCTCTGTACAATACCACCGACGGTCGTGCTGATTGCAGTCCAGATGGAAGAAGCGGTTGTAGCAATGCTTGTCCAAATACCGGAAAGAAACGTTGCAATTCCTGAGACGATGCTTCCAATCGTATCAGAGATTGCTTGCCACACCGTACCGGCAAGTGCTTTGATGCTCTCCCACAGGCCAGAAAGGAAGGTTCCGATTTCCGTCCAGTGGTCTTTGATCACAATGACAAGATTCGCCACGGCAAAAACAATCGCGGCCACTACGCCTGCAACCAGTGCCGGAGCACCAAGAATGACCGCCCCAACAGCAGCAAGGGCGATGCCAAGGCCCAGCAGGATATCCTTTACTACGGAGAATCCATTCTGGAACATATCGATGAAGTTCTTCACTGCGGTGACCGCTCCACCGATCACAAGACCAATGCCGGAGAATGCCTTCAACACAGCGCTAATTCCGGAGGTCGCTGCACCGATGCCTTTGATGGCTCCCGTGACCGTATTCACGGCACCTGCAATCTTTGGTGCCATCGTCATAATGGAACCAACTGCGCTCATGATCTTTCCTACAAAGATAAGGACCGGTCCAAGGGCAGCGACCAGAAGTTCTACAACGAGGATGATCTGCTTTACTGGCTCCGGCAGCTTATTGAGGAAGTCAACAAGTCCCTGCAGCGCTGTCACCAGAGAACGAATCGCAGGCATCATAAGATCCGCAAAGGAAATGGCGAGCTCCTGAAGCTGAGATTTCAGAATCGTAAGCTGACCACTTAAGTTGTCCTGCATGGTTTCTGCCATCTTCTCAGAGGTGCCATCACAGTTCTTGATCGCGCCTTCGAGCTTTGAAATGTCTCCGGGTGCGGAGTTCATAAGAGCAAGGAAGCCGGACATAGCATTTTTACCGACGAGTGCCTCTGCATTCGATGCTTTCTCAGAATCGGAGAGCTGCCCGAAGGCAGACCGACAGTCTGCAAGTATTGCCGTGAGACTTCGCATCGATCCATCGGCATTGGTGGTTGCAATCGTCACATCCCCGATGGACTTGCCGGAGAGCTTCACCTCGCCAGTAAGGTTGTTCATGATGGTACGAAGAGAGGTACCGGCCTGTGAAGATTTGATGCCAGCATTCGCCATAAGACCGATGGCTTCTGCGGTATCCTCTGCAGAAAATCCAAGCGCACCCGCAATCGGTGCACAGTATTTGAAGGTCTCCCCCATCATGGACACATTTGTATTTGCGTTAGAGCTTGCCGCTGCAAGGATGTCCGCAAAATGTCCGGAGTCCTTGGCGGTGAGTCCAAATGCAGTCAGTGCATCTGTTACGATATCCGATGTGGTGGCAAGGTCCTCGCCAGATGCCGCAGCAAGGTTCATGATACCTTCGATACCATCCAGCATGTCAGAGGTTTTCCATCCGGCCATTGCCATGTAGTTCATAGCATCTGCAGCCTCGGATGCAGAGAATTTGGTCTTCGCACCCATCTCACGAGCCTTTGCGCGGAGCTTGTCGAAGTCCTCTCCGGTTGCACCGGACACGGCGGCCACCTGGCTCATTGAAGCATCAAAGTCCGAAGCCGTTTTTACAGCAGCAACGCCAAGAGCTGTAACTGCAGCAGAGGCAGGAAGGAGCTTTTCACCGGCGGAGGAAACCTTATCGCCTGCAGACTTCAGGCTTTCACCAGCAGTAGCAATCTTCTGCACAGCAGTGGCAGACTGATTAGCCTGAGCTTCCAGCTTTTTGAGATCTTGCTCGGTTTCGATAATTTTCCTCTGCAGGGCATCGTACTGTTCTTTGGAAATGTCACCATTTGCAAGTGCCAGATTTGCCTGCTCTGCAGCAGTCTTGAGAGTAGCGAGCTTTTCCTTCGTTTCACTGACTGCGCTGGAGAGGAGCTTCTGCTTCTGCGCAAGCAGCTCGGTGTTGCCTGGATCCAGTTTCAGGAGCTTTTCGACATCCTTGAGCTGACTCTGCGTATTCTTGATTTCTGAATTGACACCCTTTAAGGCTGTCTGTAGTTTGGTGGTATCGCCGCCGATCTCGACCGTGATACCCTTGATTCTGCTTCCCGCCATAGGCTCCTCCTTTCCTGAATTTGGGCATAAGAAAAGCACCTATCATTTCTGATAGATGCTGCATATCAATTTCTTAAATGTGCGTTTCGTTTTTAATCTATAACAGACTTATAATAGTTCCCAAAATCAGCTAATGCATCAATGATCGGCATCATTTCCTTGCCAAGTTCCGTTAATCCGTATTCCACTCTTGGAGGCATTTCATGGTAATCGTGCCGATAAGCAAGCCCATCGTCAATCATCTGTCTAAGGCTGTCTGTAAGCACCTTTTGCGATATACCTTCTAAGTCTCTCTGAAGTTCGTTAAATCTCCATGGCCGAACTTTCAGATTTCGTAAAATGAGAAGTTTCCATTTTCCTCCAATCAGTGCTACCGCTGTTGCAACGGGACATTCAGGAAGCGCATCCTTTGTTTTCATTTTGCTTCACCTCCAGGCTCAGTTTAACACATTCTTTTTTGTATGTACAGTTACAAAAAAGTGCGTACTTGTTTTTGAATGTGTCATTCCGTATTCTATAAACGAGCAATGCAAAATTGCAAATATAAATTGGAGGTATCTATCATGGCAAATTATGCAAAAACAAACATTGGAAACGAAGGAAGAGTCGAGCTTCACGAAAAACTTTCTTTAACTGGAGCTGAAATCAGCGTTAACCAACTTCCTGCCGGAGCAAGCGTTCCATTTGTTCACTCTCACAAGAACAACGAAGAAATCTATGGCATTCTCTCTGGAAAAGGAAAAGCTGTCATCGACAATGAGACCATCGATCTCACAGCTGGTGATTGGCTGAGAATTTCTCCTGCTGCTAAACGTCAGTTTTTTGCTTCTCAGGAATCCGGCATCACCTATGTCTGCATTCAGGTCAAAGAAAAATCTCTCGGTGGTTTCACCGCTGATGATGCAGTGCTGTACTAAAATTATATCGCACCATCTTACAAGCACAGCCCACTCTAATAGGCTGTGCTTATTTTAATGTTAAAATGCATCGAAATCCTTCTGCGTAGCGATCTGCGCATAGCCCTTGTACTCATCATTGCTGTTTTCTGCGTACATATCGTTCACCATCCCGATTGTGAGTAAGTCAAGATCCCGGATGGAGATGCCGAGCTGTACGCAGCGAAGCAGAAACAATGGTGTGGTCATCGGGCGGTCAGTTGCGTGAAGTTTTTTTAGACTCCACATCCGTCTGGACATTTAAGCCCCACAGCTCAATAATCTTAGGAAGCACCTGGTAGATGGAGAAGGTACTGAATTCATCCAGCCACTCCTCAGGGCTATCCGGGATGGAAGGATCTGCGTGCTTTGCCATGATGTAGGCGATGTTCTCGAACATCTCAAGGGAGAACATATCGAGGTGAGAGGAATCCTCATCACCGTTTCCGACTGCCTTTCCGAGCGCATCGAGATCCTTGTAGATATCCCGGTGGAACTTGATGCGGTAAATACGCGGAATGGCGGCAGATGCCTTGAAGGGCACCTGCTTTCCGTCAATCTCAATCATCTTTGTCATGCCCATAGAATCACTCCTTTACTAACTTTGCAGGCTTTGCTGCAGACTGCGTTGCTGCATCGTTCTCTGCCGCAGGCACATATACCGCCTTGTACCAATCAGCATAGGTGGTAGCATCCGTGGTATTTCCGGTCTTTGCTTTCACCATACCATTAGCAAGCGGAACAGCCTTCAGAGAAAGTTTCTCCGTCTGTACTTCCTTGGAATCCTCATTCGTCTTTCCTTCGATGCCGGGACGGGAAGCGGAGCAGTTATACAGTACATGACGGATGTGCTTCTGGTCGCCATCAAACTCGAACAGGAGCGCAAATGCTGCAAGCTCCACCTCAGAGTTTTCAATCAGCACTCCCTTGGAATCTAATGTTTCCTTCAGTACATCCGTACGGAAGGACTCCGGAATCAATGCAAGCTCCAGATCTCCGTCATAGCCACAGTTATTATTGATTACGTAATACACACCACCATCCGCGTAAAAGTTCTCCGGCTCACCATTTGCATCCAGTGAGATCGATACGGAGCCCGGCATCGGGACCGGCACTCCGAAGGTGGGTGTTCCGTCCTCACTAATGGTAAGGAGCGCATAGTGCGTATTCTTCAGGTTGAATTTCACCTTATTTGCTTTTTCAGCCATCGTTAATTTACCTCCATTTCAAATGAATACAGGACTTCATAAAGCTTCTCCGATTCGATCCAAGTCTCGGATTTTTCATAAAAAATGCCATGCTGATCGAGCACGGCTTCTATACGCTGTTCTGCCGACAAGTCCTTACAATCGGTATACAGTTCGATATGAATTTCATTGATCTTATAGTAGACCTGTCCGTCTGCCGCGAAGTTGTCACTGTTCGGCGTAAGATAACAAATAAACGGCGGATCCGGGCTTTCTCCTTCTGCAAAGTGATCATACGCAAAAGGAATCCCCATCTCTTCTATCATTTCGACTAGCTCTTCCATCACATACCTCCCAATGCTCTTTTGATATTTGACTCTAGCTGTTTGACTGCCTTTTCTTCTGCCGGTGCGATGTGGGGTTGCGCCTTTGTCCTACCACCGCCACGCTTGGCATGGCCCTTTTCCAGAAGATGCGCCAGCTGATATTTCTTTGGAGAACACACTGTAAGTTCCAAAGATTCAGAGGTCTCTTTTGTGGTTTTTACGGTCCAGCTTTTTGAGTAGGCACCTGTTTTCTTTGGAGCATTCGCTTGGATGTCCTGTTTCGCTGTCCGACCAGCTTTTCTTACAGCTGTTTTCATATCAGCAGTTGCTAGATCCTTATATTCCGTAAGGCCCTTCATGATTTCAGAAGCCAGGTTGTCAATTTTCACATTGGCCATCCTATCTCCTCGCTTTCTGGCATCGGAATTTCAGAGCTTTCTTCTTATAATTCATGTGATCAATGGAAGTAATATTGTAAATACCGCCCCGAAACAGCACTCGGTATCCAGTGGTATCCATAGCAGCTGCTTTCTTGCAATAACGAATGGTGAATGTCAAATCGAAATCCTCCACTGTTGTTCCTGCTGCTTGCTTTTCCATACCACTCTCACCACCAACTGTTGTATGGCAAGCATAATAATCACTCCAGCCATTTTTATGATTCCCGATAGCATCTACTTCCACGGAATTTTTCTGGAATGTTATCTTTTCATTCAAAAGCGCCACATCCATCAAAATCCCTCCTGTCTAATACCAAACAGTAGTGATCGGATGGAAAGAGTGAGTGCCTTATGATCTGCATCCTCCCTGTGCTCATACTGATAAGCAACTGCGTACATCACAGCAACCTTCGCACAGGATTCCTTCTTGAATTTTGCTTCTGTAGGAATACGGGCTACGTCCATACATAGCTGTGTGGATGATTCAATCAGGCTCTCAAGTAGTGCATCATCATCGTCATGATCCACACGAAGATAGCTCTTCATTTCATCTAATGAAATAATCATCTTTCCACCTCACTTAAACGGGCGGAGTAACGATTCGTCACCCCTCCCCTATTACTACTTACCCCTTTGTAGCAGTTTCTGCCTTAAGGCCAAGAATCTTGACTGCCTCAGGAAGTACAAGCTTACCGTCGACACGTTCCTTAGCAACGAAGCCAATCATACCGTTACCGGCAAAAAGCTCGTTTAACTGCTTAAAAGAACGAGAACCACGGTCACCGATATTGTAGTATCTGTAATCACCAAAGGCGATAGCGTCTGTAGGTGCATATGCAGATGTACGAACGGTATAACCAAGGATTCTGTCAGGCTCACCTGCCTGGTAAGAAGGCTGCCATAAGTACTGACCGTTGTTATCCTTTAACTTCTTAACCTGTGCAAGTGTCGCATCATTTAAAATGAAGGAAGCATTCTTGCGGTAAGGTCTCTTAAGGCTGTAAATTAGATCGATAAGATCATCAGACTTAAGTGCAGCAGTTAAAGTGCCTGCGGACTGACCGCCACCTGTCTTAGCAAAAATACCAAGAGGCTTACCCTTACCATCTCCATTAAGGAATGCATCTTCCTCTGCGTTAGCAAGTGCCTTACCAAACTCAGTGATGATGTAGTTTTCAAGGTTAAATGCAGAATCGTAAAGTAGCTCCTCTGTTACCTTGATAGCTACGTGAAGCTTGAAAGCGTCAAGATAGATCTGGTCGAATGTTGCATCACCGAAAGATAATGCACCGCCTTCCTCAATCCATGCTGCTGCAGGCTTAGTCGCTGCAATATTGATCTTGTGCTCTCCGGAAGTTGTAATCTTGGTGCCAAGTGTACGCATGATATTTTCCTCATTCAGTACGTCGATGAGTCTCTTATCATATTCCACAGGTACAAGGTAACCGCCGTCGGAATCGACACCTTCCTGTAATACGTTAGACACCTGTCTGAAGTTAGAACGCATTGCATTGAGCATTGCCTTTCTATATTCATCAGATGCACGACCTGTCTTTTCCTCAGCGGCAGGCTCATCCTTATAAGGCTTACCAGTGATTGGAGAATTCACAGGCTTAGAGAGCTCCTGCTCACGTCTCTCTGCACGCTGCTGTCTATCGATGGAATTCGTAAGCTCCTCGATTTCAGCCTCCATCTTTGTGTAAGTAGCGTTATCCTCTGCGGATAAGTTACCGTTCTTGTCTTCATGGGTATCTACAAAATTCTTAGCTGCCTCCCATGCCTTAGCACGCTTCTCGATTAATTCTTTTACTGTCATTGTAAAATTCCTCCTTAAATGAACTTCTTAATTACGGAAAGGCGATCTCTGATTTCCTTTGCAGAGGCCCCTCCAGTTTCTGGTGCGGCAGGAATTTCTGCCTGCTTCGTTACATCCACGCTAGGTAGCCTGTAGTGCTCCTCTAATTTGTTGAAGAGCGCATTGTTTACAGCCTTGCGCGAAAAAAGCACTGAATTAGATGGTTTCTCATCCTTCTCGGTGCTTTTCTTTGGATCATCCTCTCCGGACTCTTCCTCTTCCTTTTTAGGGAATTCATTTTTTGTAATGATGTCATCTGCAAATCCAAGCTCTACAGCCTTTGTTGCATCCATCCAAGTTTCTGCATCCATAAGACGTGATAACTTAGCACGACTCATCCCCGTTTTTAGGGTGTATGCATTGATAATGGAATCTTTAACTCCATCTAGCATCTCGATTGCCTTCTCCATTTCTGCATGATCACCAAAGGCAAATGTAGCCGGGTTGTGGATCATCATCATGGATACCGGAGACATCAAGACAGTGCTACCTGCCATCGCAATAACCGATGCTGCAGAAGCTGCAATGCCATCGATCTTGACTGTGACATTTCCTTTATAATTTGCAAGCATGTTATAAATCTGCGCTGCTGCTACGCAATCTCCACCAGGTGAATTGATCCATACAGTGATATCACCGCTTCCGGCATAAAGCTCATCCTTAAACATTTGTGGAGTGAAGTCATCGTCAAACCAGCTTTCTTCAGCAATGGTGCCGTAAAGCTCAAGTGTTCTCTCGACGACTTCTTCGTTTGTTTCCTGGTTGAGAGTTTTCCTCTCCTTCCAGTTCCAGAACTTCTTGTTCTTCATCGGAATCCTCCTTTTCTGTTTTCTGGCCCTCCGCAGCGAAGATTCCTGCGTCCTCCAGTTTTGTCATATTTCCATTGATCAGATACAAGTCACCGCCAAGCTCAGCCGGGATGCGATCCAGGTTTTCAAGCTCGCGGATATCATTAGCACTCATCCAACCATTCTGTCTGGCAGTGGCATAGCCATTCATACGGCTCTGATAATCACCACGAAGGAGCCCATCCACATTAAATTTGATGAAGTACTTCTTCTTTTCCTCTTCTGTGAAAAGGCGTCTCGCCATTGCCTGCTCAAGACGTGTCAGCCACGGACGCAAGGTGTACTGCACATATTCAAGTGATTGCTGCTCGATATTGGAAAAGGAACTCTTCTCTAGATCAGCAACCATATGTGGCGGCACTCTGAAAATTCGACAGATTTCTGTTACCTGAAACTTTCTGGTGTCAAGGAACTGCGCCTCCGATGGATTGATGGAAATCGGCGTGTACTTCATGCCCTCTTCTAGAACAGCCACCTTATTGGAATTGGAACTGCCTCCAAAAGTTGCCTGCCAGCTTTCTCTCACCTTGCTTGGATCTTTTAATGTGCCCGGATGTTCAAGCACTCCAGAAGGAGCTGCACCGTTGGCATAGAACTTGGAGCCATATTCCTCAGCTGCAATGCCAAGTCCAATGGCATTCTTAGCCATTGCAATCGGGCTGTAACCTACAAGACCATCAAAAGAAAGACCTGGAACATGCAGCACTTCATCTGGTTTTAGGATGACTGTACTTCCCTTATTCACTGGTGCATCGTCTGTGCTTACGGTGTATTCGTAATAAAGGTTTCCTTTATCATCACGTTCTACCCTCATACGATCCGGCATAAGCGGAAAAAGACCAAGTACCTCGCCTTTTCCATTACGAATGATCTGGCTGTAGGAGTTCCCCCACAAAAGCAGGTGCGTCAGCGCCACCTCAAAAAAGGAATATGCTGTCATTTCTGAATTCGGCTCATCATGGAGCAAGTGATACAGTGGATGATCAATGGCTTTTTCTTTTCCACCTTCACCGGTATAGCGATACACATGAAGTGGAAGGCTCGCTACCGACTCAGAAATAACACGAACACAGGCATAGACTGCCGATGTCTGCATGGCGCTTCTTTCATTGACTCTTTTCCCTGCAGCACTCTGGCCAAGAAAAAAGCTGTATGCGCTACCCGCAGTTCTGTTTGTAGGTGCATCTCTTGACTTAAAAATTCCTGTAAATATTCCCATCGCAATCCCTCCTTAAAAAACTAGCAATCCTCTTGTGTCATACACACTCTCCGATGTGTCATTTCCACAACGGATTGCTCTATCCAGTGCCATGATCATTGCAATGGCACCATCGATCTTTTCGGTTGATTTGGCTTTATCAGCTTTGATGTTTCCGGCTGGATCAGTTCGAATGAAAATGTTATCCATGTTCCATCTAAGAACCGGGTGTCCGCCGTGTGCGATTTTCTTTTCCAACGTCAGCTTCATCAGCTCTTTTGTCGGCGGTGACATGGAAGCAAAGCCCTGTCCCATTGGAACGACGGTAAATCCCATGTTCTCAAGATCCTGGGACATCTGCGTTGCTCCCCACCTATCGAAAGCAATATCCCGGATATTAAAACGCTCACCGAGGCGCTCGATGAACTTTTCTATATATCCATAATGCACCACATTTCCCTCAGTTGTTTCCAGGTATCCTTGCCTATGCCATACGTCATACGGAACATGGTCACGCTTTACTCTTAGGTCAAGCGTATCCTCCGGGACCCAGAAATACGGAAGCACGTAATATGGCTCTTCCTCATCCTCTGGTGGAAATACCAAGCAGAAGGATGTAAGGTCCGTGGTGCTGGATAGGTCCAGGCCACCATAGCAAACCCTGCCTTCTAACATTTCCTCATTTGCAGGAAATGCACACGCATCCCATTTATCCATCGGCATCCACCTTACTGCCTGCTTCACCCATTGATTGAGTCGCAGCTGTCTGAAGCTGTTCTCTTCTCCTGGGTTTTGCTTTGCAGATTCACATGCAGCTTCTACTTTATCCATTCCGATGGTTTCACCAAGGGACGGATTACTCTTAAGCCAGACCTTAGGATCTGTCCAATCTTCATCTTCTCCAGCACCATAGATAACTGGGTAGAAGGTTGGATCAATTTTTCTGCCTTCCAGGATATCCTTTGCTTTCTGATGGGTTTCGTAGCAGATGGAATTGGTATCCGTACCTGCTGTTGTAATCAGAAAGTAGAGTGGCTGCATACGGGCATCACCGGAGCCCTTCGTCATAACATCAAATAATTTTCTGTTTGGCTGGGTGTGCAGCTCATCAAACACAACTCCGTGAATATTAAATCCGTGCTTGGAATAGGCTTCTGCCGATAGCACCTGGTAGAAGCTATTCGTTGGTGTGAATAGGATTCTCTTCTGCGAAGTCAGGATTTTGCAGCGCTTATTTAATGCCGGACACATACGAACCATATCTGCAGCAACATCAAATACGATAGTTGCCTGGCCGCGATCCGCAGCACATCCATAAATTTCAGCACGCTGCTCCCCATCTCCACAGCAAAGCAAAAGAGCGACCGCCGCAGCAAGTTCGCTCTTCCCATTCTTTTTTGGAATTTCAATATAGGCTGTATTAAATTGCCTGTATCCATTTGGTTTCAGTGTTCCAAACAAATCTCTTATAATCTGTTCCTGCCAATCAAGTAGCTTGAACTTCTTTCCTGCCCAGGTTCCTTTGGTATGGCAAAGCTGCTCTATAAAGGTAACAGCGAAGTTGGCCATCTCCTCATCGTAGTAGGAGTCTTCCAACATGAACCTGGTCGGTATATATTCAAATTCTTTCTTCAAGTAAAAAACTCCTTTCCTAAGATGCACACGAGAAAGAGGCCAGAAACCTGGCCGCTTTCTTATGTGTACCTTAGTTGTATTCCTGAAGCAAAATGCAGTAGGCAAGCTGCGCTGCTTCGTCGTTCTCATCAGGCTCGATGTCCCAGCCTCTATCGTAGTTGGCTACCCAAGCGCCATCGATCTTAATGGACAGCTTGCTGATCTTTCCTCCGTTGATTCCATAATCTTCGCTTGGCTCTTCAAAAGCCTTCACCCAGTAGTGTGCAATCTTTGTGCTGCCATCCTTTACCGGAATTCCAATGGTTCCTTCTCTCCATCCGTTTCTCATGCTGCTCGCCTCCCTTCTTATGCAATCACCATCTTGAATGCTGGAAGTCGGCGTCTTTCACCAGTGTTCCAATCCCTATCATAGCGGTCGTTGACCTCTGTAAGTCCTGCAAGGTGGCATCCGCGCTTTTCAAATTCTGCAATGGTTGCGATCAAGCTTGAAAATGTGGAGCTGATGGTAAACTCGGTGATTCCGAACTTTCTGCAATCCTCTAAAATCGAGTCAATGTCGTAATCCCAAATGACCTCCGCAAAGTTGATCAGGTCGTTTTCTGCTTCCAGGCTGTAAAAGTATGCTGATCCGAAGGTTGGGTTAACTCCTGTCTCGCTGTAGCGTGTTCCCTTTTTGGCTGCCTTGTCTAAAATCTCAATTCTTGTCATTGTGTTGTCCTCCGTTTTCTTTGTTTTCCCTTTCGGTAGGTACATATTCGCTCTATCTGCACACTATATCCAGTCATTTCTGCTCATATATGTACCAAAGATTTTGAAGAGAAATTGTGTAGTTTAGTCGGATATTCTCCTGCACTTATCAACACCAAATGCCAAGTTCAGGCCGCTGCCATTGTCCCAATCCACCAGGATGGAACCAATATCGTCAACACCATAAACGGTACCCTTTGTCCCAACCGGAGGTGCCTGTGGATCGTCCATTTCAACAAGCTCCACTCTGGTGCCAGATGGATACTTTTCCCTCAAGCGTTTTACTTCTACTGCAGTTGCTGTTCTCATGCTTCCTCACCACCCTTCTGTCCATTTTTGAATGCAGATGATCCGGAGAGATTTCTAAGAAGCAGCTTTCTGTCTGCTTTGTACTCATCCCCGATAAAGCCAAGTCGAAGCAAGAAGCAGCGAAATGCGTACTTTTCATTTTCGTATTCCTTTGCCTTCGCTGAAATGCGCTTCTGTTCTAGGCTCATTTTGCAAAGGGCTGCGATGAACTTTGAATAGGTGTTGGCCTCTTCCGGAGTGAGGTTCTCAAACCAGGCAAACTTTACACCCCCATCTTCTTCCGTGATATAGGTGCGTGGAATGCCCAGCGCTTTCTGAATAAGCTCTCCCTTTGCTTCAAGTAAGTTAATCAGGTTTCCCAGGCTTACGTTTGCAAGCGGAACGCTAACTGTAATTCCAACATTCTCTTCCTGACGTTTTTCTTCTTCCTGCTGCGTTTCCTCTTCCGGAAATTCCTCAATCATTCCGTGGAAGCCGTGGTTCTCAGCGAGTCTCTCTATTGTCAGCTCCAAAGTGCTTAATTCCTTGTCGTCGCAGGTCAGTTCGCAATTCTTGTCGACGATGAATGGGCCAACCTGGTAATTGCATTTCGGAACTCCCAGGTACTTCTTTTCAAATCCTGTAACCTCCGCGATTGCCGCAACCAGGTCCTTTCTGTTTGTTGTGTCAAATGTAACTCTCATGTGTGTTTCCTCCTTTTGTTTTGGTAGTACATTAATCACTCTAAACCGGTATAATATCCAGTCATTTCTGTGAAAAAGACCACCAAAATCAGCCGGAGGAATTTCCACATAATTGTGTCATTTACGCTTCCAGTTCCTTCACCAAATCTGTATACATGAGCTTCTTTCCATCACGGATTACAAAGACATTTTCTGCGTCGCCGGTATCCTCAACATATCTGCGAAGGATAACGGATGCATACTTTTCATCCAGCTCCATTGTGTGACAGATACGATTGGTCTGCTCACAGGTCATAAGGGTGGAACCAGATCCGCCAAAGGTATCAATAATAATGGCATTTTCCTGACTGGAATTTCCAATCGGATATGCAAGAAGGTCCAGCGGCTTAGAAGTCGGATGATTCTTATTCTTCTTTGGCTTATCGAAATTCCAGATGGTGGTCTGGCTTCTACCGGCGTTCTTACTCCAGTAGTGTTTGCCATTTTGAAGAAAACCATAGAGCACTGGCTCGTGCTGCCACTGGTAGTCGCTTCTTCCGAGCACCAGGCTGTTCTTCACCCAAATGCAGCATCCGGATAAATGGAAGCCTGCATCAATAAATGCTTTTCTGAAATTCAGACCTTCTGTATCTGCATGGAACACATAAGCGGCACCACCTTTTTCCAGGTTGTCGGCCATGTTCTTGAATGCTGCAAGAAGGAACTCATAAAACTTGCTGTTCTCCATCTTGTCATTTTTAATAGATAAACCATCAGAACTTTCAAAGGCTACATTGTAAGGTGGATCGGTCACGATAAGGTTTGCTTTCTTCCCGTCCATCAGCGCTGCAACATCCTCTGCGTTAGTGGCATCACCACACATAAGTCTATGTCTACCCACCGTCCAAATATCGCCGCGTTCTACAAAGGCAGCCTTCTCCAGAGCATCCGATAAATCAAAGTCATCATCCTCAGCACCGGTATCGCTATCCCCTGCAAAGAGATCTGCAATCTCCTGCTCCTCAAAACCGGTAAGCGAAACATCAAAGGCTTCTGCCTGCAAGGATTCGATTTCGATTCTTAAAAGCTCCTCATCCCATCCGGCGTCCTGAGCGAAACGGTTATCTGCAAGAATGTAGGCTTTCTTCTGCGCTTCTGTCAGATAATCAACCAGTACACACGGTACCTCTGTGATACCTTCCTCCTTGGCGGCCATCAGTCTGCCGTGTCCGGCGATGACTCCATAGTCCTTATCAATGATGACGGGATTAATAAACCCGAACTCGCGAAGAGAAGATCTAAGTTTGTTGACCTGCTCTTGGCTATGAGTTCGGGCATTGTTTACATATGGCACCAGCTTATCCACTGCTACCATTTCCATATGCGTTGTTTTATTCGTATTCATGGGCACCTCCTAGAAAAGACCCCATTCAGCGAACTTTTCAAATCCGCCAATGGCAGTAATGAAAGCCCTAGCCTCATCAACGATGAAGGAATAATGAAGCCCATCAATAGTGTCGTCTCCGATTGCACAGCTGATTGACACTGGCTGTCCAGTTTTCTGTGCTTTTAGGAAGGCATAGATATTTACACTGACATCCGCCTTCGATAAGTCCTTACCATGAAGTCCACCACCTGTTACGGAATCAGCCATATCTGATCCAAGCTTTCTGTTGGTAGCACCTGTATCTACATCAGTTCCTCCAGTCCATTCACCGAGCGGATTTACTTCTGCTGTAGGATATGTGTTTTTCAAATCTGTAGTTTTTGCATTGCTCTGGCAGATGATAAGTCTTGCCTCATCCATGATGTACTTTCCATCCGTTGGATAAGAAGTGTAGATATCACGAGCAATTCTTGAGAGCTCCTTCTGTTCATCGGTCAGTGGCATTCCCTTAAAGATGCCATTGTCACCACAGCGAATCTTTCCTTTCTGGTTTTCTGCCAAGTGCACATCCTGTGGCACAATTACGATGTCATGGCGAAGGGCTCCGGCGATGCGGTCAATCGCATCTGCTACTTCTCTTTCATCAATACTTGCAGTCGTCTCAATTATCACATGGCACACACCATGACCGATTAATACTTCCACTGCAATCTTTGGATTTTCCTCCGCCTTATATGCCATATCCACAATGGCACCAGCAATTCGATCTGCCACTTTATCCGGGTGGCTAGGATTTACCTTTTCAATCATGCTTACATTCCTTTCCTCGTCATCAGAAGCCTTTCCATCACATCGTCCTGCGGTGTGTTTCCGGAGAACGGCTGCGAACAATTCTCCTTCACCACCTGGAAGATTTGGTACCAGATCTGATTAACCTGCTTCATATATTGCTGGCTCATGGAAACATACGGACTTGCGATAGCATTTCCTGTGGTTGGATGCTTGGCAAGGAAGCCAAACTCACTGATACATTCTTCACACTGAATCCATCTAGAAACGCTCATGGCGTACTGTTCGATGAGCTGGACGTTTACCAACCTCTCACAGCCTCTATCCTTCAGCCACTTCCATGTCTCTTCATAAACCTCAGCAGCACACAGGTCTTTTCCTGTTTTCTGCTTTGCTTTCAAATATTCTTTTACAGGAGGAACGTCCTCCCCTTCAAATTGAAGTGGCTCTGGAAGCTCGATAGCTCTTGCTGCTTCTCCTGCCATCACTCTATCGGCCAGGGCTTTAGGCTTTCGGCCTGCACCAGACCTTGCACCGCCTCTGGCTGTACCATCTCTCGCCATATTTGCACCTGCTTTCTTAACAAATTAACTATTCAGGGTTTAATACCCCGTTTGAAATCCGGTTTTCGTGCGTTTGACCCCGGCACCGTTGGTTTGTTCATTTCGTTTTAGAGATTTTTACCGCCCCTACCTTCACGACTTGCACCGAAATTCGCACGAAAGTAAATAAAAAACTTTTTTCTACGAGCTGCACGACCTTCACTCTAGTACGAATGCTCTCGCTCTTTATTCCAGCGGTCACCACGCTTCGCATGGATCTGTGCGTGGCAGCTCTTGCATAAAGGGATCAGGTTGTCTCTGTCGTGGGTACCTCCTTCAGCAAGCGGTACCTTGTGGTGAACCTCTTCCACTGGAACGATCACACCCTTCTCAAAGCAAAGCTCACAAAAGGGATGCGTCTTCACGTAGCTGTCGCGGATACGCTTCCACACACGTCCATACCTACGGCGTACAGCAGGATCTCTGTCATACTTCTCGTAGCGGGCGTTCTCTTCTCTTTGGTGCTGTTCACAGAACCTACCGTCGGTAAGGTTGGGACATCCTGGCACCGCACATGCACGCTTGGGTTTCCTTGGCATGGGATTCCTCCTTCCTGGGTTTGGGCATAATAAAAGCCCCGGCGGATTTCTCCATCGAGGCTGTGTGGGTGTTGCCCTTATCCTTTTTTGCTGATTCTAATATATCACAAACCGAATCCGACAATCTCGGACATTTCCGGCACATTTTATTTTTCATCAATAATTGTTGGATTATCGGGAACTGCAAAATGAGAAAGCGCACGATTGTGCCATCTACGAACAGTACGTTCATCTGCTGCAATCTCATCTGCAATACGGTACCAGGTCCAATTGTAAAGGTAACGATACTGAAGCACCAAGCGTTCATCCTTATCTGTCACCTCAGAAATAGCCTGTGTGATCTCCTCCTTCAATTTCAGAAGTTCCTGCAGCCACTGATCTGCTGCATCCTCCATATCCATAATCTTATACATGGTTTTTATAAAAGGTGCTTCTGTATTTCTGGTGGAATTATAATGCTCCTCGAATCCTGGGGAGTGTGCACAACAAGCTAACTCCTGCAAGTTCTCGATTTCCATTTTCGCGAGTTTGATTCTCTGCTCCAAGCGGTAAGCCTGGTTCAAATATTCTTTTGCATTCATTGGTCTACCTCCAAGTAATAAAAGATTTCACTCGGATTGACTCTGATTGTCTTAGATTTACAGTCTTGCCTTTACTGCATCGATCAGTCTGGTCTGACTTGCATCCTTATGGGTCAGGGCATCCAGAATATCCTCATCAATGGTTCCGGCTGTTACGATGTGCTGTACCACAACAGTATCCTTCTTCTGGCCCTGTCTCCAAAGACGGGCATTGGTCTGCTGGTAAAGTTCCAAAGACCAGGTGAGTCCGAACCACACGATATGGTTGGAAGAATACTGAAGATTCAAACCATGTCCGGCGGAGGCTGGATGGATCAAACCAACATCATACTTTCCTTCATTCCACTTGCGGATACTCTCCTCAGTAACAATTCTGGAATAAGAAACCTTCAATTGTTCCAGCTTTTCTGTGATACGTTCCAGATCATGCTTGAACCAGTAACATAAAAGGATCGGACATTGTGCTGCTTCGATGATATCCTCCAATGCTTCCAGCTTTCTGTCATGGATGTGGACTGCTTCTCCAGAATCTGAATAAATAGCACCATTTGCCATCTGACATAACTTTCCTGAAAGAGCTGCTGCATTTGCCGCAGTGATTGCTTCTTCTTTGTACGGAAGCAGGTAATCCTCTCGCATTTCATCGTACTGTGCCTGTTCGTCCTCATCCATATAGACCGGGTATCTCGTTTCAATCAGCTCTGGCATTTTCAAGTGGTCCATTGCTTTCATGGAAATTGTGATATCGTCAATCTTGTCATAGATTTGCTTCTCAGCTCCTGGACGCAGGCGGTAAGAATAAACAATCTGTCCATTCATGCGATCCGGCACAAAGTAGCAATTTCTATACTGGGTGATGAATCTTCCAAGTCTTGCACCCATATCCAGGCACTTAAACTGTGCGAATAAATCCATCATTCCATTCGGAGAAGGTGTACCGGTAAGTCCTACGATTCTTTTCACACGAGGTCTCACCTGCATAAATGCCTTAAAGCGTTTCGAGTTCCAATTCTTAAAGGAACTAAGCTCATCGATAACAACCATATCGAATTCAAATGGCACCTTGCTCTTTTCTACAAGCCACTGCACATTTTCACGATTGATGATATAAATGTCAGCATCTTTCTTCAAAGCTTCGATTCTCTCTTTCTCAGTTCCAACCGCTACGCTGTATCTGAGGTGGGATAAGTTATCCCATTTCTTAATTTCGTCAGACCAGGTAACCTTAGCCACTCGAAGCGGTGCAATCACAAGCACCTTTCGCACTTCAAATCTGTCATACATAAGCTGGTTGATTGCATCTAAGGTACAAACTGTTTTTCCAAGTCCCATTTGTAGGATAACTGCTGCAATCGGATGGGACAGAATAAACTCGGTTGCATATCTTTGATAATCATGTGGATTGTAAATCATTCAAAATTCCTCCAATCTTGTCCGGGTGATCCAGCACATAGACCTTCACACCTATTTGTCTTAATTGTTTGTGGCGATGGACTTGGATGGGGCGTGGTTTTTCACCTGGGCGCTTCACTTCCACAAAGCCAATCCTCCCGTCAGGTATAATGACGATGCGGTCGGGCCACCCTACAGTGCCTGATATCCACTTCTCACATAAGCCGCCACGCTTTTTCACTTCATCAATTAACTGCTTTTCACACCTATCTTGACCTTCGTGTGGACGCACCATGAAGTATACACAAGATGATGCTCGTCTGAGACAAACGAATTTTGCAGTATGCACCGGATTACAAAATCAATCTCATTGCACCGGAAGAATTGTCAGATGCAGAATCGGAAAGGTTTCAGACAGAGCTGTGTGAGTTGCTGAAATTCATCAAATACTCCAAGGACAAAAAGCGTTTGGAAGAAATCGTTGCAGAGGATGCAGCATTCAAGAGCATCTCCAAACGAACGGCAGACGCCATTGCTAAGGATCGGTCCGAGATATTCGGCTGGCAACGATTTCAGCGCCACCATCTCCGAAGCCGACACAAAGTCGGGGAAGAACACTCTTGGCATAAGTGCAAAAAGCACACACATGCCGGCGGTCATGGCGAACGCCACAACAAGATAATCGCGCTTCTTACGCACGAAGATAGTGAGAGGCGAGAAGAAGATGAAACCAAGCACCTTCTGCTTCATGGTCTCCGTCTCCTTAAGAACCTCTGGATTGTCGATGAGCTTCTTCAACGCCATCATGGCGAGAAGAGGTATGGTAAACTCGGCGATGACGAGTATTGATGCCACTGTTCGGAACTTGGCATACATCGGCACATAGTCGAGGAACAGGTCAGTAAGCCACATAAAGTTGCGGCCCCACGACAGGAGGACAGACAGCACCGTTGCAGCATACAACGCCCATTTCATGGGACCCTTCAGAAGGAACAGTCCGAGGAAGAACAGCATGAGCACGAAGGCACCCACATAAACGGGTCCGCTGGTGCCTGGCTGGTTGCCCCAATATTGTCCCAGCTGCTGGTAGAGCTGCATAAACTCGGGGTTGGCCTTCGACATGGCCTTCTCGCTTTGCACAAGGGGGAACGAAGCGCCACCCTTGGCGTTAGGGATAAGGAGCGTCCATGTCTCGTCAATGCCGTAGCTCCACTGCGTTATATAGTCGCGGTCGAGACCGCTCGATGTCTGGTTTGCAGAGTTTTTCTTCACCAGTTCGCTCTTGCCACGCATCGACTCCTGACCATACTGCCATGTGTGGTAGAGGTTACTCAGGTTTATGCAGATGCCTATCGAGGCACCTGCCATGCACACGCCAAGAGACTTGCCGAAGCGTGCCATCTGACGGTTGCGCACGGCCTCAACGAGATAGGCGATGACCATGAAGAGGATGATGAAGAGATAATAATAGGTCATCTGCACATGGTTGGCTTTCACCTCAAAGGCAGAGAAGAGAGCCGTAAGGATGAAGCCCCACAGGTAGCGGCCCCTGAAAGACAGCACCACGCCCGCAATCATGGGCGGCAGATAAGCCAACGCCATGACCTTCCATATATGTCCTGCGGCAATGATGATAAAGAAATAGCTGCTGAAAGCCCATATCAGCGAACCGAGGACCGCCAACTCATGACGGAAGTCGAAGGCACGCAGAAGGATGTAGAATCCCAACAAATAGACAAACACATACCACACGTTGTCGGGAAGCCACAGGTGATAGGCGTTCATCACGCTTGAGAGCATGTCAGTACTCTTATACGACGGTGCCAGCTGGTAGGTGGGCATGCCGCTGAACGCCGAGTTGGTCCAGCGTGTGCGCTCGCCTGTCTTCTCCAGATATTGCTCTTGCTCCACGCCTGCTCCACGTCCTGCCGACGTGTCATGACGGTAGAGTATGCGACCGTCGATGTCGGCCGGCATAAAATAGACAAAGGAGATGACGGCAAACAAAACCACTGCCACGAGGTCGGGCAGATACTTCTTCAATGATTTCATTCTTTCTCTATAAAAATCTAATAAACGTTTATTGTCTGCAAAGTTACAACGAATTATTGAGAATTATGGATGAAACAACAATAAAAATGGATGACACGTCGATAAAAGCCTCAACCCACGTTATCATTGGTCTGGGTTCTCCACAAAGCCCTTATACTCGTCAACGAGTCCGCTCATGACCACATCATAGCTCTCTTTCTCAATGGCCTTGATATTGTCTGCACCCTGTCCCTTAGGTGCGATGGGCTTGTGGATGGTCAGACGCAGCGGATGCCACAGCACCCATTTCATGTCGCGCATGCGGGGCATGACGTTAAACGAGCCGTTGATGGTTATGGGCACAACGTCGAGTTGCAGCTCATCGGCAAGCATGAAAGCGCCGCGCTTGAACACACCCATGTGGCCTGTGAACGAGCGTGCTCCCTCGGGGAACACCACCACCGACATGCCGCCACGCAGGGTGTCGCGTGCCTTGTCGTAGGTCTCACGAATGCGTGCCGGTCCGCGCTTGTCTACAAAAATCTGGTGTGAAGCCTCGCATGCCTTTCCCACTAACGGCATGTTACGCAACTGTCGTTTCATCATCCATTTGAAGTTGCGGTTCAAGTAGCCGTAAATCAAGAATATATCGAATGCGCCCTGATGGTTTGCCACAAACACATAAGAACGTCCGGGCTCCAGGTTCTCACGTCCTTCAACCTTTACGGGAAGAAGGAACATGCGGATGATCAGTCGTGCCCACAGTTTGCCGGGATAGTAGCCCCAGAAATGTCCGTTGCCAATGGTGCAGCCTATGGTTACCGTAAGAGCTGTTATAAGTGTGCCGAGCGCTATAACCGGCAACACGATGAACAGCTGATAAATGCGATACAGAATTTTCATTGTGTGTTATTAATCTTAAATTGTTGGTTTTAAATTTCTACTTTCTTTTAACCTTCAAGCTTATCACCACGACCTCGGGATAGATCCCAAGACGGAATGGGGCGAAGCCACCGAGGCCTGATGACACGAAGAGGGAGCGCTCACCACGACGGTAGAGTCCGCAGTCTTCGCGGTTGTTAAACTGCGTAGGGCGGAACCCCATGAGCTCCACTTGTCCGCCGTGCGTGTGTCCGCTAAGCGTGAGCTGCACCTTTGAGCGAGGAAGGATCTGCTCCTCCCATGCCCACGGGTCGTGCTGCATAAGCACCACAAAGGAGGATGCGGCAACCCCACGGAGCGTCTTTTTAAGGTCACCCTTCATAGGGAACGGCGGTCGCCCGACGTTCTCCTCACCAGCCACAACGATAGAGTCGTTGCCTCGACATAGAACGCGGTGGTCGTTGAGCAGCAGTTGCCATCCGAACGAGCGTTCAAGAGAAACGAGCTGCTGTTCATTGGCGGCCTTAAGACTGTCTGTGCCAGACACATACATGCTATAATCGTGATTGCCGCGCACGGCAAACACCCCATCTTTGGCCTTAATTTTTGACAGCAACGGGGCAAAAGGCAGCAGCTCGTTGGGCTGCATGTTCTGTATGTCGCCAGTCATCATCACGGCATCGGCGTGAGCTGCGTTTATGCTGTCTACGGCACGCTCCAGCAAAACATGAGGAATGGAGCCTACATGAAGGTCGGAAATGTGCACAATGCGGTAGCCATCAAAAGCCTCAGGCAGGTCGCTAAACTCAATCTCCACATGTTTGACCTCCAGTCGGCGCACACCAAAGAACGAACCATAGAGCACCGCCACGACAATGACGACAGACAGGGAGAGGCCCATCAGCGTGCCATAGTTGCGATGCAGACCGAAGCCACGCTTAACGCCGAGACCTATCAGGGAGCAGAGCATGAACACAAACTTAGGCGCTGCGAACAGACCGAACAGCAAGAGGAAGAGATTCAGCCACAGTTGGTCTGAAGGGGCAAAGTCGGGTATGCAACACAGGGCAATGGTGTAGACAGACAGCACCACTGCAGGAATCCACCACAACAGCTTCTTCACTCTTGACATGGGACCACGACGATGCAGATGCACCTTATAGATATAGGCCTCAGGCAAAAGGATGACGAGGAATATTAATATTGAAATTCGGGCAATCATATTTTTCTTATGACGAGTTATGAGGATTTTACAAACAAGCAGCCACCTTCTTACATCAAGCAACCACCTTCTTACATCAAGCAACCACCCAAAAAGCGGCGCATCAGTTCGACAGGGATGCCACGTCGGTGAGCATAATCGTGAAGTTGGGTCTCATCTATTTTTCCCAGATTGAAATAATGGGCAGCAGGATGAGCGAACATCAGTCCTGAGACCGAAGCATGCGGCATCATCATGCCCGAAGCCGTGAGCCTTATGCCAATGGTCTTCATGTCGAGCAAGCGGTCGAGTAGGAAGTTCATGCTTGTGTCGGGCATTGACGGGTAGCCCACAGCGGGACGTATGCCTTGAAAATCTTCGCGTAGCATCTGTTCGACGGTTAGATGTTCTTCGGGAGCATAGCCCCACCATTGTGTGCGCACCTGTTGGTGCAAGCGTTCCACTGTGGCCTCAGCCAGACGGTCAGCAAGAGTCTGCGCGAGCATGCGCTTGTAATCGTCATTCTTATAGTCGGTCTCCATCGACTTGTCCACGGTGGCTGCAAAGGCGCCTATGGTGTCTGTCACGCCGTGAGAAAGCGGACGTATGAAGTCGGCAAGACACAGCGTGGGGTTTCCTTTCTCTGTTGGCGTCTGTTGGCGCAACATCGGGAACCGCAAGCCGTCTATAATGATGTCGTCGCCATCGGCGTTGGCATCAAACAGTCCGAACACGGCATGTGTGGCATAGCGCGGTTCCATAGAGGCGAGCATCTGCATGGCCTCTTCGCGCAAGGCGTTCTTCTCAGCATCAGGCTTTCCTGACAAGCCCCAGGCATGAAAGAAGTAGAGCCAGTTGATGTAGGGCACCACGTCGGCAATGCTATATTCTAAAGTTTTAATGACACGAGCCATACTTTTTATTTTTTTCAATGTTTCAGCATTGAATTATCCTATCTAAACATCAGAGCCTCACCACGCGAGTCTTCGTCGAAGACGCCATTATTATATATAAGGTGTCCGTTGCTCACGGTCTGACACACACGCCAAGCGAACGAATGACCAGCGAGCGGTGTCCATCCACACTTGCTCTGCACACACTCGTCGGTGACGGTCCACGGTTCGCCACGGCGCACCACCACGAGGTCGGCCTTACAGCCTGGGCGCACAAAGCCACGGTCGCGAATGCTGAACAGTTGTGCCGGATGATGACACATAAGCTCGACAAGGCGCTCTATGGTGAGCACACCATCGTCGACAAGTTCAAGCATGGACACAAGCGAGAACTGCAACATGGGCATTCCTGAAGCGGCACGGGCGCAGCCACCCTGCTTGTCGGCAAGCTGATGAGGTGCATGGTCGGTGCCTATGGTGAAGATGCGTCCGTCGGTGAGAGCACGGCGCAAGGCGGCACGGTCGGCAGCGGTCTTCACTGCAGGGTTACATTTTATGCGTGTTCCAAGCGTCTGGTAGTCGGCATCGGTAAACATGAGATGCGCTATCACCGCCTCTGCCGTGATATTGCTGTCGGCACCAAAGAGATTGAGCTCGCGCTCGGTGGTGAGATGCGCCACATGCAGGCGTGTGCCATATTGACGGGCGAGGCTCACGGCAAGCTCTGTCGACGCGTAGCATGCCTCCACACTACGGATCCACGGGTGGTGACACACGTCGGGATCGTCACCCCACATGCGTTTCGCCTCTTCCATGTTGCGGTTTATGACGGCAGAGTCTTCACAATGGGTCATGACGGGCAGCTCCACCTCGCTGAAGATGCGTCTTAGAGCCGTCTCCTGATCAACGAGCATGTTGCCAGTGCTCGCTCCCATGAACAGCTTCACGCCAGGCACCTCATGCGGGTTGACCTGCTTCAACGTGTCGATGTTGTCGTTGGTGGCGCCTATAAAGAAGGCATAGTTGACATGACTCTTCCCGGCAGCCAACTGTCGCTTTGCCTCAAGGGCTTCGAGCGTGGTGGTCTGTGGCTTGGTGTTGGGCATGTCGAAGAACGATGTCACGCCACCATAGGCGGCAGCACGGCTCTCACTCTCCATGTCGGCCTTGGCGGTGAGTCCCGGCTCACGAAAATGGACATGACTGTCGATGACACCCGGAAGCACATAACAGCCGTCGGCATCGATCTCGCAGTCACAGCTGGAGCCGTCAAGACGAGCACATGCCTCTGTGTTTTCACCTTCTCTGATGACGTTCTTTATAAAGCCGTCTTCCACAACGACGGACGCGCGACAAGCTTGTCCTTCGTTGACAACTATTCCGTTTTTTATTATCAGTCGCATCTTATTGATTGATTAATGGTCTTTTCTGCACGACAAAGGTATGAAAAAATAATCATAAGTAGGTGTTAAAAATTAATTTAAATGATTCTATGCTCTATTTTGGTCTGTATGTTCAGCTCCGAAGAGGGAGTGTAGCGGGCTACACGACCGATGAGAGCTGGGC
>OGXZ01000169.1_pt1 | contig 37404 bp, 27 predicted proteins | sample 1576431 | NCBI WGS metagenome assembly OGXZ01 (sample SAMEA3541590, study PRJEB24748) | human gut metagenome | biome: human gut; feature: human-associated habitat; material: faeces | place: China | collected 2012
CTGTTCTTACACGGCTAGCTACACGAGGTGCAACGTCACGGCCGATGGAAGAAGCGCCGAACAGCATGATTTCGGGATCGAATTTTTTGATGATTTCTGTAACAGCTTTTGTATAAGGTTCTGTTACATATTCTTTCAGGTAAGGATGGTCAACCAGGATTACCTTGTCTGCGCCATAGTGGTACAGTTTGTCAACTTCGCCTTCGATACCGCTGCCCAGCAGGACTGCATATACATCATCTTTCAGATCTGCTTTCAGTCTTGTAGCTTCGCCGATCAGTTCCAGACCTACGTTCTGAACCTTACCGCTTCTTTGTTCAACTACTACATAAATACCATTACTCATTGTAGGGTTTCCTCCTTATATTCCAAATTTTCGTATTAGCTTCTTTCTCAGCAGAAACAGCGTTTTTCTGCTTCTTTCCGTCCTTAACAAACGGATCCGCAAGCATTCATCAGATGATGAATTTTTCTTCCAGTTTAGCAACGATTGCTTTAACAGCTTCGTCTGCGGACAGGTCTTTCAGGATTGTACCAGCGCCTTTTACTTCTTTTGTGAAGGACTGATATACGTTTGTAGGGGAACCCTTCAAGCCGATCATATCCAGTTCCAGGCCATCTTTCAGAGCTTCGAAGTCCAGAATCTTGATTTCTTTTTCGTAAGCTTCTACGATACCTCTAACTGTCATGTATCTAGGTGTTGCCAGTTCTGCGATAGCTGTCAGCAGGCAAGGAGTTTTGATTTTGATGATGTGGTAGCCATCTTCGAACTGTCTTCTAACTACTACATAATCTTCTGTAGCTTCTTTGATTTCTTCAACATAAGAAACCTGAGGAACATGCAGTTTTTCAGCAATCTGAGGACCAACCTGAGCTGTGTCACCGTCGATTGCCTGACGACCTGTGATGATCAGATCGTAACCGATTTTCTTCAGAGCAGCTGCCAGGATACCGGATGTAGCGTATGTATCGGAACCACCGAATTCTCTGCCGGAAACCAGGATAGCTTCGTCACAACCCATAGCCAGAGCTTCTCTCAGAGCAACGTCTGCCTGAGGGGGACCCATGGATACTACTGTAACTGTGCCGCCCAGCTGTTCTTTCAGAGTCAGAGCAGCTTCGATACCTGTTTTGTCGTCGTGGTTGATAATAGAGGGAACACCGTCACGGATCAGAGTGCCGGTTTTAGGATCAATTTTAACTTCAACTGTATCTGGTACTTGTTTAATGCATACAACGATTTTCATTATAGTTCTCCTTCCAAAATATTAGTAATTTAGCTTCGTCATCTAAATTTGAGAATATCTACTAGATCAAACCTTCATGGAGCCGGAGATGATCATCTTCATAGCTTCGTTTGTACCTTCGTAGATTTCTGTGATTTTAGCGTCACGCATAGCTCTTTCAACGGGATATTCACGGCAGTAACCGTAACCACCGAACAGCTGTACGCACTGTCTTGTAACTTCGTTTGCTACATCAGATGCGAAGTATTTGCACATAGCAGCATAAGGAGCGTAGTTGCCATGGTTGTCTTTTTCAGTAGCAGCTCTCCATACCATCAGTCTAGCAGCATCAACTTTTGTCTGGCATTCAGCAAGTTTGAACTGTGTATTCTGATATTTACCGATGGGTTTGCCACCCTGTTTTCTTTCTTTAACATATTTCAGTGTTTCATCAATAGCACCCTGTGCGATACCTACGGACTGAGCACCGATACCGATACGACCGCCGCCCAGAGCTGTCATAGCGATCTTGTAGCCCTGACCTTCTTTGCCCAGCAGGTTTTCTTTGGGAACTCTTACGTTTTCATAGATTACTTCACAGTTGGAAGCAGCTCTGATACCCATACGTTCGATGTTGGGACCAACTGTCAGACCTTCGTAGCCTCTTTCTACGATGAAAGCGGACATACCTTTAGGACCTTTGGATTTGTCTGTCAGAGCGAATACGATGAAGATATCAGCAAAACCGGAGTTTGTTGTGAACATCTTTGTACCGTTCAGTACATAGTAGTCGCCATCCAGTGTAGCTTCTGTACGTACGCCAGCAGCGTCTGTACCAGCACCGGGTTCTGTCAGACCAAAGCAGCCGATCTTGGAACCGTCAACCAGAGGTCTCAGATATTTCTGTTTCTGTTCTTCTGTACCAAATTCATTGATACAAGGGCAGCAAAGAGATGTATGTACGGACAGTGTGATACCTGTGGAAGCATCAACTTTGGACATTTCTTCCATGCACAGTGTGTATGTCAGAACGTCTGCACCTTGACCGCCATATTCTCTGGAATAAGGAATACCGAACGCACCGATTTTCTGCAATTTCTGCAGCAGTTCAGCAGAGTATTCTTCTTTTTCGTCCATGTCCTTTGCGATGGGTTTAACTTCTGTTTCAGCAAATTTTCTGAACAACTCTTGCTGAAGCATCTGAGTTTTTGTCAATTTGAAATCCATTTAATATTCCTCCTATTTTTTAATAAATTTAAAGCAACCGTCCTTGCGCCCCGGTCGCTTTATAAAAACAACCTACATCCGACGCTGCCGTCATGAAGTCCACATTCGCTTTTTTGCATCTCAACAGAAAAGCATTTGTGCGCTTCTAAAAGAACTATACCATTTTTGTCTAAAAATTGTCAACATCTTTGTCGATTAAATATTAGATAAAAAACGGTCACAATTTATGGTAATACCGACAGTTCTCACTGTCTTTTCGCCACAAAAAAACCAACAAAAATCCATGGTTCTTCCGGCATCTTCCTTTCGCCTCTTTTACCCAAATTCTCTTGCCTTCAGCCACGATCGCTTCTCGATTCTTCCGGAAAATGTCCGTTCCATGGATCTGTGAATGGCAAAGAAACCTTTGTTTTTCTCAATACTTTGTATGCGAAATATACTGCCGAAAAAATAACACACTGCCTGCTGATTTTGTGTGTTCCTTGTCTTTTTGCTTAACCCTACTTTACACTATTGTCTTTTCTCTGTCAATATCCCCACTGTCTCCAACATGGTTTTTGCCCTTATGTTGTCATACAAGTATTGTGTACTTTTCATAATGAACATCCCTTGCTTTTTCCTTCTTTTCCCAATCTTTCGGGCTTTTTCCCTTTTTTTCGGTAAAAAATAACCCTTTTTCTTTCCCTCGAATGGGCTTCTCCCCTGCCATGAACCGTTCTTATCACATTTTTTCATACCATCATATTTTTGTGAAAAATTACGCTAAATATCCTTTTGTCCCCTTTCTCCTTTTTTGTCTATTCTTCCGAAACAGAAAATATTTCTTTTCGTCATTCCGTTTCCATTTCTTCCTTAATATATGGCAGCACACAAAAAAGGAGCATCCCTAAGGATACTCCTTTTCAATCTACCGTATGAAGTCGAAATTATTCGATGATTTCTACTACGGAACCTGCACCTACTGTTCTACCACCTTCACGGATAGCGAAACGCAGACCCTGGTTCATAGCAACGGGTGTGATCAGTTCGATTGTCATTTCAACGTTGTCGCCAGGCATGCACATTTCTGTACCTTCGGGCAGAGAGATAACGCCTGTTACGTCTGTTGTTCTGAAGTAGAACTGAGGTCTGTAGTTGTTGAAGAAAGGTGTATGACGGCCACCTTCTTCTTTGCTCAGAACGTAAACCTGTGCTTTGAATTTTGTATGAGGTGTGATGGAACCGGGTTTAGCCAGAACCTGACCTCTTTCGATTTCGTTTCTCTGAACACCACGCAGCAGAACACCGATGTTGTCACCAGCTTCAGCCTGATCCAGCAGTTTTCTGAACATTTCTACGCCAGTTACAACTACTTTTCTGATTTCGTCTGTCAGACCAACGATTTCAACTTCGTCCTGTACTTTAACAACGCCTCTTTCAACTCTACCTGTAGCAACTGTACCACGGCCTGTGATGGAGAATACGTCTTCGACGGGCATCAGGAAAGGTTTGTCTGTGTCACGTTCGGGTTCGGGAATGTAGGATTCGATTGCATCGAACAGTTCGATGATCTTGTCGCCCCAAGGACCAGCGGGATCCTGCAGAGCCTGGAATGCGGAACCTCTGATGATGGGAATATCATCACCGGGGAATTCATATTCGTTCAGCAGTTCTCTGATTTCCATTTCAACCAGATCCAGCAGTTCTTCGTCTTCAACCATGTCGCATTTGTTCATGAATACAACAATGTAAGGTACGCCTACCTGACGGGACAGCAGGATGTGTTCTCTTGTCTGAGCCATAGGACCGTCTGTAGCAGCTACTACCAGGATAGCGCCGTCCATCTGAGCAGCACCTGTGATCATGTTTTTAACATAGTCAGCGTGGCCCGGGCAGTCAACGTGTGCATAGTGTCTTGTAGGTGTTTCGTATTCAACGTGAGCTGTGGAAATTGTGATACCACGTTCTCTTTCTTCGGGAGCTTTGTCGATGTTTTCGAAAGCAACTGCTTCACCGATCTGATATCTTTCATGCAGTGTTTTTGTGATAGCTGCAGTCAGAGTTGTTTTACCATGGTCAACGTGACCGATAGTACCAATATTCATATGAGGTTTGGTTCTTTCAAATTTCTGTTTTGCCATTTTTAAATATCCTCCTTTAAAATTTACTAAGGCAAATAGATTCATACATTATCGCATAAATGTACCTATCGTCCTTAATTATATTAAACTTCCGCAGTTTTTGCAATACCAAAATACAATTATATTCCGGTTTTTGCAATTATTTTCTGCCTTCCAGAACTTTTTCCTGAACGGATTTCGGGCAGGGTTCGTAGTGGTCTACTTCCATTACGTAGTTACCACGGCCCTGAGATCTGGAACGCAGGTCTGTGGAGTAACCGAACATTTCAGCCAGAGGTACGAAGGAGTGAATTACCTGTACGCCGTTTCTAGCTTCCATACCTTCGATACGGCCACGACGGGAGTTGATGTCACCAATAACGTCACCCATGTATTCTTCGGGTACTGTTACTGTAACTTTCATGATGGGTTCCAGCAGTACAGCGTCACCTTTTCTCATAGCTTCTTTGAAAGCCATGGAACCAGCAACCATGAACGCAGTTTCAGAGGAGTCGACTTCATGGTAGGAACCATCGTAAACTTCTGCTCTTACGCCCAGTACGGGATAACCGCCCAGGATACCGCTCTGCATAGCCTGCTGAATACCTTTGTCGATAGCGGGGATATATTCCTTAGGAATAGAACCACCAACGGTGCTGTTGATGAATTCGTAGTTGTGTTCTGCATCTGTAGGGATAGGTGCAAATTTCACTTTACAGTGACCATACTGACCTTTACCACCAGACTGACGAACGAATTTACCTTCAACGTCAACAGCTTTACGGAATGTTTCTTTGTAAGCAACCTGAGGAGCACCAACGTTAGCTTCTACTTTGAATTCTCTCAGCAGACGGTCAACGATGATTTCCAGGTGCAGTTCACCCATACCGGAGATGATTGTGTCGCCGGTTTCGGAGTCTGTGTATGTTTTGAATGTAGGATCTTCTTCTGCCAGTTTTGCCAGAGCGATACCCATTTTGTCTCTACCTGCTTTTGTTTTAGGTTCAATTGCAACGGAGATAACGGGTTCAGGGAATACCATGGATTCCAGAATTACTTCGTGATCTTCATCACAGATTGTGTCACCTGTTGTTGTCAGTTTGAAACCTACTGCAGCCGCAATATCACCGGAGTAAACCTTGTCGATTTCTTCTCTGTGGTTTGCGTGCATCTGCAGGATACGACCTACACGTTCTTTTTTACCCTTTGTAGAGTTGTAAACGTAAGAACCTGCATCCAGTGTACCGGAGTACACACGGAAGAATGCCAGCTTACCAACGAAGGGGTCATTCATGATCTTGAATGCCAGAGCGGAGAAAGGTTCTTCGTCGGAAGAATGTCTTTCTACTTCTTCGTCTGTTTCGGGATCGATACCTTTGATAGCGGGGATATCGATGGGAGCGGGCATATATTCGATAACGCCGTCCAGCAGTTTCTGAACGCCTTTGTTTCTGTAAGCGGAACCGCAGAATACGGGAACCAGTTCGCAGTTGATACATGCTTTACGCAGTGCTGCTTTCAGTTCTTCTTCTGTGATTTCTTCTTCAGCGAAGAATTTTTCCATCAGTTCTTCGTCTGTTTCGCAGATTGCTTCGATCATTTTTGCTCTGTATTCTTCAGCTTTGTCCAAGTATTCTGCGGGGATGTCTTCTTCGTCGATTTCTTTACCCAGATCATCTTCATAGATCAGAGCTTTCATTTTCATCAGGTCGATGATACCAACGAAATCGCTTTCTGCACCGATAGGCAGAGTAACAGCAACAGGTGTGCAACCCAGTCTGTCTACCATCATCTGCAGTACATTATAGAAGTCTGCACCCATGATGTCCATTTTGTTAACAAATGCCATTCTGGGTACGTTGTAGTTGTCAGCCTGACGCCATACAGTTTCGGACTGAGGTTCTACACCGCCTTTTGCGCAGAATACGCAAACGGCACCGTCCAGTACACGCAGGGAACGTTCAACTTCTACTGTGAAGTCAACGTGACCTGGTGTGTCAATGATGTTGATTCTGTTACCATTCCACTGACAAGTTGTCGCTGCGGAAGTAATTGTGATACCTCTTTCCTGTTCCTGTTCCATCCAGTCCATGGTTGCTGTACCTTCGTGGGTATCACCGATTTTGTAGTTACGGCCTGTGTAGAACAGAATACGCTCTGTAAGTGTTGTCTTACCTGCGTCGATGTGTGCCATGATACCAATATTTCTGGTTTTGGCCAGCGGGAACGCTCTGTTTGCCACGCTTACTCCTCCTTCGTGTCATACTAAAATCGGGCAATACCCGAAAAAACTGCTAATCAGTCTTTTCGGGCTTGCCTTGATCCATAAGTTTCTTAGTTTAAAATTACCATTTGAAATGAGAGAAAGCTTTGTTTGCTTCTGCCATTTTGTGTGTTTCGTCTTTTTTCTTGCAAGCGCCGCCAGCATTGTTCAGCGCGTCCATGATTTCTGCTGCCAGACGATCTACCATAGTTTTTTCGCCACGTTTTCTAGCGTAAACTGTCAGCCATCTCAGACCCAGAGTCTGTCTTCTTTCAGGTCTGATTTCCATGGGAACCTGGTAAGTAGCACCACCAACACGGCGAGCTTTAACTTCCAGTACGGGCATGATATTGCCCAGTGCTTCTTCAAATGCTTCCAGGGGTTCTTTACCTGTTTTTTCTGCTACTTTGTCGAATGCACCATAAACGATTTTTTCAGCAACACCTTTCTTGCCGTCCAGCATAATGCTGTTGATCAGCTTTGTAACCAGCTTGCTGTTGTAAATAGGGTCTGCTAAAACCTCTCTTTTTGCAACATGTCCTTTTCTTGGCACGATTCTTCCCTCCTTAATGAATAATGATATTCTCGGTACTTCACAGGACTTTTCGCCTGTGTTTTCATGCCTTATCTCTCAACTTATATCCGTCCTTCTAAGCAATCGCAGATTGTATTGATTGGTATAAGGCATTTCTTCTTTTACGATGATTGAATTACTTCTTGGATGCTTTAGGGCGTTTAGCGCCGTATTTGGAACGCGCCTGCATTCTGTTTGCAACCCCTGCTGTATCCAGTGTACCTCTGATGATGTGGTAACGTACACCAGGCAGGTCTTTTACTCTACCGCCTCTGATCAGAACAACGGAGTGTTCCTGCAGGTTGTGACCTTCACCGGGGATGTAAGCTGTTACTTCAATCCCGTTGGAAAGACGTACTCTGGCGATCTTTCTCAAAGCGGAGTTAGGTTTTTTAGGTGTAGAAGTTTTTACTGCTGTGCAAACACCGCGTTTCTGAGGAGAAGAAACATCAGTTGCTTTCTTCTGCAGAGAGTTCAGACCTTTCTGCAAAGCGGGTGCTGTGGATTTTTTCTCAACAGTCTGTCTGCCTTTTCTTACTAACTGGTTAAACGTTGGCATTAAAATGCACCTCCTTATAGAATCTCATACGTTCTGCTCTTGCATTATTTCAGTATGCTTGATGTCGCGTCTTAGAAGCCGCTTAGAAAACTTCCAGCCCGCAGACACTAGAAAATTTTATCACCCAAAAAATCAAAAGTCAATACCCTTTTCCCCTGAAAACCCTTGATTTTACGCAGATTTTACCCTTTTCGGCTTTGTATACAAAAAATCTCTGCAAAACACCGCATTTCACCGACAAAATCCCCGAAAGCCTTTGTTTTAGGCGCTTTACGCTGCTAACGCAAAAAAATGGATACAACCCATTGGGGATTGTATCCATTTTGCTCATTTTCTATACGCCATCTTATACCATTTCGTCTTCGTCGATATAAGTGCCGTCAGCCTGATAATCCTGCGCATCTTCGGTCTGTTCTGTTTCCAGTTCGATGTTGCGGTAACGGCTCATGCCGGTACCAGCGGGAATCAGCTTACCGATGATAACGTTTTCTTTCAGACCAATCAGTGGATCGATCTTACCTTTGATAGCTGCTTCTGTCAGGACTCTTGTTGTTTCCTGGAAGGAAGCTGCGGACAAGAAGGAATCTGTTGCCAGGGATGCTTTTGTGATACCCAGCAGTACACGGGAACCTTTTGCAGGTTCTTTGCCTTCTGCTTCCAGAGCTGCATTTGTGTTTTCAAATGTCAGCCAGTCAACCAGAGAGCCAGGCAGGAAATCTGTATCGCCGTTTTCTTCGATCTTGACACGTTTCAGCATCTGACGAACGATAACTTCGATATGCTTGTCGCTGATTTCTACACCCTGCAGACGGTATACACGCTGTACTTCCTGGATCATATAGTCCTGAACGCCTCTCAGGCCTTTGATCTTCAGAATGTCGTGAGGGTTTACGCTACCTTCTGTGATTTCATCACCGGCTTCAATGATGTCGCCGTCGTAAACTTTGATTCTGGAACCATAAGGAATCAGATAATCTTTTGTTTCGCCTGTTTCAGGGTTTGTGATGATTACTTCACGTTTTTTCTTGGTATCGTTCAGTGTTACATGACCGCCGAATTCTGCGATGATTGCAAGACCCTTAGGTTTTCTTGCTTCAAACAATTCTTCGACACGAGGAAGACCCTGTGTGATGTCATCGCCGGCGATACCGCCAGTATGGAATGTACGCATTGTCAGCTGTGTACCGGGTTCACCGATGGACTGCGCCGCGATGATACCTACGGATTCACCGATACGTACATATCTGCCGGATGCCATGTTGGCACCGTAACATTTTGCACAGATACCAACTTCGGAACGACATGTCAGTACAGTTCTGATCCAAACTTTCTTGATACCTGCTTTTTCCACTGCTTCTGCCTGATCTACGGTGATCATGGTGTCAGCGGGAACAATGATTTCGCCTGTTTCAGGATGGATGATGTCATAAGCAGACCATCTGCCGCGGATACGATCCTGCAGATCTTCGATGACTTCGTTGCCATCCATGAAAGCGGAAATTTCCATACAAGGTGTTTCGATGTTTCTGCCTTCGCAGCAGTCCCATTCTCTAACAATAATATCCTGAGAAACGTCTACCAGACGACGTGTCAGGTAACCGGAGTCGGCTGTCTTCAGCGCTGTATCGGTCAGACCTTTACGAGCACCGTGAGCGGAAATGAAGTATTCCAGTACGGACAGACCTTCACGGAAGTTCGCTTTGATAGGCAGTTCGATGATACCGCCGTTAGGGGATGCCATCAGACCACGCATACCAGCCAGCTGTTTGATCTGTCTGTTGGAACCACGGGCACCGGAGTTAGCCATCATGAAGATGTTGTTGTATTTACCCAGACCAGCCAGCAGAGCCACAGTGATCTTATCATCGGCAATGTTCCATGCTTCGATAACTTTCTGGTGACGTTCTTCGTCTGTCATCAAACCACGACGGAATTTTCTTGTGATCAGATCTACTTTTGCTTCTGCTTCTGCCAGATATTCCGCTTTTTCCTTAGGAATTTCCATATCGGATACGGATACTGTCATAGCTGCTCTTGTGGAGAATTTGTAACCCAGGGATTTGATCTTATCCAGTACATCAGCTGTCTGTGTTGCGCCGCAGCGGTTGATGCACTTGTTGATGATCTTACCGATGGCTTTTTTATCTACCAGGAAACCAACTTCGTAGTCAAATTTGGTTTCGTCGTTTGTTCTGTCAACGTAACCCAGATTCTGAGGAATTGCTTCGTTGAAGATGATACGACCAACGGTAGCTTTTACCAGTCTGGTTTCTTTTACGCCGTTAAATTCCATGGTTCTTCTGACTTTGATAACTTCCTGCAGATAGATTTCGTGGTTATCATAAGCCAGCATTGCTTCTTTTTCATCTTTAAATACTTTGATGATAGGGTCGCCTTTGGCAACGATTACATTGCCTTCTGCGTCCAGAATATCTTCTTCATATTTTTTATTCAAATCTTCTCTTTCCAGTGTCAGGTAATACATACCCAGGATCATATCCTGAGAGGGTACGGTTACAGGAGCACCATCGGAAGGTTTCAGCAAGTTGTTAGGAGAAAGCAGCAGGAATCTGCATTCTGCCTGTGCTTCTACGGACAGAGGTACGTGAACCGCCATCTGGTCACCGTCGAAGTCGGCGTTGTACGCGGTACATACCAGAGGATGCAGTTTGATTGCACGGCCTTCTACCAGTACGGGTTCAAATGCCTGGATACCCAGTCTGTGCAGGGTTGGGGCACGGTTCAGCATAACAGGATGTTCTTTGATGACATCTTCCAAGATGTCCCAAACTTCTGTCTGCAGTCTTTCTACCATTCTCTTAGCGGATTTGATGTTGTGAGCCAGACCATCTTCCACCAGTTTCTTCATTACAAAAGGTTTGAACAGCTCAATAGCCATTTCTTTCGGCAGACCGCACTGGAAAATCTTCAGTTCGGGGCCTACAACGATAACGGAACGGCCGGAGTAGTCAACACGTTTACCCAGCAGGTTCTGACGGAAACGACCCTGTTTACCTTTCAGCATATCGGACAGAGATTTCAATGCTCTGTTACCGGGGCCTGTTACAGGTCTGCCGCGTCTGCCGTTGTCGATGAGGGCGTCAACTGCTTCCTGCAGCATTCTTTTTTCGTTTCTAACGATGATGTCAGGCGCGCCCAGATCCAGCAGTCTTTTCAGACGGTTGTTTCTGTTGATTACACGTCTGTACAGATCATTCAGGTCACTGGTTGCGAAACGACCGCCGTCCAGCTGTACCATAGGACGGATGTCGGGAGGAATAACCGGGATGGCATCCAGAATCATCCATTCAGGCTTGTTGCCGGATACACGGAAGCTTTCTACAACTTCCAGTTTCTTGATGATACGCACACGTTTCTGACCTGTGGTGTCGACGAGCTGTTTTTTCAGCTCGTCGGCTTCTTTTTCCAGATCAATGTCCTGGAGCAGTCTTTTGATTGCTTCCGCACCCATTGCTGCTTCAAAACGGTTGCCGTATTTATCGTATGCTTCTCTGTATTCTCTTTCGCTCAGCAGCTGTTTGTACTGCAGTTCTGTGTCCCCTGCATCCAGTACGATATAAGACGCAAAGTACAGAACCTTTTCCAGTGCTCTGGGGCTCATGGAAAGAATCAGACCCATTCTGGAAGGGATACCCTTGAAGTACCAGATGTGGGAAACGGGTGCAGCCAGTTCGATGTGACCCATTCTTTCTCTTCTAACCTTTGCCTTTGTTACTTCAACGCCGCAGCGGTCGCAGACAACGCCTTTGTAACGGATTCTTTTATATTTCCCACAGTGGCATTCCCAGTCCTTTGTGGGCCCGAAGATTCTTTCGCAGAACAGACCGTCTTTTTCGGGTTTCAGTGTTCTGTAGTTGATGGTTTCGGGTTTCTTTACTTCGCCTCTGGACCATTCATGGATTTTTTCAGGAGAAGCCAATCCAATCTTGATGGAATCAAAAACAATTCCCTGTTCTGTGTTTTGTGTGCTCATGGGCTTGTTCTCCTTTCTTATTCTTCGTCATAATCGTCCAACAGTTCTTCGCCGCCGGCATAATCGTCGGACAGCAGGTCGCTGTTGTCGTGTACGGTGCCTTCTTCATCATCAAAGAGGAAGTCCACCAGTTCTTCTTCGGCTGTCATAGGTCTGGGACGACGGAATTCATCGTCTTCGCCTTCAAAGCCGTCGATATTTACATTCAGATCATCCACATCTTCAATGGATTCCTTGATTTCTACTTCAGTCTGGTCTTCACGCAGTACGCGGATATCCAGTGCCAGGGACTGCAGTTCTTTCAGCAGTACCTTGAAGGATTCAGGCACGCCGGGTTCGGGGATGTTTTCGCCCTTAACGATGGCTTCGTAAGTTTTTACACGACCTACGATATCGTCGGACTTCACTGTCAGGATTTCCTGCAGTGTGTAAGCTGCGCCGTATGCTTCCAGCGCCCAAACTTCCATTTCACCGAAACGCTGACCGCCGAACTGTGCCTTGCCACCCAGAGGCTGCTGGGTAACCAGGGAGTACGGACCAGTGGAACGTGCGTGGATCTTATCGTCTACCAGGTGGTGCAGTTTCAGGTAGTGCATGTAACCGATGGTTACGCGGTTATCGAAGAATTCACCAGTACGGCCGTCACGCAGGGAAACTTTACCGTCTCTGCTGATGGCAACGCCTTTCCATTCTTCTCTGTGATCTCTGTTTGCATACAGTTCATCATAGATATCGCCTTCCAGCAGGGGTTTCCATTTTTCGGAGAATTCTTCCCATTCTGTGTTGACATAGTCGTTTGCCATTTCCAGTGTATCCATGATGTCGATTTCGTTTGCACCGTCGAATACGGGTGTGCTGATTTTCCAGCCCAGAACTTTTGCAGCCAGGGACAGGTGGGTTTCCAATACCTGCCCGATATTCATACGGGAAGGAATACCCAGAGGGTTCAGTACGATGTCCAGTGGACGGCCGTTGGGCAGGAAGGGCATATCTTCCACAGGCAGTACACGGGACACAACCCCTTTGTTACCGTGACGACCAGCCATCTTGTCGCCGACGGAGATTTTACGTTTCTGTGCAATATAAACTCTTACCAGCTGGTTTACGCCGGGACCTACGTCGTCGCCGTTTTCTCTGGTAAAGATCTTAACGTCTACGATGATACCTGTTTCACCGTGAGGAACACGCAGGGAAGTATCTCTCACTTCTCTTGCTTTTTCACCGAAGATTGCGCGCAGCAGTCTTTCTTCTGCGGTCAGTTCGGTTTCGCCCTTAGGTGTTACTTTACCAACCAGGATGTCGTTGGGGTGTACTTCCGCACCAATGCGGACGATACCTCTTTCATCCAGGTCACGCAGTGCATCTTCGCCTACGTTGGGGATATCTCTTGTGATTTCTTCAGGCCCCAGTTTTGTATCTCTGGCGTCTGCTTCAAATTCATTGATATGAACGGAAGTATATACGTCGTCCTGCACCAGTTTTTCACTGAGCAGAACCGCGTCTTCGTAGTTGTAACCTTCCCATGTCATGAAACCGATCAGAGGGTTTTTACCCAGTGCCAGTTCCCCCTGACAAGTGGAAGCGCCGTCGGCGATGATCTGACCTGCTTCCACTCTGTCGCCTACGTTTACGATAGGTTTCTGGTTCAGGCAGGTGCTCTGGTTACTTCTCTGATACTTGATCAGTTTGTATGTGTCACGCATGGATTCATCGTTACGGATGACGATTTCGTTTGCGGAAACTCTTTCTACCACACCGCTGTTTTTCGCGATAGCACAGATACCGGAGTCTTTTGCTGTTTTGTATTCCATACCGGTACCAACGATAGGAGAGTCAGTTACCATCAGAGGTACAGCCTGACGCTGCATGTTGGAACCCATCAGCGCACGGTTCGCGTCGTCGTTTTCCAGGAAAGGAATCAGCGCTGTTGCAACGGATACCATCTGTTTAGGAGATACGTCCATCAGGTGGATCTGGCTTCTGTCAACTTCGATGATGTCTTCACGGTGACGACCAGTTACTTTCTTATGAACGAAGTGACCTTCTGCGTCCAGAGGTTCGTTCGCCTGCGCTACGTTGTAGTTTTCTTCTTCGTCAGCGGTAACGTAAATGAACTCGTCTGTTACGCGAGGTTCATCGCCGCTCTGGTCTACTTTTCTGTAAGGCGCTTCAATGAAACCGTATTCATTGATGCGGGCAAATGTTGCCAGTGTATTGATCAGACCGATGTTAGGACCTTCTGGTGTTTCGATAGGACACATTCTGCCGTAGTGAGAATGGTGAACGTCTCGAACTTCGAAGCCCGCTCTTTCTCTGGACAGACCGCCGGGACCCAGTGCGGACAGACGTCTCTTATGTGTCAATTCACTCAGAGGGTTGTTCTGGTCCATGAACTGAGACAGCTGGGAGGAACCAAAGAATTCCTTGATAGCAGCTGTTACAGGACGTACGTTGATCAGTGCCTGAGGTGTTACCACAGCCAGATCCTGTGTTGTCATTCTTTCACGAACAACTCTTTCCATTCTGGACAGACCAATACGGAACTGGTTCTGCAGCAGTTCCCCTACGGAACGGATACGTCTGTTGCCCAGATGGTCGATGTCGTCCACGTTGCCGTAGCCGTAATCCAGCTGCATCACATAGTTGATGGAAGCCATGATGTCTTCCAGTGTGATGTGCTTAGGCACCAGTTCGTGGATGTTTTCTTTGATGGCAGCCTTCAGTTCTTCAGCTGTTGTGTATTCGTTCAGCAGCTGTTCCAGCACAGGGAAGTAAACTCTTTCTTTGATGTTTACATCTTCTGCTGTCAGACCGAATTCTTCCAGATATGCATCAATTGCAACTGCACGGTTTGTCAGGATTTTTACTTTTCTTTCTTCTACTTCAATATACAGATGGTCGATACCGCTGTCCTGGATAGTATCGCACAGTTCCATTGTCAGCACTGCGCCTTCTTCAGCCAGAACTTCCCCTGTCATAGGGTCAACCACTGCTTCCGCCAGTTTTGCACCGCGGATTCTGTTTCTCAGAGCCAGTTTCTTGTTGAATTTGTAACGACCTACTTTTGCCAGGTCATAACGTTTGGGATCGAAGAACATGCCGCGCAGCAGGGATTCGGAACTTTCCACTGTGGGAGGTTCGCCGGGACGCAGCTTTTTATAGATTTCGATCAGACCTTCTTCGTAAGATTTGGAAACGTCTTTTTCCAGTGTAGCCAGAATCTTAGGTTCTTCGCCGAACAGGTCAATGATTTCCGCGTCAGAGCCAATACCCAGAGCACGAATCAGAACGGTTACGGGAACTTTTCTGGTACGGTCAACTCTTACATAGAGTACGTCGTTGGAGTCTGTTTCATATTCCAGCCAAGCGCCTCTGTTGGGGATAACAGTTGCAGAAAGCAGCTTTTTCCCAACTTTGTCAAAATCAGAAGCATAGTAAATGCCGGGGGAACGAACCAACTGGCTGACGATAACACGTTCTGCACCGTTGATGATGAAGGTGCCTGTTTCTGTCATCAGAGGGAAATCGCCCATAAAGATTTCCTGTTCCTTCAGTTCGTCCAATTCTCTGTTATACAGTCTTGCTTTTACTTTCAATGCTGCCGCATAGGTGGCATCACGTTCTTTACATTCTTCAATGGAGAATTTGGGTTCGGAATCCAATGTAAAATCAATGAATTCCAGCACCAGATTGCCGCTGAAGTCTGTGATGGGGGAAATATCTTCAAATACTTCCTTCAAACCTTCCTTCAAAAACCACTGGTAACTGTCCTTCTGCACCTCGATCAGATTGGGCATATCCAAAACTTCGTTGATTTTGGAATAGCTCATTCGTGTCGTGTCGCCAAAACGGAGTGCATGAATTCTGTTTTTTTCCATCTTGTCACCTCTCGAATTTATCTATCACACCGACATTACCACTGCCCTACGGACACTTGATACAGAAAAACGACCTGTCGTTTCTCTCTATCAGGCGTCCATGGCAGCTGCTTTTTTGCAGAAATTTTCTGCTTTTGCGCAAAAAATTTAGAATTGCCCAAACAAAGCTAGACCTTTGCCTGCACCACCTTTGATCAGTGGTCGTGACAAAAGCCTCTTTTATCTAAGAAATTCTAATGCAACTTTTGAACAGTTTGCCATACAGCCTCCCGTTCACCATATTAAAAGCCAATGATTCCAAACAAAGCGCAATCCTTATGTGTCAGAAATCCCCTGTATTTCAAGGTTCCTGCCGAATTCTGCAAAAAGATGTTGAATTTTGCAAACCTCTATGCTATACTGACCATAAATCATGGATATGTGTGCTTGTTTGCCAATGTGTGAGATATTTTACCACATCTAAAACTGGCTGTCAAGCCCTTTTTCCTTGAATTTCCGGCGGTTTCCCGCCTTTTTTTATTGCTTTTTTTCCTTCTCCCATTTGCACAACCCCTTTCCCGCTTTTCTCCGTTCTTTCCCATTGCATTTTGGGCGCAAGTGACATTTTGTATAAAACACCGCTAAAATTCCGTTAAAATTTCATGACTGTTTTTTGATTTTACCATCTCAAAAAATCGCAATTTTGTGAACTATTTTTGTTCTTTTTTAAATACATCACGATTCTTTACATTTTCTTCCTTACCTGTTACACTGTTTGAGATAGAAACGAGGTGTTGATCTTGCAGAAAGAGAATTATCAGATTGTGCTGGAACGCACGTTAAAGACCATAGAAAAGGAAGAACGCCGTCCCCGTCTGCTGCTTCATAGCTGCTGCGGTCCCTGTTCTTCTTATGTATTGGAGTATCTCTCCCATTATTTTGATATTACCGTATATTACTATAACCCCAATATCTCCCCTGCTGCGGAATTTACCCACCGTGCGGAAGAACAGCAGAAACTCATTGCTCAGATGCCTTTGGAAGGAGAAGTGTCCTGCGTCGTTGGGGAATATGACCCAGAAACCTTTTTCGCCATGGCAAAAGGCAGAGAACAGGAACCGGAAGGGGGACAGCGTTGCTTCGACTGCTATACCCTTCGTCTGAAAAAAACAGCAGAAGCTGCAAAGGCTGGCGGCTTTGATTACTTCACCACCACCCTTTCCATCAGCCCTCATAAAAACGCACAGGTGCTCAATGCCATCGGCAAAGAACTGGCGGAAACCTACGGCGTTTCTTATCTCTTTTCCGATTTCAAGAAGAAAAACGGCTATAAACGCTCCTGCGAACTGTCAGAACAGTACCATCTCTACCGTCAGGATTACTGCGGCTGTCCCTTCTCCAAAGCAGAAGCCGAAGCCCGCAGAAAAGCCATCCACGGCGAATAAAACCAAATCAGACAGCAAGAACCTTCTAAAAGGCTTTCTTGCTGTTCTTTTTTGGAAAAAAGCTGCATTTTCTCTTTTCTTTCCTCCAAAACCGTCGTATAATAAACCCCGTGCGATTTTTTCTGAAAGGAGTTTTCTTATGACACAAAAACAAAAAGGGATTTTGTGCATCACCGCATCATCCTTCTTTTTCGCTTTGATGAATTTGTTTGTGCGGCTTTCCGGCGATCTGCCTTCCATGCAGAAAAGTTTTTTCCGTAATTTTGTCGCCTTGATTTTCGCCGCTGTGATTTTGTATCGGGAACGCCCCAAAGTAACTTTTACACCGAAAGCAAAACGCCATCTGTTCTGGCGTGCGTTCTTCGGCACCGTCGGCGTTCTTTGTAATTTCTATGCCGTAGACCATTTGGTGCTGGCAGACGCCTCCATGCTCAATAAAATGTCGCCGTTCTTTGCGGTGATCTTTGCCATCTTCCTGCTGAAAGAAAAACCCAACCGCTTCCAGACATTGTCCATCATCACCGCTTTTATTGGTGTTCTGTTCATTGTTAAACCCACAGGCAATATGAATCTTATTCCTGCCCTCATCGGGCTTATGGGCGGGCTTGGCGCAGGTCTTGCGTATACCTATGTCCGCTCTTTGGGACAGCAGGGCGTTGCCGGGCCATTTATCGTGTTCTTCTTCTCGGCATTCTCCTGCGTGGTGCTCCTGCCCTTCCTGATTTTCGATTTCCACCCTATGACTTGGATGCAGCTGGGCACACTTCTTCTGGCAGGTCTTTCTGCTGCCGGCGGTCAGTTTACCATCACTGCCGCTTACTGCTATGCGCCCGCAAGGGAAATTTCCGTTTTCGACTATTTCCAGATTCCTTTCTCGGCGCTTCTGGGCTTCATCGTATTCGGACAGATTCCCGACTGGCTCAGCTGGATCGGCTATGCCATCATCTGCGGCACCGCCATTGCCATGTTCTTGCGCACCACCCGCACGGAAAAGGCATAAACAAAAAGAGAATGGCTTTTCCATTCTCTTTTTTTCTTTCCCATTTTCTGCTATACTATTGCAAAATATTACAAAAGGAGTCTCCCATGTTATTAGAACGAACCCTGTCCACATTGCAGGCACTGGGCAATGAACGCCTGCAATTACCTATATTTTACGAAAGTCCCCTGTCCCTTCGCTTCGAGATCGGTCCCGAGGACATTCCCGTCAATGATCCCCGTTATTTCCGTATGGCATACTGGCGCACCTCTTTTCTCTATGAAAAAGCACCTGCCTTCGATACCCTCCTTTGGGTGCTCTACCGCACACCGGATATGGATTCCGACATCAACGAGCTTCTCGACCGTTTCTGCAAACTTGCTCGCCTGCCAGAACCTGCGGAGGTCTATGAACAGGAAACCGTAGACCGTGACGGCGAACCTTTTACCCGTATTTTCTTTTTCTGGGATATGGAAGAAACCCCACCCAAGACTTCCGCCCTGCTGGACGGTATCCTGAAAACAGATTTCGCCGGATTTCTGGAGCTTTCTTCCGCCGTTTTCTTTTTCAATACCCAGACACCATTCCTTCTCCATCTCTATGATGACAGAGGCATGGACTTGGTGGCGGCAGACAAAGCACTTCTTTCTCCTTTTTATGAGGACTGCCATAACTGGCTGTTGGACTACGACCTGCCCCGCATGGACAAAATCTTCGCAAATACAAAAGACACAGAATCCCTTTAAAATTCTGTGCCTTTTTCTTTTACGGAACATATTGTTCTTCCACTTTTGTCACAACGCCATTTTCCGAAGTAATCCAGAACGGCAAGTATCCTCCGCCTTCTTCCAGATGCTTCTGCAATTCTTTCCAGCTTTTCAGCTGTTTCTGCTCCACACCATTTTCCGTAAATTCCACCACCAGAATTTCTGGTCGTTTTCCCATATCCATGGTTCTGTCGTTTTCCCATGTGCGAATATAATATCCATTTGGCATTTCCATATTGGGGTCCAGATGCACCTGTGCCAGACGTTCTCTGTTTTCCTCTGTATACCACTGGGCTTCGTTCAATCTGAGCCACTCATTTTCAAAATCCAACTCTAAGATATACCCGAACTGTTTAGAGGACATATCTCCGTAAAAATCCTTTAGAGTTCCTTCTCTCACCACAATATCGTCCGTGGTCACAGACCAAAGCCCCATTTCATCCCGCAGAAATGTCATGGCAACATCTTCGGGATTCAAAAGCCCTACCTTGTGTCCTTCGTCACACTGCGCCTGCTGTTCCGCATAATAAGCATCTTCTTCCGCGCCGCTGACATAGTTGTAATAAAGGTGTCCCAGTTCATCGCTCCATCGTTCCACGCACCAGATACCGCTATCCCCCTGTTTCACAGGCTGGGACAGAAGCAGCCGCTGATCACTATATCCTTTCTGCTGATGGAGAGATACGTCCACAATGATATGATTTCCCGGGTATGTTTCCGGTGTGAGATATCCTTTTTCCTCCAAAAGGGCCCGCACCATAGTCCCCATTTCCTCTTGGGGCATAGTCTGTTCATAGAAACGCAGACTGCCAAAGCATGCGCCAAATAAAGCCGCCTGTTCCTCTGTATAGGAAAATTCCGCAACACCGCTTTCATCCGGTTCCGGCAGACTCATTGCCCCAAAAGCGTATTTTTCCGATTTCAGATACAGATACTCTCCTTCCTGTGTAACGCCTTCCGGCAGCTGCAAAGGCTTGTCGCTGTCCAGCTGGAATTGACATTCTCCTGACCAGACTTCCACAGCAATACCTTCCCCCAGCAATCCATCCACACGAGCATGCTGTGTCGCTTGCATCACTTCTCTGTCAATGATATGACTGCCCTGACTTTCCACCATAGAGACAATCTTTTCTTCCTCCATTCTGGCGATGTCATTGCTGTCATCCACTTTTTCCGGCGCACTCCAAATGGCGCATCCCACTGCCACCGCTGCCACAACTGCCAGCCCTGCCACAACAGAAACGGGCTTTTTGTATTGAAGGATATGCTTTACCCTTGTTTTGATGGGCTTTTCCCCAAATGCCAACGGCGTACCGAACCATCTTTCCTCCGCCGACAGCCGCACCAAAGAAAAGGAATATCCTTTTTTGATGTCCGTCCCCAATTTTTCCAGTACCTTTTCATCACAGGAGCTTTCCATATCCGCTTCCATGCACCGGAATGCCAGCCAAACCAGCGGATTGAACCAATGCAGACAAAGAATGACAAAAGCCCCTTGCTTGATGCGCATATCATGCCGTTTGATATGGATTCTCTCATGACAAAGCACATACTCCCGTTCTTCCTCTGTCAAATCCGCCGGAAGATAGATGCAGGGCGGCAGTCCCATAACAAACGCTGTGGGCAGTCCTTCCACCTGATATACATTCGGTTCCAGCTTTTCCCCATTTTTCAGTTTCTTCCGCAGTTTCCAAGAAGAAACCATGCCATATGCCAGCAAGATCACTGTCCCTGCAAACCATACCACAGAAGCCCCTTCCACCATCCGTTCCATGGGAAAAACTTCTTCTCCCAGCTTCCTTACCGGCGTCCGTTCCGCCACAAAGTCATCCACGAGGGAAATCCCACTTTCCACCTGCGGCACTGCCTGATACAGCTTCACCTGCCGGAAACTCTCTATCCCCACAGGCATAGGGCTATAGGAAGTCTTGATGCGCACGGGCAGAATCAGTGCCAGAAATACCACCAGCCACAAACCATAAGAAATGGACTTAGGGCTTTTTTTCAGCAAAAACCGCAGAATCAGCACTGCCACAATGGCAAAACTGCCATAAAGGGATAAATTCAAAATTCCCAGAAACAGTCCATCCATACTCAGCCCTCCTCGTATGTCTCAATGAGCTTTTTCATCTCCTCCACTTCTTTTGCCGTCAGCCCTTTCCCCTTTGCAAAGGCTGTGAGAAACTTTGGCAGGGAACCACCGAAGCTGTCTTTGACAAATTGTCTGCTTTCCTGCGCCTGCCATTCCTCTTTGGTATATACCGCTCGAATCATGCCTTTTTCATTGACAAAGACCCCTTTTTGCTCCAGTTTTTTCAGCATGGTATAGGTGGTAGACTTCTTCCAGTCCATTTCCTCTCCGCAGATTTTCACCAACTCCGCCGAGGTCATGGGCACATGCTTCCATAAAATCTCTGCCAGTCTTTCTTCCGCTTCCGTCAATTGGTATCCCATGGTATCCCCCCTTTCGGTCTATAAGTTTTAGACTTCTTTTCTTTTAGTCTATAATCTATAGACCAATTTGTCAATGATTTGTTTCTATTTTCATACAAAAAAAACAAAACAACAGTCTTTCCTTCAGAAAACATTGTTTTAAAAGATAATATTTCCGTAAAATCCTGATAAACAAGGAAAGCTGGAATCCTTCGCAAGAATTCCAGCTTTCTTTATACCCCCAAATATTCAGGGAAAATCTCCATATTTTATTTCACGGTACTCCAGATATTACTGTAAGCCGTTGTATTTTCATCAGGAATCAATCCCAATCTCCAGAAAGATACCCCATTGACGCCCATCATTTTTGCCAGATCGATTTTGTCCTGAATACTGCGGCTGTCCTCATACCAGATAACCTTGGTGGTATCTCCATCCTGCACTGTCATGTAAGGATTCCGGTACTTTTCAGAATATTCGGATTTCGCGCCGCTCTGCAAATAAGTCTGCAAGGTGTCATAATCATTGTCGATGCCCTGACTGTTGACAATAACGCCATTTTGCAGATCCCATTCCACGTTGGAGGAAGGGCTCATCCCCAGCACGACCTTGCTGCTGTCCGTCACACCGGTATTCTCATCGGTAATGGCATGAAGTCCATAATATACCTGATCGAAAGGAGAAACAGGCGTTGTGGTAAAGCCACTTTGCTGTACATCAGCAGAAATGCTCTTTGCCTCATAGTCATAAGCCATCATAATGACTTTGTCCGCAATCTCACCAATGGCTTTGTAGTCATATCCATCGTAATAACTACCATCTTTTGTTGCCGGATGAACTGCCACATACAGGCTCTTTCCTTCCTCTGTCAATGCTGTATCCAGTTCTTTCAGAAACGCCACGAAATTCTGTTTCAATGTACTGCCGCGGAGTCCTTCAAAGTCAATGGTGACCCCTTCATAAGGATTTCTGCCCAGTTTCTTATAAGTCACTGTCACTTCTTCCATAATGGCGTTCACTGCTGCTGTGCGGTTTTCCGCATTGTTCAAAATGGTCTGCGCCTGTGTGGCATCCGACAGGAAAACATTCAGATTGGTCTGGACACCGCTATTCTGCAATTCTTCTACAATCTGTTCATAGCCTTCCGGCACTGCCCATTCATTGTTGTTCTCATAAAGGGTATTGACCACAATACTTCCGTCGTCACGATATTCCATTTTACTCCAGCCAAAAGAAACAGCGTCCATTTCCTTTGCCAAATCTTTCTGCCCATAGGAAGAAAAAGCGTAGAATCCATGGACAAAGTCCGTATCACTGTTCATTTTGTTATAGCACCGCAGCATCATGGCTGCCGCTTCTTCTCTGGTAGCTGTTCCATTTGGCACAAACTGCCCATCGCCTTTGCCGCTGACAATGCCGAAATCATAAGCCAGATTGATGTATCCCTTGTTGCTTGTCACATCTGTGAAAGGAGAAGCTGCCGCTGCCGCCGTTTCCACCAGATTGTCATAGCCCAATCCTTTTACCAGCATCACAGCCATTTCCTCTCTGGTAATATTGTCATTGGGGCGGAAATTCTGGGCGCTGTCATCCAAAGCCCCATGCTGTGCTGCCGTTTCCACACTCTTGAAATACCATTGGTTCACATCCTGATTATCCGCAAAAGAACCGCTCTGGGCCTCCACCAGTTCCCAGCCAAACATCCGGCACATCATGGACACAAACTGCCCTCTTGTCACCGTTTGTCCCAGACCAAAAGTACCGTCATCCATACCGCTGATGAAACCAATTTCGCTGGCTTTCACCACTTCGTTATACGCCCAATGGTCTGTGGGCACATCGGGAAACTGCGCACCAAAAGCCGTTGCCGACCAGAGGGTTCCCATTGCCGCCGCCAAAAAAATGACCTTTCCTTTCATACCCGTTCCTCCTTTGCATTCCAAAATCCTTTTGTGCAAAAAAAGCTGCATGGAACCGGCATTTTCCTGCCGTCCATACAGCTTTTTCTTTCTGTCTGTGTTGCCGCAAAACAGAGAAGTCCTTTGCTGCATTGCGTTCCTTACAGCTTTATTTTACTCCTCTTTTTTCCGTTTGTCTTTTACAAAATTCTTAATCCGTTCTCTTTTCCAGAAAATGACAACTCCAAGCACAAGAACTACACATCCGGCAATGGGTGCGACCACATGCCACAAAGGTGTCCGTTCCGCATAGAATGTGAACTGGGTACCATCTGCGTTAAAGCACAGATACTGTCCATCTTTCTGGGTATCCAAAGGCACTGCGCCGCCATCTTTCACCAGATACAGCTTCAGCAGTCCGCCGCCTTCCGGTACACAGTACCGCATCAGATGGGTGATGCTGCCGTCTTCCGGCAATGTTACCTTCCAGCCTTCTACGAATTTGCTGCTGTCGGCAATCCCCACGTCTTCCGCAGTCACAGGTTCCATGGTAATTTCCGCACCATCTTCAAAACTGCCTTCTGCCAGCAGAATAGAAAGCATTGCTTCGCCTCTGGTCTGTGGTGACGCAATGGAAGAACTCCGCTGGGTGTAAACGGCTTCGATAACTCTGTCAAATGTAACAGTTTCCGGCAATTCTTCCCAGCTTCCAGAAGAACCTTCCTGTTTGGGCACTTCTGGAATGGGTTTGCTGTCTGTTTTTTCACCGTAGGTGTATGCCACTTCATCCACCACAGCGCCATTTGCCATATAAGTCAAATAGAAGGAACGGAACCGCTCTGGCAGACCTTCCATGGCAATGAAATCTTCGTACGCCATAGGCTCTGCTTCTCCAGCAAAACTGATGTCGTCCACGCCGCCCCAGTCGCCGTCTACAAAGTAATTGCCTTTTACATTGCCTTCTGCTTTTCCGGCAATGGCACCGGCTGCTTCTTCCGCATCTGACAGTTCCACCATGGCACGGCAGTCAAAGATATCCGTACCATATCCGGCAATACCGCCGGTATAGCTGCCGCCGCTCAATGAAACTTTGGCATCACTGTTTCGTACCACAGAGTCAGAGCTGCCCACAATGCCGCCGATATAATCGCCGTCGCTGCTGGTCACTTTGCCATAAGCCTCACATTTGTAAATGCTGCCCAGCTTCATATAACCGGCAATGCCGCCTACATAATCTTTTTTCCCGGTCACTGTTCCGTAGTTTACAGAACTCCGCAGGACAGCTTTTGTCTGGAAATGCTGATTCAGGGAAGTATCCCCCTGTCTTGTCAGGTCGTCTTCCGGGTCAAAGTCGTATTCCACCGCAATGGCGCCGCAAATCCCCCCGGTATCCACGTCGCCCTCTACTTTTCCGTAGTTGCGGCAGTTTTCTGTGACCCCTTCTGTGGAAGAAGTCACTTCTTCTGATATATCTTCATAAATCTCTTCTTCTTCGCCATCATCCAGCAGTTTTTCATAAATATCCCGCATGATATCCATGATACTCCGCATCTGGTCATTCATTGCCCGCAGGTCAGAAATCAGGATGTCGCCATTGTCCCCCATTTCGTCTGTCATCTGTTCCACTTCGTCGAAAATGGAACCTGTCTGATCCAGCAGATTGTCCACCTGCTCTTTGTATTCCGCATCGGGCACAGAAAACTGGGGTGCGCCGCCTTCTCGGAAATCTCGGATTGCCCAGCGCATGTCTGTTACCATATCGGATAATCCATCCTGAATGTCCTGCATTTTTTCCACAGAACGTTCCAGTCGGGATAAAGCACTGTTCAGGTCAGAAGCCATATCACTGCCGCTGTCCAAGGCATCCCCCATCTCGTTTTTCGTGTTGTTGATGGCACGAATGACACCGTCACCGGCAGACTTCAGATAAGTCACATCCCCCTGCAAGTCAGCCAGCGCTTCTTCCATGGCTTCCCAGTTGCCCACAGAACCAATGACATTTTGGACACTCTGGTTTACATCTTTCCATGCGTTTTTATAATTCTGTACCGCACGATCCAGCTTTGTCAAACCGCTGTTGGCGCTGTCGATGGCATCCTGTCCAGCCTGCGCCGCATCCTCCAAACGTTCTACAGATTTATGGAGCTGATTCAATGCGTCTGTAATATCGTCTGCCACATCCTCCCCGGTGCCCAGAATATCTTCCAAGTCACCCAGGAAACGGTCTGCCCGTGCACTCAGGTCATTGATAGTCATAATGGTATCATCCACATAATCTTCTGTCCGGTGTACCAGATAGTCCGTGCTTTCTCTGGCTTCATTGGACATGGCGGAAATATTGTCCAGACGGAAAGAAACGTCATCCATAGTGGTTTCCGTGTGATCCAGCATGCCATCCATAATGTCCTGCAAACCGGAAAAAGCATCGGAAAGCCGTTCCAGATCGTCTTTGCCGAATTTCAAAATCAGGTAAGGTTCCATCTGCCCTACAACGCCGCCTACGTCTTTTCTACCGTAAACAGCACCGCGGTTTTCGCAGTCGTGGAGATAGCCAGACTGTCTGCCGGCAATACCGCCCACATTATACCCTACATGGGGATAACCGATTTCCCCTGTATTCTGGCATCCCTGCAACAGCCCGGAGGAAAATCCCGTAATACCGCCAGTATCTGTATATACAGAAAGGTTTTCCGTATTGTTGATATGGGTCACATCAATATCATCCAATGTAGGGGCAATTTCTGCACCATCTGTATTGACACTGCTTTCGTTGGTACAGCGGATGATGCTGCCAAGGTTTTGCCCTGCAACACCGCCAGTGTAGTGTTCCCCACGGATTTCGCCTCGAACGGTACAGCCCGTAATGACCCCGGTGTTTTCATTGATGCCGGCAATACCACCAATGTTGTTCTTGCCGTCTACCACACCGTTGAACATACAATTTTCAATGGTGCCGCTATTGTGTCCTACAATACCGCCAATGGCGCTTTTTCCACCCGTTGGCTCCCATGTGCCTGTAACCGTCAGGTTTTTCACCACTGCACCTTCGCTCACATAGCGGAATACCCCTGTGTCAGAAGCCGCTGACGTATAAGAACCCATGTGGATGCTGTGTCCATTGCCGTCAAAGGTGCCGCTGAATACAGGCACCGGCGTAAAACTGCCGCCCAAATCCAAATCTGTATCCAATACAACGGTCTTGCCTACAGACCAGGTATCCAGCTTACAATTTTTCACAAATGATTTCCAATCCTCTGCCGTCGCGATGCGGATTTCTCCCCCATCGGATGCAAAGGCGCTCAAAGGCAGACCAAAAACCAGCATCGCTGCCATGAGTAATGATATGATTCTTTTACTGATTTTCATCGGTCTGCCCCTCCTCTCTTTCGGTTTCTTCTGTTTGTTCCTCAGGCGGTTCCTCTTTTGGCTTTTCTTTCTTGCCTTCTGTATCTACAACGGCATGGACTTCCCCATGAATAACCCCCTGTACCTTCGCGTCAATGGTACCGGAAACATAACCCCGGATATGACCATTGACACGGACGGAACCTTCCATTTCGTGGCTGAGTTCCGGCGGCTTGATGGCAAACATGGTCCGTTCGATAACCTTGTCCCCCAGCAGCAAAATTTCCGGCAATACAAACATAACCAGGAAAATGGATAAGATGGTACCACGTCCCAGACAAATACCGATGGATGCAACGGTAGGGTCAGAGGACATGAACCCGATCAAAAGCCCTGCTGCTGCCAGCATGGAACCAGATGTAATGATGGTCGGAAATGCCTGATTCAATGCCAGAATGATGGCTTTTTGAGGCGGCATCTGTTTTTTCAGTTCCATATACCGGTTGGAAATAACGATGGCATAGTCAATGTTTGCCCCCATCTGTATGGAGCTGACCACCAGATAACTGAGGAAAAACAGATTGCTGTGCATCAAATAAGGGAAGGAGAAGTTGATCCATACACTTCCCTGAATCACCAGTATCAGCAAAATGGGCAGCCCAACGGACTGGAATGTAAAGAGCAGTACCAGAATGACAAATACAATGGAAAGGACACTGATCATCACATTATCTCTGCTGAAGGAGCTGGAAAGGTCAAAGTCACTGGTGCTGTTGCCTACCAGCAGAAAATCATCGTAATATCTTCCCACGTCTTCCCGGAGCACATCCAAGAATGCGAAGGTTTCTTCCCCTTCTTCCGGCAGATTCAAATCCAGTACCAAACGGGAGTAATTTTCCCCTTGCAGCTGTTTTCTGGCATCGTCGATTTTTTCATATGCGTCATCCAAATCCCGCTGCATTTCATCGTCCAGTTCCACATATCCTTTGTCCGCTTCCTCATGGACAAACAAAAACATATCAATGAGGGGCACTTCGTAATTATCCAGATTGCCAATGACATGACCATATTCCTCATTCTTGATGCCGTAAGCACCATACAGGAGTTTTGCCACTTCCACATCCAGATCCATCATTTCCGCAAATTTTCTGGGTGTCAAAGCGTCTGCCAGCATGTAATCATCTTCTGCTTCCGCGTTGGCAATACCCAAAGCCGAATTGACTTCGGGATGCTTCTGGATATCTGCCAACAACGCCCGCTCACTGTCATAATCCCCTTTTGGAATGACAATTGCCAATGTATTTTGTCCCCCAAAGGTTTCTTTGATTTTATCATCGGCAATGGTATTCTCACTTTTCTGGAAAGAAGTAATCTGTGTGTACCCATAAGCATAGGGGCACATAGAAGAAAACTTAAATGCCACAATCAGCAAAATCAGGAAAATAGGTGGGACAATGTACTGCATTTTGATAACAATACGTCCCAAGCCGTCAATACTTGGTACAAAGTTTTTATGATGTGTCTTATCAATGCCCTTGCTGAACAACATCAGCAAACCGGGCATCAATGTAAATACGGACAGCAGACTGCAAAAGATAGCTTTGATGAGGACTCTCCCCATATCAAACCCAATGCCGAACTGCATGAACATCAGCGCGCCCAAACCGGAAATGGTAGTCAAACTGCTGGCTGAAATTTCTGGAATGGCTTTGCTCAGTGCCGTAATGGTCGCCTCTCGTGGTTCCATATGCACTCGTTCTTCGCTGTAGCGGTGACAAAGGATAATGGCATAGTCAATGGCAAGAGCCAATTGGAGCACTACCGTTACAGAATTGGAAATAAAGGAAATCTCTCCAAAGAAGAAGTTGGTTCCCATATTCAGTACTGCTGCCGCAATGAATGTCAGCAGCAATACAGGAATTTCCATATACGTTTTGGATGTGAGCAGCAGCACACTGACAATGATCACCGCTGCCACAACCATAATCATTTTCATTTCTTCTGCCAACAAGTCGGAACGGTTGTTGCCCACCTCCGTGGAAACGTACAAGTCATAGGGCGCAAGTTCTTCCTTCAGTTCATTCAGCGCTGTTAAGGAAATATCGTCATCCACTTCCCCGTCAAAAGTCACATCAAACAGCGCCGCTGCCCCTCTGTAGTGGTCTTCCGTTTCATCAAATTCCACTTCTGAAATGCCTTCTATTTTCTCCAAATCCTCCGATAGGGTCAGCGCTTGGTCATATGTAATGTTGTTGACCATGACACGGGCTGTGGCAAATGTGGTGAATTCCTCATCCATCAAGTCCAGCCCACGCCTTGTTTCCGTTTCTTCCGGCAGATAGGACGTCAGGTCGTCATTGACCGATACCCATCCGCTGGCAAATACAGAAAAGAGCATTGCTGCCCCATATAACAGAAAGAATAAATTTCGCTTATCTACAATGAGCGTCGCCAGTTTTTCCCAAAAGGAACGCTCGTCTTTTTCTTTTTTCATGGTTTCACCCGTTTCTATATGCTGTACCCCTTATCCTCAACGGCAGCACGTACTTTCCTGATTTTATCTATAAAAAAAATATAATGGCTTTGCAGGAAAAATACCATAGACAATTTGATGTATTTTGTATAAAAAACACACTGCAAAGAAAACTTGGCAAAAGTATTGACAAGTAAACTTGGCAATGCTATGCTGAAAATACCAAGTAAACTTGGCAAGGAAAACATTTTTAAAATCGGGGGAAATGTTATCATAAAGGAGGGGCACTTTTATGGATAAAAACGAAATCTTACGGCGCAGTCAAGAAGAAAACCAATATGGTGATGAACGTGAAAAACAGATTGAAGCAAAAAGTGAATCCTTTGGGCAAAACATAATTGTTTTGGGTTTGATTATTCTAACGATTTTTAATGCGATAAAAGGACTTCCGGTAAAACATTTTATAGCAATTCTCTGGGCGAGCACAGCCGCAAAGTACTACTATCTTTTCTGGAAAAATCACAAAAAACGGGATCTCTTCTGGGGTTTACTTGCCACTGCCACTTGTCTGGCTGATCTCTTTTTGCTATATTGGGAGGTATTTCAATGAATAAAGAAGAAATTTTAAAACGCAGTCAAACAGAAAATATGTTGGGAGATGAACGGGATCAGCAAATCCGTACAGAAAGTGATTCTTTCAGCCTGATTTTCACACTGGCTGTCACACTGCTTCTAGTAGCTGTCAATTCCATAAAAGGTCTGCCCAGCGATGGCTTCCTGGCAATTTTCTGGGCAAGCATCGTGGGGAGATACTACCTTCTCTTCTATCGTCATCACAAAGCCTATCATGGTATCATGGCTTTGGCTGCCGCCGTACTTTGTGTCGCAAACGTCATGGAATATTTAGGGGGAATCTAAATGGATAAAAAGGAAATCCTTGCACGCAGCCGCGCAGAAAACGCCGCCGGTGACGAGAGAGAACAAAGCCTTGTACAAAAAAGCAGAATCTTTGGTTTTCGCTGTTTATGGCTGTCCTACTTTCTGATCTTTTTTATTTTCGAAATAACGAAACAGGATTTGAATGGAGAATTCTTCTTGGCTCTCATCTCCTGCTGGTTTCTGGGGCATAGTACTGTCCTTCTCACCCAAGGCTATTATCTGAAAAAGAAGCTGTATCTGGTACTGGGAATTGCAGGCTGCCTTATGAGCGTATTGGGAACCATCTTCATCCGTCCCATGCTGCAAATTTTCGTTGCCTAGAAAGGAGATCGTCCCATGGATAAAAAAGAAATCTTACGCCGCAGTCAAAAAGAAAACTACATCTTTGACGAATTTTCCTATTATGTGGACAAAAAAGCCTATGCCAATGCCTACCTTGCCATTCTCATTTACAGCGGTATTGCCGCATTGGTCTTTTTCCTCCAATTTCATTTCACAGGCAAAGCTTACAGCGATTACCGCGCATTTCTGTTTTGTTTTGCCATTACCTTTTGCGGTCGTTCTTTCCAGCATTTCCGCAGCCATAAAAAAGCGAAAGATATCCTCTTTGTGCTGATCGCACTTTGTATTGCCATCATCACATTTGTCAATATCTTAAATCATGGAATGGAGATCATTTGATATGCCAAAAGAAAAAGAACCAAAAAATGAACTCATCCTCCGCAACCGCTTAAAAGAAGCACGTGCGGAGCAAAATCTATCTCAAAGCCAGCTAGCGGAAATGGTAGGTGTTTCCCGAAACACCATCAGTTCCATCGAAACAGGGCAGTTTAACCCCACGGCAAAACTGGCTTTGATTCTCTGTATTGCCTTAGATAAAAAATTTGAAGACTTGTTTTATTTCGACTAAAAAACTGCCAGTTTCCGTCGTCTGGAATCTGACAGTTTTTCTATGTTTATCTATTGATACTTATCCACACCATGTTTTTTATTTCATACATGTTATCCACAGATTTTTTTATTTTTCCTCTGCTTTTCCACTTGTTCCACAGTTTTCAGCCTGATTTCTACACAATGCCTGCCATCGCGGCTCCTCTTTCAAAAAGCCATATGTTTCCTCATCAGCAAAAGACTGCAACAGCTGTTTTTTCATATTTGCCAATAATTCCGGCTGCATTTCTTGGAATGTCATGTGTTCATATAACCATGCCTGCCGAAAACCGCCTATTCCTGCCACACTGTCAAGCACCTTTTTCATGGTATCCAGAGCCAGTTCTCGGTTTTGTTCCAACACCGCAAAATCCAATTGGGGTACAACCTCATAAAATTCTCCCATTTCAAAGCACCGAGCCAGTTCACCCTGTTTTTCAGCCAGCTTTCGTGCCCGCTCCCTGTCATTTTCTTTCCGTGCCAGCTGATACATCCCATGAAGGATAGCACTCATCCGCTGATAATCCGCAAAGAGCAATTCCTCATAAGCTTTGTATGCCTCTTTGATACGTCCCGTTTCTCCGTAAATCTGCGCCTGCATTCGCTTCCGTTCTGGATTCTGTATGGAAAAATACTGCAAATAAGTTTCCGCTTCTTCAAATTGTCCTTTTCGTCTGTAATATCCCACCAATCCACTGGCAGCCCGCATACGCACACTTTCTTCTGAACTCTCCAGAAGCCGCTGATATAATGCACAAATTTTCCTCTCTCGTTTTTCCGCCTCTGGCACCTCATGGGTGATGGCGTATGCCTCAAAACATGCCGCCATATTCAAGACTAAATCTTCGCAGTTGGGATACTGTTCCATTTGTTTTTTCGCCCATTCAAAAGCTTCTCCGTAACTGGTTTCTTTCAGCATTTTCTGCGTCTTTTCCATCAGTTCTTTGATTTCTTTGGGCGTCAGATTCTCCCGATAAGACAAAAGGGTATCTGTAGAAATCTCCAGCAATCTGGCAATGGGTGCCAACAGGGCAATATCAGGACAAGTGACCTCTGTTTCCCTTAGTTAAAAATATTACTCTGTTTCATTACTCAATCTTTCCGATAAAGCGATAGTATATCTCGACTTCCTGTAGTCGTTCGCCGTTTTCGTCTATCTCTGGTGCATGAATGAGGATTTTTTCAATCATGGTATTAAGTAGTGTAGCCGTCAGCTCCTTTGGCACTGCGTTTTCCTTGATGAGTTCAACCCACTTCTCTGCACCTATCATTTCCTGTTCTGTTTTCCGTATTTCTTCTCTTAGGCTTGCTATCTGTTCTTCCAGTTCTATCTGCTCCTGCTGGTACTTGCTGGAAAGCATGATGAAGTTTCTTTCCGTTATCTTTTCACTGGCTCTGTCCTCATACATTTTCAAGAACAGCCTGTCTACTTCCTTTTGACGGCTTTCTGCCCGTTTCAATGCAGATACCGTCTTTTTCTTTGCGTTTATCCGTTCCGCATTTCCAGCTTTCTGTATCTTCTTTAAGACTTTTTCTTCGTCCTGCTGAACGGCTTTCGCCCAGTATTGCAATCTCTCCAGCACCGCTTGATACAGTACATCATAACGGATATAGTGCATGGAGCAGTAGCCTTTTCCAAACTGCCCGTAAAAACTGCACGCAAAATAGCTGTACGGCTTGCTGTTAGCGTTGTTCGTTCCATACCGCATAGACCAGCCACAGTCGGCACACTTGACAAGCCCCGCAAATATCTGGGTTGTCTGATTTTTTCTCTGTCTGCGTCTGGATTTTATCTGCTCCTGCACACGATAGAACACTTCCTTGTCAATAATCGGCTCATGGGTATTCTCCACTCGAAACCATTCACTTTCTGGCTTTCGGACTTTCTTCTTGCTTTTGAAAGAAACGGTTGACTGCCGATTATGGACGCTGTTCCCAATATATACCTCATTTTTTAATATTGTCTTGACCTGTGCTATCGTCCATTCATAACGCTTGCTTTCTGGCTTTCCCTCAAAGATATGTGCAAATGTTCCGTATCTTGTGAAATTCAGCCATGCCGACGTTGGAACTTTTTCCTTTTGTAATTGTTTCGTGATTTTTGCACTGCCATAACCTTGATAAGCCAGAGAGAATATCTTCTCCACAATCCATTTTGTTTCTTCATCAACCAGCAGTTTTCCCTTGATATCTGGGTGTTTCTTATAGCCTAACGGAGCATAGGCACCGTAATATGCACCCTCTGCAAACTTTGTCTTAAGGGCAGACTTCACTTTTCGGCTCGTATCTCTTGCCACCCATTCATTGATGATATTTTTGAACGGAGCAATCTCACTTTCGCCTTTTTCGCTGTCCACACCATCATCAATCGCTATGTAACGGACATTATGACTAGGAAAATACAATTCTGTATATTGTCCTGTCATAATGTAGTTTCTGCCAAGACGGGAAAGGTCTTTCGTTACCACGCAGTTAATTTTTCCTACCTCAATATCCGCAATCATGCGTTGAAAGTCTGGTCTGTCAAAAGCTGACGTTAGATAACGATACTTTTGAAAACACTGGAAAATCAAGGTTTTTCGAGCGACGGACAAGCAGGGTATTGTACTAAAAACTGAATACGACGCAGAAGCGGCGTTTCTTACTCTCTACATGGGAGAACAGGAACGCCGCTTTTTTCATGCCCTTTGTTACGCAGTAGGGGCAGAAAAAGCCTTGCTACAAGCGGTTTTCCGGGCGCGTATCTGGCGCGGAAAGGGATTTATACCTTATCCCCCGAAACCGCGCTTCTACTGCGTAACAAATCCAAAGCAAAGGAGCTATGAACTATGGCAGTTTTCAGAGTGGAACGAAACAAGGGCTATACCGTAATGAGCAACCACCACCTACGCAACAAGGAGCTTTCCCTAAAGGCAAAGGGGCTGTTGTCGCAAATGCTGTCACTCCCCGAAGATTGGGACTACACCTTGAAAGGCTTATCCCTTATCAACCGGGAGAAGATAGACGCTATCCGCGAAGCCATTAAGGAACTTGAACGCGCCGGGTATATCGTCCGTTCAAGGGAGCGCGACGAGAAAGGACGCTTGCGGGGCGCGGACTATGTGATATTCGAGCAGCCGCAGCCGCCTACGCCGGATTTACCTACATTGGAAAATCCAACATTGGATAATCCAATGCAGGAAAAACCAACATTGGAAAAACCTACGTTGGAAAATCCAACGCAATTAAATAAAGATATACAAAGAACTGACTTACCAAAAAAAGAAAAATCAAATACAGATTTATCAAGTACCCATTCCATTCCTATCCTTTCCCCTAACCCCTCTCCTTGCAGAGAAGCGGCTACGCCGCCGGAACGGAAAGGAACGGAAGCGGCAGCACAGAGCGCAGTTGATATATACCGGGAAATCATCAAGGACAATATCGACTACCACATTCTCAAACAGGACATGAAGTTTGACAGTGACAGGCTGGACGAGATTGTAGACCTCATGCTTGAAACCGTATGCACCGCCAGAAAGCGGGTACGGATTGCGGGGGACGACTACCCGGCAGAGCTTGTGAAGTCAAAGTTTATGAAACTAGACGGCGAGCATATCCGCTTTGTGCTTGACTGTATGCGGGAGAACACAACCAAAATCCGCAACATCAAGCAATATCTGAAAGCCGCCCTTTTCAACGCCCCGTCCACAATCGGCAACTACTACACTTCCCTTGTCGCCCATGACATGGCAAGCGGCGCACTGTCACCGAAAAAGCCGCAGTACGGCGACCCGGACTATTATTCATGCAATGAGGGCGAAAGCCTGTAACCACCCACAACCACAAAAGGAGGATTTTATTATGGCACAGAAAATGACAGGAGCATTGGTATTTGACGAGCGCACCGACCGTTACGACATCCGCTTTGACTTAAACAGCTACTACGGGGGCTTGCATTGCGGCGAGTGCTTTGACGTATTCGTGCGGGGCAAGTGGAAGCCGACCCGGATTGAGTACGGCGACAACTGGTATCTTGTGGGTATCAGAGCCGAGGACTTGAACGGGCTGCGGGTGCGTATCTGACCGCCGCCCCATAAAGAAACGCGAAAGGAGGACGCGACAAATTGCAGGACGAAGTAAACGAAAAGACCATAGCCCTTTACATCAAGACCGGGAAGCTGACCGCGCAGACGCTCCAAAAGGCAATGAAAGCCATACTGTCAAAGGGCAAAAAGCAGCTTGCAAAACCGCCACAGGGCAAGCAGAGCTTAAAGCAGCTTATGAAGCAGAACGCGGGCGTTTCCAACATTGAGATTACCGAGGGCAATATCAAAGCCTTTGAGAGTACGGCGAAAAAGTACGGTATCGACTTTGCGCTGAAAAAGGACGCGACGGAAAGCCCGCCCCGCTATCTGGTTTTCTTCAAGGGGCGGGACGCGGACGTACTGACCGCAGCCTTTAAGGAATTTTCCGCAAAAAAGCTGACACAGGAGAAAAAGCCCTCAATCCGAAAGCTGCTCTCTACCCTCAAAGAAGCTGCACAGGGCAGAAACGCGGAACGGGCAAAGGTCAAGAACAAGGACAGGGAGGTATCGCTATGAAGCCGGAAATCAAGAAGCTGCTTATCCTAAATCTCCCGTATCTGCTCTTTGTCTGGCTCTTTGATAAAGTGGGCGCGGCTGTCCGGCTCTCCCCCGGCGCGGACGCAAGCGCAAAGCTGCTACATCTTGGGGACGGTTTTACCGCCGCCTTTTCCAGTATCGCGCCGAGCTTCCACCCGGCAGACTTAGCTTTAGGCATTGCGGGGGCGGTCATTGTCCGGCTGATTATCTACACCAAAGGCAAGAACGCGAAGAAATACCGCCGCGGGACAGAATACGGTTCGGCGCGTTGGGGCGGGGCTGACGACATAAAGCCGTACACCGACCCGGTATTTGAGAACAATATCCCCTTAACGCAGACGGAACGGCTCACCATGAACAGCCGCCCGAAGCAGCCGAAATACGCAAGAAACAAAAATATCCTTGTAATCGGCGGTTCCGGCAGCGGCAAGACCCGGTTCTTTGTGAAACCGTCGCTCATGCAATGTACGTCAAAGGATTTTCCAACGTCGTATATCGTCACTGACCCGAAAGGAACACTGATTTTGGAAACCGGGAAAATGTTACAGCGGTACAAATACCGTATCAAAGTGCTAAATACGATTAACTTCAAAAAATCCATGAAATACAATCCCTTTGCCTATCTGCGGAGCGAAAAGGACATTTTGAAGTTAGTCAATACCATTATCGCCAACACCAAAGGCGACGGGGAAAAATCCGGCGAGGATTTCTGGGTGAAAGCGGAAAAGCTCTACTACACCGCGCTAATCGGCTACATCTGGTATGAAGCCCCGGAGGACGAGAAGAACTTCACGACGCTGCTTGAGATGATAAATGCGTCGGAAGCCCGCGAGGACGACGAGGATTTCCAGAACCCGGTTGACCTCATGTTTGAACGTCTGGAAGAAAAAGACCCGGAACATTTTGCAGTCAAGCAGTACAAAAAATACAAACTTGCGGCGGGCAAGACCGCAAAAAGCATACTTATCTCATGCGGCGCGAGGTTAGCCCCATTCGACATTAAGGAGCTGCGGGAGCTTATGGAAACCGACGAAATGGAGCTTGACACCATAGGCGACAGAAAGACCGCCCTTTTCGTCATCATCAGCGACACCGACGACACTTTTAACTTTGTCGTTTCAATCCTTTACACACAGCTATTCAACTTGCTTTGTGACAAGGCAGATGATGAATACGGCGGGCGGCTTCCCGTCCATGTTAGGTGCTTACTTGATGAATTTGCGAATATCGGGCAGATACCAAAGTTTGAAAAGCTCATTGCAACGATACGGAGCCGGGAAATATCCGCGTCAATCATCTTGCAGAGCCAGTCACAGCTAAAAGCCATTTACAAAGACAACGCCGATACCATAGTCGGCAACTGCGACACCACGCTTTTCTTGGGCGGCAAGGAGAAAACCACCCTTAAAGAAATATCGGAAATTTTAGGAAAAGAAACGATAGACAGCTTTAACACGTCCGAAACAAGGGGGCGGGAGCTTTCGCATGGGCTGAACTATCAGAAATTGGGAAAGCAGCTTATGACGGAAGATGAAATTGCAGTCATGGACGGAGGGAAATGTATCTTGCAGCTACGCGGGGTGCGCCCGTTCTTTTCGGACAAATTCGACATAACGAAGCACCCGAAATACAAGTACCTGTCCGACGCAGACCCGAAGAACGCCTTTGACATGGAAAAGCACCTTAAACGCCGCCCCGCCATTGTCAAGCCCGACGAGGTTTTTGACTATTACGAGCTTGACGCGGCAGACTTACAGGAGGACGCAGACCATGAGGAAACGTAGCGCAGAGG
>OGXZ01000179.1_pt1 | contig 36298 bp, 52 predicted proteins | sample 1576431 | NCBI WGS metagenome assembly OGXZ01 (sample SAMEA3541590, study PRJEB24748) | human gut metagenome | biome: human gut; feature: human-associated habitat; material: faeces | place: China | collected 2012
TGCCAAGACCGATGCCTACGCCGCGCTCGAGGCGAGCCGCCGAGCCCTCACCATCGCCGGCGTGGACGGCACGCGCCTGGCTTGCGCTCGTACCGAGGACGACCTGCCCCACAATGTCAACCCGACGAACATTGCCACGGTATCCGAGGTCGTGACCGAGGTTATCCGCCGTTCGTAGACGGAGCTCTAAGGAGTCAACGTGTTTTCGTATATTAAGCGCCATTGGCCTGTCTACGTGATTTTGACCTTGATCGCCATTGCGTTAGGATTTGGGGCTGCCTACATCGTGGGTGCGAAGGGCTCGACCCCCGCCTCCGCAATCAGCGAAGAGGTGGAGCAAGAACAGAGCACGGGTGCCGATGGGATTCCTGAGTCCGAGCAGGCAATCGTTGATGGTGGATCTTCGTCTGCAGGGTAGATACGGCGATTTAAATGATTGAAAGCGGGCGAGCCGGGGGACTGGCGCGCCCGCTTTTTTATCGCGCTAGCGCTTCTTTGGGATCGACCTAAGGCGAGCGAACCATATGGCTGCGGCACCCGAGGTAAGGAGCGCGGTGATGCAAGCGGCGATGGGAACTGATCCTGTTGCCGGTAGGTCCTGCGGTAGGGTACAGCGTTGAATGACACGGTCCTCGTCATGTGACTCAAGTTTATCGCCGCCGCCGTTGCGGCAAAGATCGACGCGCGCGCTGTTGGTGAGTGCGGTTTGGGGCGTATAAGCCGACGTTGCCTGCATGTGCACGACTGCGCCCCGAGCGTCTGTGCCAAGGATTGCTTTGGCATCGTCAAGGTCGTCGTGCTCATCTTTGAGATCATCACGGGTCCAGGAATCTGCATCGCTTCGAGTCGTAAAGTTGGCGGCTACTGCACCGTATTCAATGCGAATACCCGTTACGACGGTATTGGATGCAAGGTCGAGTTCTTTCGCCTCGAGTGTGGTGGATTCTGTGGTCGAGACATCCGCCTTCCATAGGTGCCAGCCGTCGTAATCGACGAGGCGACAGTCCTCACCCAGGCTCTCTTTTACTTCGTCGGACTCAAGCCAGGGATTTTCGTGCCCATCGTCAAGTGTCGCGTTTGCCGGCTCATCGACGTCTATCGAGTCCAACGGCGTCGTGCGATACCACACGTTGCACAGACCGTTGATGTCGCCGATGGCGACGGGGGTTTCGATTGAGACGAATCTCGCCGTATCGTCCTCGGCACACTCAAGATCATCGGTAATCGTAAATTCATCAACCCAGGTAGCTGAATCGTTTCGAGTATCGATGGTATAGGAGAAAAGCCCATCACTATTGGTTTGCGTCGCGGCACGGTTTTTACCATCGCCGTTAGCCAACAGACCCTTCCCGATAGGTTGGACAATCTCCTGACGCTTGTCGACCTGTCCTTTGATCTCGATGGGCGCATCCTTCATCGCGACGGATTGGACTTCTCCCGTATCCTTTATTTCAAACGTTATCTCCTCGGCAAGGTCATAGGTGCGCGGAGACATCATTTCGCGTCACTTTTCCTTCCTCGCTTGAGCCAGAAGATGGTTTGTTTACTTGAGCCGAATTGTCGCTTAAGTTGAAAAATGAACACGCACTCATTAATGCCAGTCGAAGCAAAGTTAACACCGGTCAAAGTACCGGTCACTTCTTGAGTGCCGTCATACAAATATTTAAATTCACTCATCTTTATAAACTCCAAACTTTGTACAGAGTTCTTCGATTTCGTCCAAGTCGCTTAAAGCCTGGTCGAGCATGTCTTTGGCTTCCTCAATTTGCTTGAATGAGGTTTGAGCTTTGAAGTGAGCGACGTCGGCGTACTCCAAAACATCGTTGATGCGAGTTTGTAGCTCCGATTCGAGGTCTTCCAATTCCTTGACTCGTTTTTCGAGATACTCAAGAGCTGCTTTTTTCTCATCGTCTTTAGATTCTTCTTTTGAATCGTTAGGAAACAGAGGTAATTCAGCGTTTCTTTGGTGGAGTGGGATAGGAGCAACGCCAGTGATGATGGAACGGTTCTTAAAATACGCTTCGATTTGTGGGATATCCTCAATCGTGAACTCGTTCTTTTTTCTATCGTCCAAGAAGTTTTTGCGAAGATCGGCGTACAGGGTTAGATGGTTAGCTCCAGTCGTTTTAGAGAGAGCATCCATGTTGGACTGTAGCCAATGTACAAATGCGTTTTCGTCTAAAAGAGCGTTGAGTGTCTTTTCTTCAGGCTTATCAGTGAACCAAGGAGCCTTGTCTTCGATCTCAGCAAGGATCGAGTCCTTTTTTGCAATGTGTGAGAACTGAATTAACTGACGAAATCCTTTATATGTGATCAGCTTGGCGGTTTTCTTCGCACTGGTTGGGAGCACAGTTAACTCTGATTTACCAACAAGGCGTTTAGGTGTGACGGTCTCAAGACCGAATAAAGAGAGCACATCCTTCACTAGTGCCATCGGCACCCCATCCTGAGACACACCAGCACGAAAGATTCGCCCCTGAATCTCAAACTGTTTTAACACTATCATTTTCAAACTCCTATAAAGCATCAAGCGATCTAAGGTACTGAAATCGATACCAATGGAAATCGTCAATTAGTTTGTTTATGGTGGTTTGTGTTATGCCGTCCTCGTCATCAGCCATTTCGAGCCAAAACGTTTCTAGCCATTCCCCAAAATCCAAAAACATTGAAAGTTTCATGAACGAGCAGATTACTTTTGTGTTTCTCCCTTCTTGCTCTGTCGCTAGGTTTTGAAGAATCTCAATAAGCCACTCTTTCTTGAAACCTTCCTGTGAACGAAGCCTTCTAAAAATGGCTTTGAATTGCCCCATTGAGGGGATATCTAGTTTTAATGTCGCCCATTTTTCACTTGCCATCGATACCTCCCACCCGTTCCAGTCGTGCCCAAAACTCGCCAGCTGTATTGTTTTCGTTGGCTTGGAAAATCAAAACGGATTGTTTAAAGAAGGCGACATAGCAACGTCTTTTATAGGAAAAGAAATCGTAAAAGTCCCCTTCTTTGGTTACTTCACAGAATCGGAACGCATCTAAAGGATCGGTATAAGTAAAAGGCACGTGAAAAGAAAGTTTATAAAGCTCACCAATGTTTTCATTGGGCTTGAGTGGGGTTATTCTCACGTCTCCGACAAAAATACAATTCGGTCTCATCTCAGCTTCTCCAGTTTCACAAGCATACAAATTGAAAAATACATATTGACGATCATCATGCTTCGAAGTACCGATGGTGTAGGTTCGCAGAAGAACGCCATATAAGAAACCATCATCACGATGAAGACACTGATGACGAAATTCAGCCAAGCAAAGAAGTTTTTCATAGCTAATAAAAAACCCCTCCGTGGTGGAGGGGTTTAAGGTCAGGAGAGCGATTTAAAAATAACCAGTTTCTTGTTTGTAATCTTGCAGAATCTGCTCTGCTCGTTGCTCTAGAACGTTCAGAGTAATCGAATCGCCGTTCTCATCTAGGATCGGATAGCCGTCCTCGTCTTCCAAAGACTCAAGAAGCAACCGAGAACAGATAGATGGGTCGATCGATTCGCCATGGTGGAAATGTAGCGATTCCCATTCAACACTGGTGTTGTGGCACTCGCCTTCTTTCGAAATCGGGCACATAACGGTGAAGGTAGAACTCTCTGTCTTACCAGAGAACATCACCATATCTTCATCGTCACCAAGAGCAATTTGCGCTTGCTTTGGTGCGGTAAAGATCGTCACCTGGTCGGCGACGTCAAAAATCGTTCGAAATCCAAAACTCATTTAAAACCCCTTCAAAAAAAACCGCTCAGTGTCGAGTAGTATCTCTGGTTATTGTACCTTGTTCAAAACGGGACATCTTCCTTCAAAGCGTCAAAGGAGTCGTTAGAGGTCTTCTTCGGTTGGAAAGCGGTCGACGTCGTGGTGGTCGTGTGATTCCCGTTCTTCGTTGCGTCTCGGTCTTTTAGATTCTCGAATTTGCCATTGACGATAGAGGCTTTTTCAACCCCTCGCAGAATCTCAGACGCACACTTTCCTGTGTCTGGATCGAATGGGGTAACGATTCGGAGACTGTATGCGCTTTTTTCGTTGCCTTCATTATCCAGATATGAACGGTTTTCTCGCTGAAGTAAGAGTCCGACTCGTTGCTTCTCAAGCTCAGGGATTCGGTATCCTTGGCGAGTAGTGCCATCTCTTTCGAAAACTTTAGAAGGTTTCCCTTCGCACTTATCGAGCTTACACACCACCATGAGAGCATCAAGGATCGAACGGTTGTAAATCGGCTCACCAGTCGATTTTGTAATAAACATACGGATGAAACCTAATTGGTCGCCAGTTCCTTCATTAAGCTCCCCAGAATCGTTTTTTTCTACCCACTTATTCGCCTTAAAAGCAAACTCGACATATTGCGCACCGCTCTGTGATTGCGCAAGCTCAGCTTGGGTAATCACGCCAATATACTTGCCAGTTTTATTGATTCCACTGGCTCGGTCGAGTCGTTCAGCTTGCTCACGGTCGCAAGTAAAAACCATGTTCATTTTAAAATTCCTTAAATCCATTATTTAAATACTGGTTTGCAGGGATATACGACCATTTTAACAATGATGTTAAATTGATCGAAGTTGGCAAAGGGGCTCAGCCAGTTTGACAATGTTGTCAAAATGGTTGAGTGTGGCAGTGGCTCGTTTATTTTTCGATTCCGTAGTAATTGCAAATTGCTGTGTCTACAGCGTTCAAATCATTTTCAATCAAGTTAGAAGAAAACAAGCCCATTGGTGATTTCACTGTGTCAGAGCCTGAATTTTGAGTCGTGAAGAAGTATTTGCCATTCTCCACATAGGTTTTTAAAACCGTAGTAAACAGCCCTTCTATCACGATCTTTTCATCTAACATGCGCCCCAGTGTCTTGATTTTTGTGACACCACTTTCACTGGTATCGGTATGAGCCAAGACGTACACACGCACATTGGGCTGAAGTTCAGCAGCGAGCCTCACAACGTCAAAGCCAACGCCACCGATATCCACAAACTTTTGAAAGCCTTTTTCAGCTCGACGATCCATGAACTCGTTGGCGAGGATATATTGCCAGTCGTCAATCACAATGACGTGATACGGGTTCTCAGGGTAATCTTTCAACTTCGAAAGAACAGCCTTGACGACGGCACCAGACTCGCAAAAGAAAATGTTCCCGTCATCGTTCTTGCCTAGCCGTTCCTTCCATCCCTTCGAAGGGAAGGGAAGTGGCTTTCTTACAGGTTGGATCAAAAGGGTTTTTGAGGGGTCGAGGTTGCGGATAGAGCAAGTCTTGCCTGTGCCAGACTCGCCAAGGATCAATGTTGCGTAGCTCAATATTCATCACTCCAATGTCCATTAAGCTCCTTCTGAGCTTTCAGATTTAAAAACCTTATCTTCATTCTCAAGAGCGATACCTACTATTTTGTCAGCCGATTTAGCTAAAAGGTCAGACAAAATCGTTTTTTCTTCCTCATCGTTTTCGTTCAGGTAAGTAAACGATCCGTCTTTTACGAGAAATCTTTCAATCCACTGTCCCTCACTACAAGTCAAATCGTCAGATTCGACCTTCACAACACGTTTATGAGGGTTCGCATAAAAAACACATTGCATGGTCTCGATGTTGGCGACTACGCAAATTTTTACTTTCACATGGAATGGCTTTGTGACGGTAGGTAAACACAACTCCCCATCATAGTGGTCAACCAACTTAAAAGAAATACATTTTGCGAACTTGCAAATGTCGACTCCTTTCAAGGAGTATGTTCTATCGAACAGCTTAATTTTCATCATCGTTCTCCAATCCCTTAAGTTCATCTTGCAAATCAGAGAACTTAGCAGTCTGATGAACAACCTCTGCAACACCAGCCATAAGCTGTCCTAGAGTTAATTTAAACATGTAAAGATTGGTTCGATGCACATTCCCAACAGGACGGAGGTACTGACTGGAAGCCTTGACGTTTCTCAAGTGAGTTTCGCAAGTCTCAATTTGACAATCGATCTGATTGAGAACTCGTTGGAGTGATTCAATAGTCTGTTTTCTGTTTTGGTTTTCCATGATCAGTTTTTCATCCTCTTGATTTCGTATTGGAGAGCAATTGCAGTAGATAAATCATTTTTCAGGTGAGTCACAACCGCAGAGTTTGCCTCAAGCATGTTTTCCAAAATCTCAATCTCGTTATCGTCCAAGAGAGGCGAGGCGTTTCCATTAGCAAATTTCCCCTCCAAAACAGAGGATACCAACTGTGCAGAAAACAGGAAGTGAATGCCGGTATCCTTCATCCGAAGAAGGGTAGTAGCAAGCTCTCGGAGCTTCTCTTCTCGTGTCGTTTGAGCATCCATGTTGTCAAAGCCTCATCACAACGTAAGCGACTACAGCGATGATGCAGAGGAGAAGAATCACACCAATAAGCGAGCCACTCGTCACCAAGTCCAAGATGAACTTGAGAGAGAAAATCAAGGCGAACAAGAAAAACAGCCCACAAACCATAGCGACCGCTGAGAGCCAGAGAGGCAGAGGGACTTCCTCTTCTTTCGTTTCTCTAAAGATATCCAGAACAGAATCAATCACACTTGCAGGGTCTTTGAGGCTCATGACGTGCTCCTTAAAGAAAAAGCCTCTAAAAAGAGGCTAGAAGAATTGGGATGCCTCCAATCGTGAAGGGGTTTTGAGCGCACACTCGCTCGCCACGACTGGAGGCAAAAAGGAAGAGAGAGCTAAAACTTTAGCCAACAAGCTTAGTCGCTTGCTTTATCGACTTTCCAAAGAACTGGAGACTTGAGAAGCGGTCGTCCGTAGTCGTTTCTCCAAACATCCCGTTTTCCAAAAAGTACGTTTTTAAAAACCGCTGATCTTTCAAGGAGAGATCAGCGCAGTAGACGTTCACCCAGTTGTTAGGGTTTATCGTCATGACGTGCTTAGTTCCGTCATCATCGTGAATTACGATGTACGTTAAAAACGCCAAAAACGTCTTAGGTGATGTATCGGTCTTCAAATAGCCACGGTAAGACAACGTGACAAACGTCAAATCTTCTCCAAGCTCAGCTTTAATGTGCTTCTTGGAAGCATGAAACTCAACAGGTGTTGAGGTCAGGAAGATATCTCGAATTACAGTGTGTGCTTTTTTCATTTCAAACCCCTTTGAAATTGTTTACTTTGTGAAGCGTTTAGCCACTTCCATTTCCAACTCCGTGTACTTGAAAGTGTTTTCGATCAGTTCAGTTACACTAATTTCCTCGCCCTCATAGATAACTTCATTCTCAAAATCGAAATGATGTTTAAGCCATTCCTCTTCTTTTTCAGAAAGGTAAGACCCATCGAGCTTCAAAGCCTTGACGATTGCGAACTTTGACAGGTTGTTTCCTTCAACGCAGTAGAAGTAAGGTTTCCCATCGTCATCTAGACGGCTTTCATAGCTGAAGGTAACCACGAAATTGGCATACGTGCCTTCAGGTGAAAGCACTCGACCTTCGAAGTCGCAGCTATAAAGCTTGTAATCGCCTTCATCGTCTATAAATTCAGGCTCGTAAACGTCGAGAACTTCGACCTTCAAAGAAGCCAAGAAATCGCAAAAAGCGTTGTATTCGAATTCGTTCATTTTTAAACCCCTTAAAAAAGAACCCCGTTGAGAGGAGTTCGGACTCAACCCGAAATCCACTAAGAGAACCATCCGATCCCCTCTCTTCGAAGGAGAATCAAAGCACTCTCAAACGAAAATGCTTTGATCCGCCGTCGAACACCAAGAGCAAGGTCTCTTTGAAACTGCCACTCTTTCGAGCTTACCTTCCAAAGTCCAAGCCACGGGGCGCATTCTGCCCATTCTTGGGTCGGTCACGTGAGGTCGTGTGACTTAGCTCGCACTCGCCAAGGTGCCGTCCTTGGCTCTCTCCACCGAAGTGGGGGATTGCGGTCACCGTGAATCGGTATTTGTTTGTTTCCGTTCTCGGTACTGTTATGTTACCACGTTGTAGGAATAATAGGTAACCTGTAATTACCACAATCAGATCAATCTTTGATATAAGTCAAGTTCAGAGAGCGGATAAAAAAATCCCACCGATGCCGATGGGATTTAAAAACAATGTTTGGTGTATTGGATTAAAGCTCTTTAACGTTAAAGCAAAGAACAGCACGACCAATAACTTCAATAGATTCAGAGGAATTGACAATTATTGGTTTGTATATAGAATTGTCAGAAATTAGCGATATTTTTCCCTCTGGCAATATCTGGACTCGTTTGATAAAAATGGAATTTGAGTATTGGACGGCATATATCCCATCAGCAATAAATTGATTTTGCGAGGTATCGATTATCACAAAATCACCTCTGTGAATAGCAGGGGTCATACTGTCGCCATCTGCCGTAATTATATGTAAGTTTGGGAAACTTATGGATGCAACAGCTTTTGCGAGAAGCCACTGTTTGGCGACTCGAAGCATTCTCACCAGTCCTATAGACTGTGAAAACTGTCCATAACCGCATGACCCCTTGATATCCAAAACAGGAATAGATACCGTATCGTCATCAGGTTCTAATGTTTGAGGAAGAGACAAGGAAGAATCACCATATCTTAGGAAAGCTGGTGTTACCTGAAAATATTTAGATAATTCTTCCAGGTTGTCATCTGTAGGCATTTGAATGCCCTGTAACCATTTTCCAACGCTGACATGGCTTGTCCCAATTTTTCGAGCCAGTTCACGGTTGGAGACCTGTCGATCTTCCATAAGCATTTTTAGGCGTTCAGGAAACCTCATAGCTCTCTCCTTTTCTATTGGATGGTACGGATATGTTACCTTTTTTATAGAGGATAGAGCAGTTTTTTTGTTTGTTATGTGGTAATATCAGATTACCATTGGCGGTAATTAGAGGTATCCAATATGGAACGTGAAGCAACAAAAGAATTGATTAGGAATGCAATTCGAGAGCTTGGCACTCAACAAGAATTTGCAGAAAAGATTGGCGTAGACCGCCAAACAGTCAAGATGTGGTTATTGCGTGGGGAAGTTTCTAAAAACTTTCTTTTCAAATTCTGTGATTTGACTGGGGTAAAACCGTCTGAAGTAAACCAGTTTGCAAAGGACTTAGAAGAATACAAGACAGAAAGACAAGAAAGTTAAGGAGGCTAACAATGAGCTATGAAGCTACATACGCCGTCAAAACGTCAGGGCTAAATGGTTCGCTATTTTACGTTTTGGACGCTATGGCTTTCTTTGTCAACTCTGAAACAGGTGCTTGCTTTCCCTCGACACAGGCTATAGCAAAAATGGCTCGGTTAAGCCCTAATGTTGTTAGGAAAAACATCCAAAAATTAGAGTCTTTAGGCTATGTCGAATCTCGACAGAAGAGAGGTGGGGTTAGATATTTCACTCTGCACTTAGATAAATTGCCTTTGGGGGACTTTGTGCCTAATGGGGTTTCAGATGTGAAAGGGGTTGAAGAAGTGAAAGGGGTTTCAGATGTGAAAGGGGAGTCCTTTCAGAAGTGTAACCCCTCCCCTTTCAGAAGTGAAAGGGGACCCCTTTCAGAAGTGAAAGCCGAATCAGGTATTAATCAGGTAATTAATCAGGTATCTAATCAGGAAGGTAGCACTCCTGTCGGTGCCCACACCTCATCTTTGGAATCTGACCCAAAAAAGGAAAAGAAACCAAGGAAGAAGGCAACGCCACTCGTTCAAAAACCCGATGGGGTCGATCAGCAACTTTGGGACGACTGGATGGTGGTTCGAAAGGAGAAACGTGCCCCCTTAACCGAGACAGCTTGGAAAGACATGGTTTTAGAGACCAAAAAGGCAGGAATCAGTTTGAACGAATCCATCCGTATTTGTTGCGTGAGAAATTGGAGAGGTTTTAAAGCCTCATGGAACTGGCAAGGGACTTACGGCTCTCTAACGAAAGCACAAAGCAACCCTTCCACTAAAGGCTTTGCTGGCGAGGTAAAGACTGACCCATCGAAGCCAGAGGAATGGGGAAACAGGAATGACCAAAACAAGAATTTTTTGAAGATGATTCAACAGCAAGAGAAAGACAGCGAAGAGTTGCCGTTTTAAATGCCAAAGGAGAACGGAATGAGTGAGATGAAAGCTTTGAAAATCGAGACTGGATTGGCTCGTGTGGAGATCGAAGGAGAGTGCCCTAAGCATGGGCGCTATGTGACCTCTTGCTTGGTACGTAACGGGCAGAAAATTGGCGTTACAGGATGTCCTAAATGCGACTTGGATTCTTTGGACGCAGAGCGTGCTGCTGAAACGAAGAAGAGCATTGAGGCGATGGAACGGGCAAGAGAAGAGCTGATAACCAAGGGAAGAGACTCAGCAGGTATCCCACGAATCTACACCAAGCACTCTTTTTATACCTTTGATTGCAAGACCGAAGAGCAACAGCTCGCCTTCACTATCGTTCGCAGTTGGGCTAAAGCTCTTTACGAGGGGAACGATTCAAAGCCGTTTATAACGCTTTATGGATCGATTGGAACAGGGAAGACGCATTTAGCCGTATCTGCCTTAAAAGCCCTCTTGAATCGCTACAAAACTGGTCTCTACGTTACGGCATCGGAAATGCTGAGAAAAATTACCGATACGTGGGACAAAAACTCACAGGTCACGACCAGCCAGGTGATTGAAGCCTATGCACAAAAGGACGTTCTCATTATCGATGAAATTGGTCGAACGTTGAGCGCCTCAAATCGTGCGCAGTCCTATTTGTTCGAAGTGGTAGAGGAACGGTATAGAGAGATGAGACCTACGATTTTCGTTTCAAACGTTCCAGAGGAAGAGTTAGTGAACGTTCTTGATTCTGCTGTAGTTTCGAGAATGCGAGAGGTTGGGATTTTCGTCCCTATGGTGTGGGAAGACCAGAGAACGAGAATCGGAGAACACAACCTTGAAAATCTATTTTCGACTCAAGCAAACGCCTGATTAAGAAGAAGAATATAAGCTTAAGGAAGTATAATTATATTTATCTATTCGCAAAAAGGAATAAAAAAGTGATGCCCAAGCCTCTTTACACTCGTTTGGACGACGGGTGGTTCAAAATGGAAGATAACGTGAAAGAATTGCCTGATTTGCGAGCCTGTCTGTTCAGATTCCGTCAAGGGGCAAGGTTTCTTGGGAAGCGTCTTGAGGTGCCGTTTATCGTGATTGGGTATCGTTGCGGTTCGCACATCTACGCACCGCTTTACAAGCAAGACGGGAAAATTGCACGCATCCTTCCTTCTCAGGTCGAGGCGTTTAAGATTTTCATTAACGACTCAAACCGACTCCAGTACCGAGAGTTTTTGGATGCAGAAAAGAAAGTCGCTCGTGAAATCGCTGAAGAGGAAAAGAAGAACGGATGAGTCCACAGGAAGAAGAGCGATTTGAAGAGCGATTGCGCAATTGGGGACGATGGGCTAAGGACAGTCACTGGTACTATTCTTTTTCTGCCCCTCTCTCAGTTCATCCAGACCAAGAAGAAGCACCACGCCAAAGAATCTCCGAAGAGATCGATGTGATCGATGCGTTAGAGATAAGCAAGGCATGGACGGCTATTGGTGGTGATTTCTCCACATTGCGCATTCAGAAAGCGAAGTTTGTCGTTGCTCTGCATTACGTAGAACGACACAAAAGCGAAGAAGAGCAACTGGCGTTCATTCGCAGAATTTGGGGTCTAAATATCCGTATTTCAGAATTGAAGGATTTGATTCCATTCGGCAGATATTTAATTTCTAAACATCTTGACAGTCCCTTTTAACCCTGATACAATTCCGTATGACGTTAAGAAAACTTGCGTCTCAAAATTTGCAAGCTGTGCCGTCAGCAAGCAGGGAAATATACAGGAATACCCTGCCCCAGCGTGGAAATGACCTCGGGGGCGAAGTGCACCCTAAAGAAACAGGAAATTTCTTTTTTGGTTTTTGAGTACCTAGTGTTCTCAGAAGAAAGCGGTGAGGAGTCTAGCAACGAAGCTCAAAAGCCAAAAAAGAAGTTTTCCTGATAATGACTGTACGATAATGTCGAAAAACTTCAAAAGAAAAGTCTCATAGCTTTTCGATCTCCAAAGCCTCTACAGTGTCGAGCACTGTGGAGGTTTTTTATTACATAAACCAATCTTCCAACTGGCTCTAAGAACTGTAACTTCTTAGAGCCATTTTTTTTAGGAATCCCATGATTACGTTCACTGTCCCTTGCGAGCCAGTAGCTAAGGCTCGACCCCGTGTAGTGAGATCAGCCACAGGGGCGGTGCACACCTTCACACCAAAGAAGACGAAAGACTTTGAAGAGTTAGTGAAGGTCAGATACTTGCAGGCTTGTGGGAACGTGAAGGCTTCAGGAACGCCAGTCGCTTTAAACGTAGTATTCCAATTCGAGCCTCCGCAGAGTTGGAGCGGTGTACGAAAAGAACAGGCGTATAAGCGTATGGTTCACAAGACTACAAAGCCAGACGTGGACAACCTTTTAAAAGCTGTGATGGACGCTCTCAACGGCGTGGCTTGGGATGATGACGCTCAAGTTGTTCAAATTCACTGTACGAAGCAGTACGCACGTAAAGCAGAAGTTGTCATAACCATCGAACACAACTATACAATATATCCTTAAAAGTTTAAAAACGACTGTCTTACAGAGCTATAAAAAAGACCACGAAGCAAAACTTTTCATAGTAGGTACTGTGACAGGCGAAAAGGGGAAAGCGGGTCGCAGAGTCCCGAGAACTCACTAGCTATATAGTGAAAAAAGGTGGTAATGACCAATACCTAGTGGGTGTGAATCGCCTTTTTATAAGGTTGTGGATAAGTAACACAATTTATGTGGATGAATTCCACGGCGAAAAAGAGAAAACTGACCGTGTTTTTTAGCTGGTAATGTGCGTAGGAGAGGATTTACCATTGAGCGTTTTGGTTTTGAGGTGAAAACATGGAAGAACTTTTAGTCTCCCAACGAGAATTTGCCAAAAAGATAAATCGCTCTCACGTGTATGTCGGTTTAAGGGTGAAGGATGGTTCTTTCCCCAATGTGAATGGAAAAATCCCACTTCAAAGAGGGATCGAGGCGTTTAAAAAGTACGAAAAGAATAAACTCCTAAATCAAGGGCGAAAATCCAAGAAAGAGCCACCTGTTGACGTATTCGCAGAGAATGCCAATCGTGACGACCTCACCGTGTCGGAGGTTTTAGACCTTGAGAAGGCTTTTCAGAAAGCACGACTCGAAAAAGAACAGGCGACCGCTAAGATTAAAGAGATCGAATACCGAAAGTTGAAAGGCGAATTGGTCGAAGTGGTTGAGGTTGAAGCCGATGCTCGAAACGCCGCAGCAGAGCTTAGAGCTTTTTGCCAGTCTGCTCCGACTCGGTATTCGGCATTGCTCGAAAATCGAACACAACGAGAGGTTGAAGAGGAGCTTGAACTTATTTTTAGAGACCTCTTGAGGACGTTGCAGAGCTCTAAATTTTCGATAGAGTAAAGATGGGAATTTGGTCAAAAGCTTTTGCTAGAGAATGCCACCCGATTAAACGGCTTACTGGCTCAGAGTGGGCGCAGGAAAACCGTGTGATAGCGTCGGGGACGTCACCAGAAGCAGGACGTTGGCGAAATTCTAGAACTCCGTACCTCGTAGAACCGATGGATTCGGCGACCGACAGAAAAACCGAAATCGTGGTGCTGTGTTGCTCTTCACAGGTTGGAAAGTCGGAATTGCTCCTTAACGTAATGGGCTATTATGCAGACCAAGAGCCGAGTCCTCAGCTGATGTTGCAACCTACGGTTGAAATGGCTGAAGCCTTTTCGAAAGAGCGCATAGAGCCAATGTTTCGTTCTTCTCTATCGCTAAGAGACAAGCTCGAAGAGGGGAAAGACGGCAGAGGGACGGCCAAAAAGTCAAGCACGACCATCAGAATGAAGCACTTTCCAGGCGGTTATCTGGCATTGGTAGGTGCAAACAGTCCAGCAGGTCTCGCCTCTCGTCCGATTCGTGTGTTGCTCTGTGACGAAATCGACCGATACGGCGTGACGAAAGAAGGCGACCCGTTAAAGCTAGCTATCCAACGTACTCAGAACTTTGGAAATCGAAAGATCGTTCTAGTCTCAACTCCTACTATTAAGGGTGTTTCTAAGATAGACGAATGGTTTCAGCGCTCGGATAAACGAGAGTTTCGTATTAAATGCCCTCATTGTGGATTTTCGCACGCTCTCGTGTGGGAAAACGTAAAGTGGCTTAAGGACGAAAATGAAAAAGGTATACCAGAGACCGCCAAAATGTTTTGTCCTGAGTGTGGAGCAGAAATACGAGGATCTGGCAAACCTTCACCCGAATTACTCTCAAGTGGGCAATGGGTCGCTACGGCAGATAGCACTATAAAAGGGTATTCAATAAACGCACTAGCCTCACCGTGGGTGAATCTGTCAGATTTAGTAGAAGAGTTCCTAGCGGTAAACGAAAATAAAGACAAGCACGGCTTAATGGAGTTTTTAAATTTAAAACTGGGGCAAGCTTGGGAAAACGTGGAAGCCGACGATAAAAAGTGGCAAGAACTCTATTCGTCTTGTGAATCATACCCGCCAGATTCCTTACCCGAAGGTGTTTTAGCGATTACGTGCGGTGTAGACGTTCAGCGTGACCGCCTCGAAGCGACCGTTTACGGGTGGGGAGAAGGTCACGAGTGTTGGGGTATTTCGCATAATGTCTTTTATGGCCGCCCTGATAGCGAAGACACTTGGGCGCAGTTGGATGAGCTTCTAAGCACAACTTATAACCATCCAACTGGCGCACAGCTGAGAATCAGTTGCACGTGTGTCGACTCAGGTGACGGGGTGTTTACCAACGAGGTTTACCGCTTCACAAAAGCACGTGAAGGGTTGCGAGTCTTTGCGGTGAAAGGTCGAGGTGGTGCAGGCGTTCCCTTTGTCAGTCGACCAACCAAGGCAGGGACTGCAGGAGCACTACTCTTCACGTTGGGCGTGGATAGTGGCAAGCAACTTGTCATGAATCGCTTGGGGATGCCGAACGCAGTCCACTACGACCGAGCCGAAAAAGCCCATTTCACACAGGATTTTTTTAAGCAACTGACGGCTGAAACTCTTGTAAGAAGATACAACAAGGGCGTTGTGAGTTTGCAGTGGGCAAAGATTCGAGAACGTAACGAAGCACTAGATACGGCGGTTTACGCAACGGCGGCTCGTGAAATCCTCAATCCTAATTACGGTGCAATTCGTGAAAACCTTTCACCCTCGGTATCGTCTGGCGTGAAGAAGGATGACTTGGGAAGAGCCACAAGAAGACGACACCGAGGGACGATTTCTAACGGTATTTCTTTTTAAAGGCGATTGTTAAGGCATTCGCCTTTTTTCATGGGTGAAAAATGGCGAACGAAGACAGATTGGAAAGACTAAAAGCACGCCTAAAGATTTGGGAAGATGCCGAAATGGCTGTGGCAGGTGGGCAGAGCTACCGAATCGGTGAACGCTCTCTGACCCGTGCCAGTCTCAAAGAAATCACTGAGCGAATCGCTTATTACGAGTCGGAGATTCGGAAACTTGAAACAGGTAGACGAGGTATTCGAGTGTTTCGAGGGATTCCAACGAGAGGGTAGAAGATGGATTTTGTGAAAAAAACCAGAGCGAAACTGGCAGGCGCACTGATTCAGACCGCTCGAAAGATTCAAGCCTCTGGCTACGACCGACACGGGGCAAGCTATCGCAAAAACGCTCTCAGAGGCATGGGAGCGACAGCAGGTGATGCAGATAGTGACATCGTTGAGAACCTTGAAACGTTGCGTATTCGTTCCCGTGATCTTTTCATGGGGTCTCCAATGGCAACGGGTGCACTCAAGACGATTCGCACAAACGTTGTCGGTAGTGGTTTAAAGCTCAATGCTCAGATCGACTATAAAGCCTTGGGTATGACCGAAGAGGAAGCCAAGGCATGGGAAGAAAAGACAGAACGTGAGTGGCGTTATTGGTCGGAATCGACAAATTGCGACCTTGAGCGCAGATTGAATTTTTCTCAGCTCCAGTCACTGGCGGTTCTCTCTGCTCTGCTATCTGGCGATGTGTTCGTGACTCTCCCATTGCGTGAACGTGTAGGAGATCCTTACAAATTGCGTGTTGGTCTAATTGAAGCTGATCGTGTTTGCACGCCACCGCGTGGGTCTGTCGAAACGAAAAACAGCGTGATAGACGGAATCGAGATAGACGATGACGGCGCAACTGTTGCTTTCTGGATTGCCAATAAGCACCCGAAAGTTTATAGCGTGTTGCTTGGGAAAAAGCCTGAACAGCTGAAATTCACCCGTGTTGAGGCGTATGGATCGAAATCAGGGAGACCGAACGTTCTTCACTTAATGGCAGACGCAGAACGTCCAGCACAGCGAAGAGGCGTGCCATTACTTGCTCCTGTTGTAGAGGCTCTTTGGCAGTTAGAAAATTACTCAAATAGTGAACTCATGAGCGCCGTTATTAGCTCCATGTTCACCGTGTTCATCAAGTCCAAGAACCCAGAAGACGGACTTAACACGCAATTCATGGGCGATCTTCCACCGTCTGACCTGTACGAAGGAGACCTAAAGCTTGGTAACGGGTCGATTGTGTCTCTTGCTCCAGACGAAGACATTCAAATCGCTGATCCAAAACGACCAAATCAGGCGTTTGAAGGATTTGTGAAGGCGATTTGTCGAGAGATAGGGACGGCTCTTGAGCTTCCCTATGAACTCCTCATTAAAAACTTTGAGGGGTCGTATTCATCCTCACGTGCTTCTCTTTTGGAAGCATGGAGAATGTTCAGAATGCGCCGAAGTTGGCTCATTTCCTCATTCTGTCAACCGATCTATGAAGAGTGGCTTGCTGATGCTGTGGCAAGTGGTCGAATCGAAGCAAAAGGCTTTTTTGACGATCCAGTGATTCGCAAAGCGTGGTGTGGAGCTGATTGGTTTGGCGACTCTCAAGGACAGCTTGACCCGTTGAAAGAAGCCAATGCTGCCAAAATTCGAGTCGAGGAAGGATTCAGCACAAGAGAACGTGAAGCCGCGGAGCTTACGGGGATGCAGTACGAAGTTATCGAGTCTCAGCGTTATCGTGAAGAGCAATTCCGAAAAGAACACGGACTCACAGAGAGCACACAATCCCCAATTTCCGAAGAAGAAACAGAGGAGAGCTAATTAAATGAACTCAATAAATTTGTATGGGACGGTTGGGGACGACATTGAAGGATTCACCTCAAAGCAAGTCATTGACTTCCTGAATGGAATCGACGACAAGAATGCTCCGATTCTCGTGAATGTGAACTCTTTCGGTGGTTTGGCTACCGAAGGGTTGGCAATTCGTGGCTTGCTGTCATCGTGGAAAGGTGATGTCACTATCCGAATCGATGGTATAGCAATGAGTGCCGCTGCCATGCTGAGCTGCGCAAAAGATGCGCACGTTCAAATTTCCAAAGGATCGTTCTTTATGGTTCATCGTGCCATGAGTTTCACGGCTGGCAATGTGAATGACATGAAAGACGACATAGAAGTGCTCGAAAAGATCGATTCTCAACAGGTCGACATCTACGCAGAACGCACTGGCAAGAGCAAAGAAGAAATTCTTTATCTTATGGACTCTGAAGAGTGGCTGACAGCTGAAGAAGCTAAAGAATGGGGTTTTGCCGATGAGGTTGTGGACGGTGATTCCAAAGTGGAAATGAGCGCAGAAAATCGCTTTTTCTTGAACGGAATTAGGGTCCCCGAATCGCTCGAAGGAAAGATTTCAAAAACGTTTGGGATTCAAGACCAGCCCAAAGGAGAGAAAAAACCGATGGATTTAGAAACGTTGAAAGCAGAGCATCCAGAGCTTGTGGCTCAATTGCTCATGGAAGGTGCGAAAGCTGAGCACGACCGATTGGAGAGCTTGGAAGCGTTGGCACTTTCTGGACAAGAAGAGATTTTGGCGAAGGCAAAAACCGATTTCACGATGACTGCTGAGAAATTCGCAATGGAACTCGTGAAGGCCGAAAAAGAACGCCAAGAAAAAGCGAAACAAGCACGCCATGAGGATGCTCAGGTGTTGCAAGAAGTCGAGGCTTGCAAAGAAGCCCCGTCTCTTTCTTCGAAAGAAGAAGAGAAAAAGGAAGCCTTGGAACGAATCACCAAGGCAATGAAATCAGGTTTTAACTCGTAAGGAGAGAAAAAATGAGTTTCCAAACCAAGGAAATTTATCAGCCTGATCAGTTGGTTGCCTTCAATGGTTTCCCGACTGTGGGCGGTGTTTTGAAGGTTGCTAAAGGCGTAGTTGCTAAGCGTGGTGCTCTTTTGACGGCTGAAGGCAAGGTTTGCACAAAAGCGTCTGGCAAGGTCGATGACGTTTATGCCGTCTTAGTTGACGATGTGGACGCAACGAGCAACCCCATTGAAGTTCCCGTTTATCTCACGGGGGCATTCAGCAAGAAGGCTGTGAGCTTCACGGCGGCTGAATCGGTGACGGTTGAAGACTTTGCGGTTTCTGCTCGCAAAGTTGGCATCTTTCTTGTTGCGGTTTACTAAAAGGATTCGAAAATGAACATTTTTGACACTACGGTAATGCTCGAAGCGATCCAGAATGAAGCATTGCCTCCCCTCTTTTTGAAGGGTCGTTATTTTTCCAACGTGGATAAATTCGACACGCACCAAGTGGCGATTGATCGTGTTTTAGATCGTGGCTTGCGTGTTGTGCCACATTCCCACGCTTCCTCTGGCGGTGCGAATATCGGTGTTCAAGGCTATGAAACAGCCTTCTACATGCCCCCTGAACTTGCTCCGAAGATTCCGACCAGTGCTCAAGCCTACCTTGATCGTACGGCAGGTGAAGCGATTGGCGGTTCTCTCTCCCCTGAAGAACGTGCGGCGAAGAAGTTAGGGCAAGATTTGGCACGCCTTTCTGATTCGATCAGTCGCACCGAAGAAAAGATGGTTGCCGAAGCTCTTTTCAATGGCGAAGTGACCTTCACGGGTGAAGGTTTTGCTCCATCTAACAACAAGGTTGTTTTTTGGGCTGAAGATGCTCAGAAGCCAGTTACTGAAGTCACCAAGAAGTGGAGCACGAACACCACGACAGCTGATGCGATCTTAGGTCAGATCGATGATGCAAGCTTGACGATGGTGAAGGCTGGCGGCATCGCTCCTAGTGACATAGTGATGTCTTCCAAGACCTATAACCAGTTCTTGGCTCGTTTGGCAAAGGCTACCGATTTGAACACGGATGTTGCCAATATCACACCGCTCTCTGTCGATCAGGCGGACGCAGGTGCTCGCATTCGTGGCGTGTTGGGTGCTTTGAACGTTATCACTTATGACGGCGTTTTCGAAGACCTTGACGGTACGGTTAAGCAATTCGTCCCTGATGGTTGCGCTTTGTTGGCTAATTCTCGTGCCAAGACCATGTTCGCTTATGGTGCGGTGGACACTGCCCAGAATGGTCAGGTCGTGATTGTGGCTGGCGAGCGTGTCCCTGTTTCCTATGTGGTTCAGGAAACAGCTCAGCGTGTGGTGCAGGTTAAGTGCCGCCCGTTGCCTATCATCGGTCGTTACGGAGACTTCCACGTGTTAAAGAACTTGCTCTAAGCAAGTGATTTAGTCCTTGGGGGAGAGGGAAACTTCTCCCATTTTTCTTTTTGAGTGTGAGTGAAGATGAGCTTTTTTAAAGATTGCGTTCAAGCAGACAAAAAAACGTTTCTGAATGCTGAGGAGTTCGCAGAAACTCACACCTTGAAGCTGGATGGTTTTTCACCCATCGAAGCAGTTTGTCTTGTCGACACGATTCAGACTCAGAAAGCAGGAAAAGTAAGCTCGTATGGTCTTTTCGTGAATCAGGTGAGAGTGTTTATAGATGCTGCGCTCTTGCCAGTGGTTCCAGCCGAAGGTGAACTTGTCGAACTTGACGAATTCTATTACACGGTCGTAAGTGTGAGCCAAGAGATGGGGATAGACGTTTTAGTTCTTGAGGGTTATCGAGATGTCTAAAGGTCTTTCGTTGTCGGATGGTGGGGGATTAGAAGTTTTTCACTATAGCCTAACTGTGATTCCTGACGGCATGGAGCAGGCTGGAGCAAGAGCGATTAACCGAGCATTGCAACACGGCAGAAAGGTTGCTTGGGACACTGTTAAGGCCGAGTACAAGCTAAAACGTACCTATTTTTATAACGTTGTCAAAACGTACAAAGCTCATAAAGAAGTTTTAGACGGGTCGATCGAAGCACGATCAACTCATCTACCTCTTGAAAAATTCCCTCATCGACCTGGCGCAGGCGATACGACTGGCGCGAATCGTCGACAAATTCGAGTGGGTATAAAGCAAGGTGAGACGTTAAAACCTCTAAAAACAGGGTTCATCTATCAAGGGCGCATTCTGAGACGAAAGAATGGAGAAGGTCGAAAAGCTCAGTATGCTTTCTCGCCTGCTGTTGCTCAGATTCTTGGGTTTGACGATATCTACGATCGGGTTTATGAAGAAATGGAAGAAACTTTTTTCAGGCGCCTAGATCACGAAATCGAACATGAAATTAACAGGAAATATTAATGAATGAGGTTTTGCTTTGTGATGCGCTGCGTTCTTTCCTTGAGGATGCCTTAAAAGATTTGGCGATGCGAGGGAAGGACGGGAAGTTTCATCCTCCCAAGATCGTAAATGGGTATCTTCCTCTGAGGAAACGAAGACGACCGAATGAAAGCCCCGAAGACGATGAATACCCTTTTGTGATCGTTAGGGCTGAGAGTGGCCAACTGGAACGTGAGGAATCGGGGCAAGCTTCTAATACGACTCATGTGACTTTTATCGTGGGGGCCTATTCCGATCCTGAAAATCTAGAAGACGAAAACGGTCACGAGTTTTGCTTAAACGCCTTAACTCGTATCCGTGGAGCCTTTGGGACATTAAAAGGTTTATGCCTAGAAGGCAAGTACATTTTGAAGTACCCAATCGTGTGGAAGTTGCTGCCAGAACAGCCTTATCCCTACTGGATTCTAGAAATTGAAACCACTTGGGTTTTCGTTGGGGAAAGACCCAAGCTTGAGGAGTTCATATGAAAAAGCGATCAACGAAAGAAGCGATTGTGTATATCGGACGAACGTTAGGGAATGGCGTTCTTTTGCAAAACACAGTTTTTTCTAGTGGAGAGATTCCCCAGTTTTTGCTGAAGGAGTTTTCTCATATTCCCGATTTTGAATCTCTTTTTGTTCCAGTCTCTCTACTCGGGGAGGCTCGGAAACGATTACGAGATAAGGGCGACGCCTTTGGCGCAAATTTTCCAAAAGTTAAATAAGGAGAAAACACACAATGGCCTATAAACATGGCGTGAACGTGTCAGAGGTGCCGACCTCAGTGATTCCACCCGTTACGGTGGATACGGCTATCCCGTTTATCGTTGGGACAGCACCAATCAATATGACTGACGTAGAGGATGTAAATAAACCTCATCTCTTCTATACATACGCTGAAGCGGTCAAGGCTATGGGCTTCGTTCCAGCTAAGGCGCATGAGGGCGAAAAACTGAAGCGTTACGACTTCTCTATCTGCGAGGCGATTTATTCGCAATTTGCGCTTTATGGGGTCGCACCAGTAGTGGTGGTGAATGTGCTCGATCCGAAGAAGCACAAGAAGAGTGCTACTACGGTAAACGTTACCTTGGATGCTAAGACTGGCACGGCTCGTGTGGAAGAAGTGGGTTTGATCCTAACTTCTGTGACGATTTCGCAGGAACAGACAACGTATATTCAGGGGCAAGATTACGAACTGGCGTTTGCAGACAACGGAGACTTGCTCATTGCAGCGAAGACTGACGGACGCAACACGTTTAAAGTGCCAGTCGGTACTTCTCTGACGTTCAAGGCAGAGAAACTCGACCCGACTGCCGTCACGAAAGAAGACGTTATTGGTGGGATTGGCGTTGAAGGTAAGAAAAACGGTTTAGAACTTATCGGTGAGATTTACCCCCGTTTCCGTGTGGTTGTTGGATCTGTCGTGTGCCCTGACTTCTCCCATGAACCTGACGTAGCGTCCGTAATGGCGGCGAAAGCCTCCTCTATTAACGACCTATTTAAGGCTATGGCGTTAGTTGACGTTCCGACTAAATCGGTAAAGTCATATACCGATGTAGCTGAATGGAAGAATGAAAACAATGTGACAGATCCTTGTCAGATCGTCTGCTGGCCTCTCGTTAACTTGGGAGGTACGATCTACCACATGTCTACCCAGTTAGCAGGCTTACTTGGAAAGACCGATAACGCTAACGGTGGTACTCCTTACAAATCGCCTTCTAACCAGAACGTTCAAGCGTCTGGTGCCGTATTAGCGGATGGAACAGAGGTATATCTTGGGAATTCTGAAGCTAGTTACCTGAACTCACAAGGCGTTGTAACGGCTTTGAATTGGTCAGGTGGTTGGAAGCTGTGGGGCAACCGCACCGCTTGCTACCCAGCTGTGACGGATGTGAAAGATTCGTTTATCCCAGTTCGTCGCATGTTTGGTTTCATCGGAAACACGTTCGTTACGACCTACTGGCAGAAGGTAGATAGCCCGATTAATCGTCGCACGATTGACACGATCGTTGACAGTGCGAATATCTGGCTTAACGGCATGGTTGCTCGTGGATATTTGCTAAGTGGAAAAGTTGAATTTCTATCTTCGGAGAACCCGACTACTTCCCTTCTCGATGGGATTTTAACTTTCCACGTGTTCATCACACCACCCCCGCCCGCTCGTGACGTGGAATTCGTCCTTGAGTACGATGTGGACGGGCTTAATAACCTTTTTAGTTAAGAGAGGAATAAATGGCAGGATCTAACGTTATTCCTGAACTCACCACGAATTTTATGGTGTATGGCGAAGATAACGCATTTCTCGGCGTTGCAAACGTGGAGTTACCAGAAATTGCCCCAATGACGACCACCGTAAGCGGTGCAGGCATTGCAGGTGAAGTAGAAGTTCCAGTACTCTCGCATTTCGGCTCGATGACAGTAAAGTTGCAGTGGCGCCAAGTCACGCCAGAAGTGGCACGACTCGCTAAACCTACTTCGCATGAATTGGTTTTGCGCACAGCGTTACAGTCTCGTGATGCAACGACACTTCAGACGGTCACGAAGTCGTTACGTATTGCGTTACGTTCTATGCCGAAGAGCATCTCGCTTGGGACGCTCGAAGCAGGGGCCACGACAGACACCGAAACTGAGCTTGAAGTTGCGTACTTCAAGATGGAAATAGACGGGAAGGAAATGGTAGAAATTGATAAGTTCAATTTCAAAGCCTCCTTCGAAGGTGATAACACGCTTGACGAAGTCAAACAGGCGTTAGGTATGAGCTAACGTGTTCGAGACCTGAAGAGTTTCGGCTTTTCAGGTCACAAAATTTTCTTAAAGGACTAAATCGAAATGTTTTATAAATTTTCCAAGCCTTACACGTTCGAAGGCAAAGAGTTTACAGAGATAGAATTAGATCTAGAGTCAATGACGGGTAACGACTTTGTGGAGGCTAAAAAAGAATATAAGATTCGAGGGTTCGAAAACCTCGTGCCGACCACCGATAGTGAATTTTGCGCCGTCGTTGCCTCTAAATTAGCAAAACAGCCTCTTGAGTTTTTCACAGGCCTCCCCGCGAAAGACTATATTGGCTTAACGACAAAGGTGATGAATTTTTTATTACCGCTCTCGGTCTAAACGTAAAGAATCCAGACCGACAAATTAGGATTATGTGCATAAATCTGACACGATCAGAGACTGGCGTTGGCGTTCTTGAATGGATGGGTACGCCACTTCTTGAGGTGTTGGAGTGGCACTTTCTTCTTAAAGAAGAAGAGAAAAAGCAGAAAAAATAAACCAAAAGGCACGTTGAGTACATCGTGCCTTTCTTTTTTGAAAGAGTTCAAAAATGGGTCAGAACAAGGAATACACAGTAGCCTTTAAGTTAGCAGGGCGTTTGGCTAGTTCCTTCGGGAGCTCTTTCGAAAAAGCGACCTCTCGTGTTGAAAAGCTCAAAGAGCAGTTGGGAGTGCTGAAAATTAACCCTGATAAGCTCGAAGGCCTTATTGCGCTGCGAGATCGTCTTAAGTCGGCAGAAACCGCTATGACCTCAGCCAAAGCTAAGCTAGAGCGGCTCAAGTCAGAAATGGCGCAATCTAATGGAGAAAATAAAGAACTCGCTAGAGAGTTTAAGTTAACGCAGTTAGAAGTGAACCGCACCTCTAAGGCGTTCGAGCGACAAAAGAACGCCCTCACAGACCTTGAGGCCAAGATGGGAACAGCCTCTACGAGCACGAAAGCGCTTGCTAAAGCGCAGAAAATGGCTCAGATGCGACAGAACGCAAGCCAAGGCGTGAAAAGCGCAGCAGGTGGGCTTATGAAGCTTGGAGCCGTAGTTGGGGGTGCTCTTGCGTACCCAGTATCGCAGGCTATTGCGATGGAGGACGCAATGGCAGAAGTGAAGAAGGTGGCAGACTTCGACACGCCTGACGGGTTAGAGAACTTTAAAAAGCAGTTGCAGGCGATGAGCTTACAAATTCCGATGACGGCTCAAGACTTGGCGCAAATCGCAGCGGCGGCGGCACAGTCAGGTATTGCGACCAAAGACCTCGCAGAGTTCACCGAGAAAGCGGCGCAGATGGGTGTTGCTTTCGACACCACCGCCGAAAAAGCAGGGACGATGATGGCGAAGTGGAAGAGCGGTATGAATCTTACGAATGAGGAGACATACGCTCTTGCTGACACAGTGAACTATCTGTCTAACAACAACGCCGCACTTGCCTCTGAAATCGGTGACACTGTGATGCGCATCGGTGCGATGGGAAAAATGGCAGGCTTAAACGAAAAGCAAGTCGCTGCACTCGCCGCAACGACTATCGGTGCAGGTGCTACGGCTGAAATTGCGGCGACTGGCATCCAGTCCATGCTAAAGAGTATGGCTAAGGGTGGCTCGATGAGCGATAAGGCAATGGCGGCTTTTCGTTATTCTGGCGTTGACCCTATGCAACTTCAAAAAGACATGCAAAAGGACGCTGTGGGTGCTATTACTCGTGTTCTTGAGGGCATTCAAAAGAACGTGCCGAAAGACCACTGGACGCAGTACCTTTCTGAAATGTTTGGTGACGAAGCAGGCAAAGCCATTCAGCCGATGATGCAAAACCTCGATTTGGTTAAGAAGAACTTCAAATCAGTGGCGAATCCTTCAGCCTTTGCTGGGTCGATGCTTAAAGAGTTCGAAGCACGTGCTGACACGACTTCTAATAGCCTCATTTTGGCAAAGAACGCCCTCTCTTACTTCTCGGAGGCGATCGGCAACTCTTTACTAGCACCAATCAAGGAAGCTTCTAAAGCTTTTGTGGCGTATGGCGAAAAAATCGGCAAATTTATAAACGAGCATAAAGAAGCGACTGCTACCGTCCTGAAATGGGGCGGAGTAGTCGTAGGAGCTGTAGCGGCGATTCTCACGATGAAGCTAGCCGTGAACGGCGTGATTCTTGCTTACACCTCTTTGTGGTCAGCTGTGACGAAGGGGGCGATGGTTCTAAAGTTCTTAGCGGCGAACCCCGTTCTTCTCGCTATCGGAGCTTTAGCGGCGTTGGCTTATGGTGCATACCAACTGTACACGCATTTCGACGAAGTGAAGGCTAAGGCTCAAGAGCTGTGGGAGAAATTCCAGACAGCTTTCCCAGTAATGAGCGCTATCGTGAAAGAAGTTTTCAATGAAATCGTCGGGGCTTTTAATTTTCTTAAGTCTGTTTTTGGTGGGCTAATCGATTTCGTGGCGAACGTTTTCACAGGGCAGTGGGGAAAGGCTTTTCAAAATATTTTGTCGATCGCTTCCACTGTGGCGTTCAAGATGCGTGAGGTTATGTTCGCTCCGATTCGGTTCATTCTCGCAGGAATTAATTTGCTGATAAAGAAGATTAACGAAATGGGGAGCGTGGAGATTTTCGGAAAGAAAATCGGCGTATCCATCCCTGAAATTCCCGAGAACCTTCTTGGGATTGGAACGGCAACACAAGAACCTGTTAAAAAGTCCATCTCTTACGGTTTTGGAGACGTTGACGCTATGAGCATGAAGCCAGAGGGCGCAGGGGCGAATAGCAACGTCACGATTAACAGCTCCCCTTCTATCACGGTAAACGGTGCGGTGACTAAATCGGACGCTTACGAGGGGGTTCGAGCCGCTTTGGCTGAAAACCAAAAGTCTTTCGACAAGCAGTTGCAAGAGTACGAAGCTCGCCGTCGCAGAGTTTCATTTGAGTAGGGGGTGAGCAATGAAGACCTATGAAACTATTCAAGGCGATTGTTTTGATCTAATCTCAAAAAAGATTTACGGCACTGGCGCATTCATGGACAAGCTGATACTTGCAAACATTGAGTACAGGGACGTACTCGTGTTCAGTGCCGGTATCGTTTTGAACGTGCCAGAGATCGAAGTTGCGAAAGCCTTATACAACGATGCGCTTCCAAAGTGGAAACGTAAGGAAAGCATATCATGAACGTGTTGGATCTTTTGCCTGATGTCGTATCGAGTGCCGAGCACACCGAGCTTGTAATCGGGTTTGGCGAAAAAGGGGAGGATGCCTCAGAAGATGTGCTCCCTGACCTTCTCTCTTTTTCCTATGTCGATAAGGAGAACGGCGAAGCTGATGAGTTGAGTTTGACGCTTAAAGACGAAACAGGAAAGTGGGCAGGACGGTGGAAGCCTGAGCACGGCGAGACAGTGATTGCATGGATTCGTAAACTGAATCGCAGAATGCCAGCTCTCTTTTGTGGCAAGTTCTTTGTCGATTCGTTGCGAGTATCTGGCTCTCCTCGTGTGTTCGAATTGCGAGCTACCTCAGTCCCTCTAAACACTCCGATTCGAAGGAAGGCGAACACCAAGGGATGGGAGAAAACGAATATTAAAGCGATTGCTGAAGAGATTTGCAAAGAGGCTAAAGTTTCTTTGCTCTTCGACTCCCAAGAGAACCCTACCTACGACCGCAGAGACCAAAAAGCAGAAAGCAATTTGAAATTCCTTTCTTCTCTTTGTGAAGAGGCAGGGTTAAGCCTGAAGGTAACCGATAAGCAGATAGTGATCTTCGACCAGTCTTTCTATGAGAAGCAGAAGCCTGTGGCTTCTCTTACTTTAGAACAGGATCAAATCCTGTCATGGTCGTTTGAGTCTCAACGTTCAGAAACCTACAAAAGTTGCACTGTCTCTTGGCGTGATCCTAAGAAGAAAACCAAGAAGACGGCAGGTGGCTACAACGTAGACCTTCAAAAAGAGGGAAGCACATCGACCGAGTACGATAAGGATTTAAGACCAATCCAAAAGAACCGAGCGAAGACAAACAGTGCGGTTCACACCTTCACCTATAACGATCCTGAGATTGACGAGTCAGGGCAAGAGTACGTTTTGAAAAAACGTTGTGCGAATGCTGACGAAGCTAAGCAATTGGCGAAAGCAACACTTAGGAAGCTAAACCAACGAAGCTTGACTGGGAGCCTAACCATCGTAGGAAACACAAACTTTGTAGCAGGTATCGTTATCGAGCTAAAAGGTTTCGGCAGTTTTGACGGCAACTTTTTCGTAGAGCAAGCAGAACACTCTGTCACGTCTGGCGGTTACGTGACGAACCTAAGCGTAAGACGAACAAACACTAACTACTGAGGAAAAGATGAGTCCTAATCGTTTAAATGAATACATTAAAATAGGAGAGGTATCTAGTATCGATCCGATTCATTGCACTGCTCGTGTCGTGTTTGACGATGAGGACTCGCTTGTTTCGTATGACTTCCCTGTTTTGCAGAGAAACACTTACTCCAATCACGACTATCAGATGCCAGACGTTGGTGAAGATGTGCTTGTGCTAATGCTTGGAGGAAGTTCAGAGGATGGTGTGATTGTAGGCAGTTTTTACGCTGGCGAAGTCACGCCACCAGAGACCAGCCCTGAGAAGCGCACCGTGGTGTTCAGTGATGAAACGAAAGTGACTTATGATCGATCTTCTCACGTGTTGCAAGTGACGATTGAGGGGACGCAAATCACGGCAGACCGTCAAAGCGTAACGATTTCAACACCTCAGCAAGTCTCAGTGAATTGCACGAATGCGACTGTGAACGCCTCTTCAAACGTGAAGATTGACACGCCAGTTACAAACGTGACGGGAAAGTTGAACGTGACTGGTTTAATTACTGGATCAGGTGGGCTAGCAGTCAGTGGAGGCGGTGGGAGCGCAGTGACAGTGAGTGGGAATATGAATTTGAACGGTTCAATCACGGCATCCAGTGATGTGAAGGCAGGAGGGATCAGCCTGATAAATCACACTCATACTGGCGTTCATGGTGAAACTTCACCTTCTCATTAAAGGAGTCCTAAATGTCTTTAATCGGATTTTCCGCCATTGGGCTTTTTGGCGGTGTGCCGTTTGTTAGCTCAGGGCTTGTTGTGCACACCTTCAAAGGGCTGAGCATTAAGGACGCTGAGAAATACGCCTCCCATGAGGTGATTGGGCAAAAACCTGTCCTTGAGTGGGTGGGTCGATCGTTGCGAGAGGTGGAGCTAAAGATTCAGCTCGTGAAAGCAGTGGGCGCACCTGTTCAAACGTCCATCAAGAAGTTCAAAAAGATGATGGAGGAAGGGAGGGCGATGCCTCTGATCGTGGGTACGGACGTAATCGGCAAGTTTGTAATTGAGTCGATCTCTCAAGAACGACTACACCACAACAATTTCGGCATTTGTCTAGAAGCTGAATTAACCCTGTCTTTAAAGGAGTGTCCTTCCAAATGGAGCTTGTAGTTACTTTCGGACAGCCTTATGAAATTCAGCCATTTTCGACCGTGGCAGAGGTAGTGCAAAACGTGCGCTTTATCCTATCGACACCAAAGGGTTCAGTACCGCTAGATCGTGATTTTGGCGTTGATATGAGCTACCTAGACTACCCACTGCCGATTGCTCGAATGATGTTGCTATCAACAGCAACCGAGGCACTAGAGGCTTACGAGCCACGGGCTGACGTGCTTGGTGTTGAGTTTGAGGACGACAAGGGCGATGCCATTGAGGGCGTTTTAAAACCACGTTTTCGAATTGATGTGAAGGTAACAGAATGAGTGAAGTAGAGAATTTGCCTCGATGGGGTCTCCCTGAAATTCAATTTCTTGAGACCGATGCTTCGAAGGTCAAAGAAGACATCATTAACACGTACCAAGAGCTGACGGGCACGGTGTTAGCTAATGGCGATCCAGTCAGAGCCTTCTTGTCGACTCTTTCGGCGATCCTCGCACATCAGCGAGCCATTTTGCAAAGCGCAGCACGTCAAAATTTTTTGAGCACGGCACAGGGCGAAAACCTTAACGCCTTAGGAAGCCTCTTTAACGTGCAAAGGTTGCCTGCTTCTAAAGCCGTGACAACGCTTGAGTTCACCCTTTCTCGTGCCTTGAATGAAATCTTTGTGATTCCACAAGGCACTGAGGTCACGAATGGAGCAATTACTTTTGCGACTGATAAAGAGTTGCTGATTTACCGAGGCGATCTTAAAGGATCAGTTCAAGCCACATGCACCGAGGCAGGCAAGAAAGGTAACGGCTATCTTGTTGGTGAAATTGCGACAGTCGTTAAGCCTTTAACGTTCTTGCAAGGCGCAAAAAATATCACCGTCACAGGTGGGGGTGCAGACGAAGAAACGGACGCAAAATTGGCTGAGCGCATCCGACTTGCTCCTAATTCCTTCTCTGTGGCAGGCGCACGAAAAGCGTATGTTTTTTATGCAAAATCGGCAGGATCTAGCATCTCTGACGTTTCTGTGATTTCTCCGACACCTGGAGAGGTGAAGGTTTACCCTCTTCTTGAAGGCGGTGTGATTCCACAGAAAGAAGTGCTCGAAAACGTGAAGGCGAAATTGAGCGAAGAAGACGTGCGACCTCTAACGGACTTCGTGGAGGTGCTCGCACCTGAAGCGAGGAACTTTGAGATTGAGGTTCATTACTGGATCTCAAACGAAGACAAAGCCGTTGCAGAAACGATTAAAGCTAACGTCCAAGAGGCAAGCGAAAAATTTAAGGCGTGGCAAACGGGCAAGATAGGACGTGACATCACGCCCTCGAAGCTTATTCAGTACGTTATGAACGCTGGTGTTTCACGTGTCGACAGAGAAAACTTAAAGCCGTCTCAATTCGTGAAGCTCGAAATGAACCAAGTGGCGCAATGCACTGGCATCAAGGCGGTTTTTGAAGGATACAAGGATGAGTAGAAAAATTCAAAAATTCCCCATGTCAGAGTTTCTGCCTCCTTCTTTGCAGACTGATAAAACGTTCAAAGACGTTGCAGGCAGCTTGAGCCTATCCTTTGAAGCCTCAGACGAACTTCCTCTGATCGTGGCGAAATTCAGCTATTTAGACCATCTCGCCACGGGACTTTTAGATCACCTCGCCACGGGGCTTGACGCTGACATATGGCGTGAAGATTGGGATGTATGCTTAAAGAGAAGTGTTCTAAAAAGTGAGATTCGAAACAAGGCAATTCGTGGAACGTTGAGAGCGGTAAAGGATGCGATTGCCTCTATAGGATCCGCAGGAATCGTGCAGGAATGGTGGGAGACTGAACCAAAGGGCGAACCGCACACGTTCACTGTGATAGCTGACTTACCGAATATCGAGTCTTTAGGAAGTGCGAACCAAGAGGAATTGATGGGACTGATCGACAACGCCAAGCCAGTACGTTCTCATTACAAATTTATTTTACGAACAGTCGTTAAAGGTGACATTGGCGTTTTTGGTTTCTTTCAAACAGGAACGTCAGCACGCATTGCAGGAGGAACTTTTTAAATGCCGTCTGGATTAGTTTTAACGAAGAAAGCGATTCAGCTCATCACGAACGCAGAGCACACAGGCACAGAGAAAGTCACTCTCGCAACTGTGGGATTCGGTTCTGGGAAATACAAACCAACAGAAGACGCTAAAAAACTTCAAAACGAGTTCAAGAAAATCGCCATTCACGGGGGTGGAGCGGTTGGTGATGGTGTTATCCATCTCACCGTGCTGGACGAATCGAAAGAGGAATACAGTATTTTTGAGATTGGGGTTTACACGACTGGCGGTGATCTTTTTGCTATTTACTCGCAAAACACACCGATTCTTGAAAAATCGGCTCAATCTAACGCCACATTGTCGGTTGACCTTTTCTTTAAGACTGGCACGCCTGACGTGGTGACAGTTGAAGGTAACGGTTGGGTGAACCCACCAGCCACGACAGAAGTTCAAGGCGTTGTCGAATTGGCAACGAACGCCGAAACGATTTCAGGCACAGATACGCACCGAGCCGTAACGCCAGCCTCATTGCAAGCCAAAACCTCAACCTACGACCGAAAGGGTATTGTTCAGCTTGCAACAGATCAGGAAGTGAGGGACGGCAAAAGCAACGAAAAAGCGGTCACCCCTTCTTCTCTAAAGAACGCCATTCGATCTGAAGATCGAGAAACAGGCTTTACCCGTCTTGCTGATGGGCGTATTTTCCAATGGGGAAATGCAAAGGTTGCTCAAGATGGATCGATGATTGTTTTCCCTTTCGCTTTTCCCTCCTCAGTTTCCTCATGCGAATTTCAGGTAAAGGGAGAAGATCCTGTCGTCGTCTCTGTTTCCTCTCAAGAAAATGGGAAAGTTAAAGTAACGCACAACGGGAACGGGCGAGTGTCTGTCGAGTGGTTCGCAATAGGGTTTTAAAGAGAGTTTTCCAAAATGACGATTTTTTACAGTGCTTCAAAGAATAGTTTTTACTCCGACGATTTCCAACCTGTCTCAACGATTCCACAAGATAAGGTTGTGGTGACAGAAGAAGAGTGGCGTGCTTGCTTAAAGGCTCAAAATGAAGGTAAAGTAATTCGCCCAGGCAGTAACGGGAAGCCTCAAGCTTACGAGCAGGAAGGAACGGATGGGGTTTCGAAAGTGAAGTTCCCAGACGTGAAAGCTGAAGCTATCGAAGCAGGAAGTATAAAAGCAGAATCCGTCACGTCGACAAGCCAAATTCAAGGCGAAAATCTGTCGATTTCTCAGAACGCCACGATTTCAGGAACGATTGGGGTTACAGGGCGTGCTACTTTTGGCGAACTCGTGGCGGCAAAAGTCACAAGCAATGGTGACGTTGTTTCCAATGGTAACTTTTCGGGTGTCAGTCTGACGGCGTCGGGATGGGTGACATGTGCAAATTTATCAACAGGGAATGGGCAAATTAAAACCTCTGTCATCGTTCCAACGGACAGTAACGGGCATGTGAATTTCCAAGCAACGAATGGAGGCGGCTGGTTTCTCGATCCAGCAAGCCACGGAGCGAGTGCGTGGGAAAAAATCGCTACGGAAAATTGGGTAAATTCCAATTTCGAAAGTACGATTCCTGCGGGCACTCTTGTATTTTTCGCAGGCGTGAACGTCCCTAACGGGTGGCTACTGTGTAACGGTATGTCTATTTCTCGTACTTCTTTTTCTCGACTTTTCGCGGCAATAGGAACGAGGTACGGCGAAGGGAATGGCTCTACAACCTTCAATGTCCCAAATATTCATCACCGATTTATAGAAGCAACTACGGCAACTAACGAAGTAGGACAATTCGTCGAGGCTGGATTACCAAATATCGTTGGCGGTTTTGGTGATGTTGTATGGCAAGGGAAAGCGCGAGATGCCTTTTTCCTTGGAGCATATGGGAGTACCACTGCAAGGCAAAACATATATAACGATGGACGTCAAATATTAGGGTGGGTAGATTTTGACGCCCATCACTCAAATCCAATTTATGGAGCATCTGATACTGCACAGCCTAAATCTATCCGTTTGCTTACCATAATTAGAACTTAAGCAGAGGGATTAGTCTGACGGAATAAGGCTGAACGGTGCTAGAGCTTCCGTAGTAAATGGACGATCTACGGGCTTCTAATGAAATTTTGGACATCGAATTAAATGAGATATCTTTACGATAGCCTGCGATATTTCCACTTACAGGAACACTTTCTTCTTGCAATGCCCCATAGGCATTAAAGTAAATCCCGTTGCCGGATTCATTCTTATCGCCGTGCATTTCACCTAAGATATTTGGCCACTAAACTATCTTCGAAAAACACCGAAGACACATTCTTCTGGCTTGTGCTCGGCACAAGTCGCTAAAAGAGGCTTAAAGAAGAAGATGCCTTTAATTTCAGAAGGTTAAAACAAAAGATGGGCACAACGAGCACAAGATGAAACAAATTCCGCCCAATCTGCCATACACTTAATGCGCTCGGAAAGGAAATCAGAACGTTGGTAGGCTCTAGAAACTTGAGTCCCTGTAACGTGTGCAAGGCAAGCTTCGGCGACTTCGAAAGAAACCCCATTATCAGCAAGCCACGACCTTCCTATAGATCGCAACCCGTGAGCCACTAGAAGCCCTTTTAACGGAGAAGAATGAAGAAACTTTGAAAGGGTTTGAGAAGAAAGAGCAGCAGAACGACCGTGAAAAATTAAATCTTTCCTTGGATGATTGCTTAATGCTTTTTGGCTTTCGAGAATACCTAACACTTTTTCCGATAAGGGGACTCTGAATGGATTTCGGTTTTTCATTTTCGAGGCAGGAATAGTAAGCACGTTTCCAGATATCCACGACCATCGAAGAGAGACAGCCTCGTTAGGGCGGAGTAAAAGGCATAGCTGGGTAAGAAACAGAAGCTGTGTTTGCTTAGGGGCAGTTTTAAAAACCTCCATTACTCTGGGGAGTTCTTGCCAATAGATAGAAGGCATATGGGTAACTTTAGGGGAAGGAAGAAGGCGCGAAATTCCAGAAAGAGGATTATGTCGCAAATAACCAGCACAAACCGAAAGGTCGAGTATTTCTCTTGCTCGTGATAGAACACGTTTTCTCGTTGCTCGCTTACCTTCTTTTTCGAGAACCTCAGTTACTTTTAGAACTAAAGGGGCTGAAATTTCTTCAATTTGGAACGACCCAAGGGCGTTGAAAAGATGGCGCTTAAGCATCCGTTGCTCGTCTCTAAATGAAACAATTTGGCCTCGTTTTAAGCCACACCACAATTTAAAACCATCGTTAAACGTGAAGGAGTTAGGAACAGAAAGATTAAGAGATTTCCGTTTTTCTCTGACGATTCGGCGAGCCTCAGTGAGGGAGAGATCGGGAAAGTGTCCAAGAGTTATGTCTCTAACCTTCCCATTCTCGTAGTTTCTAAAGACAAAGGATTTCACGCCAGAGGGGTGAACACGGAGGCATAAGCCGTTACCGTCTGATATGGTATAACGTTTAAAGCGAGTCTTGAGGCTCGCTATTTTTTTAGTGGAGAGCATTTTTGTATGACTGAAAATAATTTGAAAACAGCCTACTCCTATGACGAATTTGGGTATTTCGAAGGCGAGACCATGTGGCAAAAGATCAACGGAGAGTTTCTGCCGTGCCCTAATTCCACCGCTCAGACCCCTTGGGGAGAAGGCACGAAAGACCCGACTGTCTTCTATCGCTTCGACACTGGTGCAGGCGTGTGGCGCACCGAGAAAAAGCCTCAAAGTGCAGAGGAGCTTTTAGGCGTAGTGGTGAGCCATACGAGCATGACAGCGCACGACATTGAGATGCGAGAACTCATTAAAAAGTTTTCGCAATTTGAAGGATTTCGAGAAAAACGAGGCGAAGACCTGTCGTGGTCTATAGAAAAGATACCTGAACCGACCGAGGAAGAGAAGAAAGAGACTGCAGAGCGTGACGTGCGTGCTCGTAGGGATTCTTTAATTTCTAAAACAGATTTTCTTCTTATGGCAGATTACCCAATATCTGAAGAGGAATTGCAAGCCGTGAAAGATTACCGTCAGGCGTTGCGAGACGTGACGGATCAGGACGGCTTCCCGTTTGATGTCGTGTTCCCTGAAGCGCCTTCTGTCGTGTCGAAATTCGAGCCGAAAAACTAAGGAGAGGGTAAATGGTAGATCCAGACTATCTAAAAGACGTGAACGAGCTCGGAATTTGCGGCGGTTTTGCAGGCGTGTGTGGGGCACTGAACTATCTAGTTAGTGTTCAAGACGGGAAGAAATTTACTTGGGGCGGCTTCGGACTACAAATTGCCGTAAGTAGTTTAGCTGGCGTGATCGCTTTCCAATTTCTCCACTCTTACGGCGTTTCTTCAGATCTTACCGCGGCACTCTGCGGAATTTCGGGGTGGATGGGAACGACATCTTTAAAGCTCGTAGAGCGTCTTATAACGATTTACGTAAGCAAAAAGGTAGGAATAGACGTCACGAAAAAAGCCCAAGACAAGAAGGAGCCGTAATGGGACGAGAGAACTTTGGATATTTTGAGCCGAAAATTGCAGCGGATTTTGTGGCTCAGTTTGAAGGTTTTCGAGAGTCCGCTTACCTGTGCCCGTCTGGGGTACTCACGATCGGTTACGGGCATACAAACGGGGTTAAGCACTTGGACGTGATCGACCGAGATCAGGCAAAGAAACTGCTAATCGCCGATTTAGAACTTACAGCAAAAGGACTTTTAAAGTACGTGAATGCTCGCATCACAGCAAATCAGTATATAGCTATTCTCTCGTTTGCTTTTAACGTGGGGACAGGTGCCGTTTTGCGTTCTACGTTTCTAAAAAAATTAAATAGTGGGGACGAGGAAGGCGCAGCCGATGAGTTACTTAAATGGACTAAATCCAAAGGGAAAACCTTACAAGGTCTCGTGAATCGGCGAAGAGCTGAGCGAGACCTTTTCCTTACAGGAATCTGAATTTTTAAACTTATTATTAAAAAGGGGGCGGTCTTGAAAAAGACCGCTTTTTTATCGTGGAAAAAGAATATAAACAAGCTCCTATTCCGTTTGTTGGACAAAAACGTTTATTCCTAAAACTTTTTAAAGAAAAACTTCATAACATCGTTCCAGAAGACGGGGAAGGGTGGACGATCATAGACGTTTTCGGTGGGTCTGGATTGCTTTCGCACTTTTCTAAACGGCAAAAACCCAAGGCTAGAGTGATTTTTAACGATTTCGATTCTTATTCAGAACGATTACGCCACTTGGATGAAACGAACGAACTTCTGGATCTTTTGCGAGTCGCTCTAAAAGACGTACCGATAAGGGGAAAATGCCCGCCAGAGAGCAGAAAGAAAGCTTGTGACGTTATTCGTAATTTCCAAGGGTATAAAGACGTTTTGGTTCTATCGAAATCTATTCTCTTTTCTGCCGTGATGGTAAAAGATCTTGAGCAACTTTTGATGTGCAAAACTTTTTACAACCGTATCCCGAAAAGCAACTATAGCTGTGAAGGCTATCTAAATGGCTTGGAAATCGTAAAAAAGGATTTTCGCGAACTTATTAGGGACTTTGGAACTCAAGAAAACGTATTTAGCTCAGTTGGTTAGAGCGCTACACTGATAATGTAGAGGTCGGCAGTTCAACTC
>OGXZ01000183.1_pt1 | contig 36169 bp, 27 predicted proteins | sample 1576431 | NCBI WGS metagenome assembly OGXZ01 (sample SAMEA3541590, study PRJEB24748) | human gut metagenome | biome: human gut; feature: human-associated habitat; material: faeces | place: China | collected 2012
CAAAGCCCTTACCCGGTTCGAGCGGTTCGAGCTTAAGCACAACGTGACCGTACTGACCGCGACCACCAGACTGCTTCGCAAACTTGCATTCTGCATTTTCAACCACAGAACGAATCGTTTCACGATAAGCCACCTGAGGACGACCAACCGTTGCTTCAACGTTGAACTCACGCTTCATACGGTCGACCAAAATTTCGAGGTGCAATTCGCCCATACCCGAAATAATCGTCTGACCGGATTCTTCATCAGTGCGAACACGGAAAGACGGGTCTTCCTGAGCCAAGCGGTTCAAAGCCAAAGCCATCTTTTCTTGGTCAGCTTTGGTCTTGGGTTCGACAGCCTGCGAAATCACAGGTTCCGGGAACTCCATGCGTTCAAGAATAACCGGAGCGTCAACCGCGCAAAGCGTATCACCCGTGGTCACATCCTTTAAGCCAACAGCAGCTGCAATGTCGCCGGCTTCCACGAACTTAATTTCTTTACGTTCGTTAGCGTGCATCTGCAACAAGCGACCGATACGTTCCTTACGGTTCTTCACCGAGTTCAAAACGGTGTCGCCAGAGTTGAGCAAACCCGAGTAGACGCGCAAGAAGGTCAACTGGCCGACAAACGGGTCCGTCATGATCTTAAACGCTAAAGCCGAGAACGGAGCATCGTCAGAGGCTTCGCGAGTGACTTCGTGGTCGTCAAGGTCAAAACCTTTAACCGGCGGAATATCCACAGGAGACGGCAAGAATTGAATCACTGCGTCCAACATGCGCTGCACACCCTTGTTCTTAAAGGCCGTACCGCAGAGCATAGGCTGGATTTCACAGTCAATCGTACGCTTACGAAGACCAGCAATGATGTCTTCTTCGCTCAATTCACCGTTTTCCAAATACTTGTTCATCAGGTCTTCGCTAGCTTCAGCAGCTGCTTCAACCATCTTTTCACGCCATTCGTTTGCGGTGTCAACCAACTCAGCAGGGATGTCCTTGTATTCGAACTTCATACCCTGAGAAGCGTCGTCCCAAATGATTGCCTTCATTTTGATGAGGTCAACCACCCCTTGGAAGTTGTCTTCAGCACCGATTGGGATCACCACAGGAACAGGGTTACCCTGGAGGCGCTTCTTCATCTGGTCATAGACCTTGAAGAAGTTAGCACCAGTACGGTCCATCTTGTTTACGAAAGCAAGACGGGGCACACGGTACTTGTTAGCCTGACGCCAGACGGTTTCAGACTGAGGCTGAACACCACCCACGGCGCAGTAAACCATACAAGCGCCGTCCAACACGCGCATGGAGCGTTCAACTTCGACCGTGAAGTCCACGTGCCCCGGGGTGTCAATGATGTTCAAACGATACGGTTCATACTGCATTTCCATACCGCGCCAGAAAGCGGTCGTCGCAGCAGAAGTAATCGTAATACCACGTTCCTGTTCCTGTTCCATCCAGTCCATGGTGGCAGCACCGTCGTGCACTTCACCAATCTTATGGTTCACACCGGTATAAAACAGAATACGTTCAGTTGTTGTGGTCTTACCCGCGTCAATATGCGCGGAAATACCGATATTGCGATATCGCGAAATCGGAGTTTGACGAGCCATTTAAGGTTCCTCACTATCTTTGTTGCACAGCTCATCAGCTGAAGAACTGTGCAACAGCAAAGTTGATTAGAAGCGGAAGTGCGAGAAGGCCTTGTTGGCTTCAGCCATACGATGGACTTCATCGCGCTTCTTCATAGCGCCACCACGGCCTTCAGCCGCGTCAAGCAATTCACCAGCCAAACGCTGGGGCATCGATTTTTCAGAACGCTTCTTGGCCGATTCACGCAACCAGCGCATAGCCAAAGCCATACGGCGAACAGGGCGAACTTCAACAGGAACCTGATAGTTCGCACCGCCCACGCGGCGTGACTTCACTTCCACTACAGGACGGACGTTATTAAGAGCGGTAGTGAACACTTCAAGCGCGTTCTTGCCAGTTTTTTCTTCGATCTGCTCAAGAGCGCCATAAACAATGCGTTCGGCGACGGCTTTCTTGCCATCAAGCATGATCACATTAATAAATTTCGTGATTTCCACGCTACCAAACTTAGGATCTGGTAACACTTCACGTTTTGGTACTTCGCGACGACGGGGCATTTTTCTTCCTTTCGTGTCTTCAGTCATACTGTATGCCCAATAAGCGAAAAAACGGACACACAGGTTAAAAAATGCAATCTCATAGATTGCGACTTACTCGGTCAGTAATCTGACCGTTCGTCCACGGCTTATCGCCGCGAAATTAGGCGTTCTTCGGGCGCTTAGCACCGTACTTCGAACGAGCCTGCTTACGATCCTTAACTCCCTGCGTATCGAGAGAGCCACGGACAATGTGGTAACGCACACCAGGCAAGTCTTTCACACGGCCGCCACGAATAAGGACGACAGAGTGTTCCTGCAGGTTGTGGCCTTCACCACCGATATAAGAAATGACCTCAAAGCCGTTGGTCAAACGCACCTTAGCAACCTTACGAAGAGCCGAGTTCGGCTTCTTCGGCGTTGTGGTGTACACACGCGTGCAAACGCCACGCTTCTGCGGGCAGTTCTTCAACGCGGGGCTCTTGCTTTTATCGTGAGTTAACTCACGTGGCTTGCGAACAAGCTGGTTAATGGTAGGCATAAACGTCCGTCTAAGTTAATGGGTTGTCAATAATGAAAACCCGACTAGAGAAAAGTCCCCCCAGAAAAGTCGTGGAGACTTCGTCATAATTCAGTGTTATGTCATCAGCAACGACTTCAAGCCACTCAGATGAAACATGCAACACTAAATGAATAAATGCTGGACCGAAATGTCCAGATCTTTCTGATAAGAGTTATACCCCTTTTCTTAAACTGCAAGAGAGGCGTTAACCTCAAAAAACTTTGGTTTATTAACGAGGTATCCTTGCCGAATAGCCTAGTGACATAGTCAAAAAGAGGATTCGATAAGGGTCAAACTCTTACAAAGCTTGAGATTTTCCGACATTGTAAGCACCCTGTCAAGTCCTTAACCACATTTCTTAACAGTTCAACACCAGATGAAAAAAAGGTAAGACCGTTTCCAGCCTTACCTTCTTTCATAGAGCATTAAGCCTTGTTAGGACTTGTTGCTACCATCGTCAATCACTAACGGTTCGTTAAGATTGGCAAACGGATTGAATTTAGCCTCAGGCTCATAGAAGGGATCCTGTTGCTCTTCGGAGAGTTGCTGAGCTAATGCAGCTTCTTCACGTTCTTCCTGAACACGAGCGCTATGAGCTTTATGATAGGCCAACCCCGTACCAGCAGGAATCAAACGACCAACGATCACGTTTTCTTTCAGACCACGCAGATCATCACGTTTGCCCATGATGGCAGCTTCCGTCAAGACGCGTGTCGTTTCTTGGAAGGAAGCCGCTGAAATGAAGCTATCCGTCGAGAGTGACGCCTTGGTAATACCAAGGAGAACATTCTCATAGAGAGCTGGGCGTTTGCCTTCAGCCACGACGCGGTCATTCTCATCGAGCATTTCAGAGCGTTCAACCTGTTCACCCTGAATGAACTTCGTATCACCTGGATCAGTAATCTGAACACGGCGAAGCATTTGACGCACAATAACTTCAATATGCTTGTCGTTAATCTTCACACCCTGCAAGCGATACACATCCTGAACTTCATCAACGATGTAACGAGCGAGCTCTTCAATACCGAGTAAGCGAAGAATGTCATGGGGATCCACTGGACCATCCACCACTTCTTCACCCTTCTGAACAACTTGGCCGTCATGGACCAAAATTGTCTTTTCCTTGCTCACTAAGGTTTCATGAGCAACACCGTCACTACCCGTGATAATCAGACGCTGTTTACCTTTGGTTTCTTTACCGAATGTCACCGTACCGGTCACTTCAGCCAACATGCCAGCATCTTTAGGACTACGAGCTTCGAACAGTTCTGCCACACGTGGCAAACCACCCGTAATGTCTCGGGTCTTCTGACTTTCGACAGGGATACGAGCTAAGACATCGCCCATTCCAACCTCTTGGTCATCGGATACCACCACGAAAGCGCCAACAGGCAACTGGATAGTCACCGCATGGTCAGTTCCAGGAATCTTGACTTCTTGACCGTTTTCATCCAAAAGATGGACCAACGGACGAAGCACACCGGCAGAAGCACTCTTGCCAGATTTAGTCGATTTTGTCGAGCGCTTCGGGTCAATCACCACCAAGTTAGACAAGCCCGTCACTTCGTCAACCTGTTTCATGACGGTAACGTTATCGATGAAGTTTTCGAACTTGACCTTACCTGCGTACTCCGTAATAATCGGGCGCGTCATCGGATCCCAGTTCGCCAACTGCTGTCCCGCCTTGACCTCTTGATCAGGACGAACTAACAATGTGGCACCATAGGGAACCTTGTGGCGTTCACGTTCACGGCCATTGTCAGTAATGATAATTTCACCAGAACGAGAAATAACGACCAAATCGCCTTTAGCGGAACGAACATAACGCATCGAGGCAGAGTAGCCAACGGTACCCGAAGATTTAGCTTCAACACTCGAAGCAACCGCAGCACGAGAAGCCGCACCACCAATGTGGAAGGTACGCATCGTTAACTGCGTCCCAGGCTCACCAATGGATTGAGCAGCAATCACACCAACCGACTCACCGGCATTGACCAAAGTACCACGGCCCAAATCACGACCATAGCACTTCGCGCAAAGGCCATAACGCGTTTCGCATGTCAACGGCGTACGGACCTTAATCATGTCGATGCCCAGTCGATCGATAAGATCACAGTAATCTTCATCAATCAAGGTGCCAGCAGGAATAACCACTTCATGCGTATCGGGATCTTTCACATCCAAGGCCGTGACACGACCTAAGACACGATCACGCAAGGCCTGAATCACTTCACCGCCTTCGACCAATGCACGCATTTCAACACCGTGATCGGTTCCGCAGTCATCTTCGGTCACGACCAAATCTTGAGTCACATCAACAAGACGGCGAGTCAAATACCCGGAGTTAGCCGTCTTCAAAGCCGTATCCGCCAAACCCTTACGGGCACCGTGAGTCGAAATAAAGTACTGAAGTACGTTCAACCCTTCACGGAAGTTAGCCGTAATCGGCGTTTCAATAATGGAGCCGTCAGGCTTGGCCATCAAACCGCGCATACCCGCCAACTGACGAATCTGAGCCGCCGAACCACGAGCGCCGGAGTCGGCCATCATGTAAACGCTATTAAAGGACTCTTGACGCACTTTTTTACCGTGACGGTCGATGGTCGGTTCGGTCGACAACTCTTGCATCATAACCTTACCAACCTGATCAGCAGTGCGACCCCAAATGTCCACAACCTTGTTATAACGTTCACCTTGGGTCACCAAACCTGAGGTGTACTGATTTTCAATTTCTTTAACTTGATTTTCAGCTTCACGAACCAAGGTTTCTTTCTGCGCCGGTACCGTCATGTCGCCAACGCAAATCGAGATACCTGCGCGTGTTGACAAACGATAACCATTGTTCTTCAAGGCGTCAGCGAACATGACCGTCGCACGCAAGCCACACTTACGGAAGCAACGGTTGATCAACTTCGCGATTTCTTTTTTCTTCAGGGTGATATTCAATTCTTTGAAGCTCATCCCTTCGGGCAAAATCTCAGACAACAAGGCACGACCAACGGTGGTCTCATAGCGGACAATCTTCGGAGTCTTAACGCCGGTTTCTTTATCCAGTTCGTATTCTTTAATACGAACTGTGCAACGCGTCTGCAATTCAACAACTTTGTTGTCCCAAGCGCGCTGAACTTCCGCGACGTCAGCAAAGAACATGCCTTCGCCTTTGCCGTTGATTTTTTCACGCGTAGCGTAGTACAGCCCCAACACCATGTCCTGAGACGGCACGATAGAAGGATCGCCATTAGCTGGGAAGAGCACGTTGTTTGAGGCCATCATCAGACCGCGTGCTTCTAACTGAGCTTCAAGCGAGAGAGGTACGTGAACAGCCATCTGGTCACCGTCGAAGTCAGCGTTAAATGCTGCACAAACCAACGGGTGTAACTGTAAAGCCTTACCTTCAATGAGTTTAGGTTCAAACGCCTGAATGCCTAAACGGTGCAACGTCGGAGCGCGGTTGAGCATCACGGGATGTTCATAAATGACTTCCTCGAGGATATCCCACACAACAGGATCCTGGTTGTCAACCATCTTCTTCGCAGCCTTAGGCGTAGGCGCCAAGCCTCGCTGTACAAGCTTATTGAAGATAAACGGCTTGAACAGTTCAAGGGCCATTAACTTCGGCAAACCACACTGATGTAAGCGTAACTCTGGACCCACCGTAATCACGGAACGGCCAGAATAGTCAACACGTTTACCCAACAAGTTTTGACGGAAACGACCACTCTTACCCTTGATCATGTCGGCGAGGGACTTCAACGGACGCTTGCTCGCACCCGTCATTGCCTTACCACGACGACCATTGTCAAGCAAGGAGTCCACAGCTTCTTGGAGCATGCGCTTTTCGTTGCGGATAATAATGTCCGGAGCTTTCAGCTCTAATAAACGCTTTAAGCGGTTATTACGATTAATCACGCGACGATAAAGATCGTTCAAATCCGAGGTTGCAAAACGACCACCATCAAGAGGCACCAAGGGACGCAAATCAGGCGGCAACACAGGCAACACCGTCATAATCATCCACTCTGGCTTAATACCGGAGCGCTGGAATCCTTCTAATACCTTGAGGCGCTTGGCATACTTCTTGATCTTGGCTTCAGAGTTCGTGTCGGAAAGCTCTTTACGGAGCTTTTCTACTTCAGAATCAATATCAATCGTGCGCAACAACTCAGCAATGGCTTCAGCACCCATCATGGCCGTGAAGTCATCACCAAATTCAGCCGTACGAGCAATGTATTCATCTTCGGTCAAAAGCTGACCGCGTTCCAACGGCGAAAGACCCGGGTCGGTGACTACATAGGCTTCAAAGTAAAGTACTCGTTCGATATCACGCAGAGGGATATCGAGCACCATACCCATACGACTCGGCAAACTCTTCAGGAACCAAATATGAGCGACAGGGCTTGCTAAATCAATATGTCCCATGCGTTCACGACGCACTTTGGATAACGTAACCTCAACACCGCACTTTTCGCAAATCACGCCACGGTTCTTCAGACGCTTGTATTTACCACACAAGCATTCGTAGTCCTTTACTGGCCCAAAAATCTTGGCACAGAACAGACCATCACGTTCAGGCTTCTGAGTACGGTAGTTAATCGTTTCAGGCTTCTTCACTTCCCCGTAAGACCAGGCGTGAATCTTTTCCGGACTAGCCAAACCGATGCTGATCGCATCGAAATGGTCTTCCGATTGAACCTGATTGAAAATATCGTTAAGCGGCATTCTCATCGCTTAATTCCTCTTAGTTCTTGACGAGGTCGATGTCGATACCCAACGACCGAATTTCTTTGACCAACACATTAAAGGATTCAGGCATACCAGCCTCAATCTTATGGTCACCCTTGACAATGTTTTCGTAGACCTTCGTACGACCGTTCACATCGTCAGACTTCACCGTCAACATTTCTTGCAACACATAAGAAGCGCCGTAAGCTTCGAGAGCCCACACTTCCATTTCACCAAAACGCTGACCACCGAACTGGGCTTTACCACCGAGAGGCTGTTGCGTCACTAGGGAGTACGGACCTGTAGAGCGAGCGTGCATCTTGTCGTCAACCAAGTGGTGTAACTTCAGATAGTGCATGTAGCCCACCGTCACAGGACGTTCAAACGCTTCACCTGTACGACCGTCATAGAGACGAGCCTGCGTCTTGGCGGGAGTTAACTCTAAGCGCTTTGCTTCTTCGTCCGGGAAAGCCAAATCCAACATCATTCGAATCTGATCTTCGGTCGCACCGTCAAACACAGGGGTAGCAAAAGGCATACCATTTTGCAAATTGCGAGCCATCGCCATCAGTTCGTCATCCGTCAAACTGTCCAAATCTTCCGTCTTACCAGTACGGTTATAGACTTCGTTCAAGAACGAGCGGATCTGACGGACCTGCTCCGTCTTGAGCATTTCAGCAATACGCCAACCAATCCCCTTGGCTGCCCATCCTAAGTGAACTTCTAAGACCTGACCAATGTTCATACGTGAAGGCACGCCAAGCGGATTCAAAACAATGTCCGCAGGACGACCGTCGGCCATGTAGGGCATGTCCTCAACAGGGCAGATCTTGGAGACCACACCCTTGTTACCGTGACGGCCTGCCATCTTATCGCCAGGCTGCAAGCGACGGCGTTCGGCCACATAGACCTTGACCATCTTCAAGACACCCGGAGGCAACTCGTCACCACGGGTCATCTTTTCTTGCTTCTTCTTGTATTTCTGGGCGTTTTCGTCGCGTGTCTCTTCAATCGTCTTCTTAGTTAACTCGATGAAATGCTGCGCCTTTTCATCTTCCATACGGAAGTCAAAAAGCTGATACCCTTGGATCTGCTCCAAAATTTCGGCCGTCAACTTCGTACCAGGTTTGACATTCACGCCTTCGGGGGCGCCGGCTACAACATAACCCGTCAATTGGCGACGCAAACGATCGAACGCATCACGTTCAACAATGCGAAGCTGATCTTTCAAGTCGCGTTCATAGCGAGCCAGAGCGCTGTCAATAATGCTTTGAGCACGCTTGTCACGCTGGACACCGTCACGAGTGAACACCTGAACATCAATCACCGTACCCGTCATGCCAGACGGTACACGTAACGAGGTGTCTTTAACGTCAGAGGCCTTTTCACCAAAGATAACGCGTAAGAGCTTTTCTTCAGGTGAGAGCATCGTTTCGCCCTTCGGCGTAACTTTGCCCACTAACACGTCACCGGCCTTAACCTCTGCACCAATCTGAACAATCCCAGATTCGTCCAAACGAGATAACTGGTTTTCGCTCAAATTCGAGATGTCTCGAGTGATTTCTTCAGCACCTAACTTGGTATCACGTGCCACCACCGACAACTCTTCAATATGAATAGAAGTGTAGCGATCATCGGCAACCACGCGTTCCGAAATCAACACGGAGTCTTCGTAGTTATACCCGTTCCAAGGCATAAACGCGATCAGCATGTTCTGACCAAGTGCCAACTCACCAGTATCCGTGGAAGCACCGTCAGCGAGCACATCGCCCTTAGCAACCACATCGCCTTTCATTACGATCGGACGCTGGTTAATGTTCGTTGACTGATTCGAACGCGTAAACTTCTGAAGGTTGTAGATATCAACACCCGTTTCACCAGCCACGCTTTCGTCATCGTTCACACGAATAACAACACGGTTTGCATCAACAAAGTCAACGACACCACCACGGCGAGCTTGAACAGTTGTCTTCGAGTCAACAGCCACCGTACGTTCGATGCCCGTACCAACCACTGGTTTCTCAGGACGCAAACAAGGCACACCCTGACGTTGCATGTTAGAACCCATCAAGGCACGGTTCGCATCATCGTGTTCCAAGAACGGAATCAAAGCAGCAGCGCAAGAAACGATCTGCGACGGAGCAACGTCCATATACTGGATGCGGTCAGGACTAGCCAAAACCGTTTCCCCGTTATCGCGAGCAGACACCAGTTCTTGAGTCAAACGGCCGTTTTCATCCATCTCCGCATTAGCCTGAGCGATGACGTAGCGACCTTCTTCAATCGCAGACAAATAATCGATATCCTTGGTAGCAACACCGTCAACAACACGACGATAAGGTGTTTCCAAGAAACCATACTCATTGAGACGTGCATAAAGAGCCAAAGAGTTGATCAAACCAATGTTTGGACCTTCTGGCGTTTCAATTGGGCATACACGACCATAATGTGTCGGATGAACGTCGCGGACTTCGAAGCCAGCACGTTCACGGGTCAAACCACCTGGACCCAAAGCAGAAATACGACGTTTATGCGTAATTTCCGACAGAGGGTTCGTCTGATCCATAAACTGGGACAGTTGGCTAGAGCCAAAGAACTCGCGAATTGCCGCACTGATCGGTTTGGAGTTAATCAAATCCTGCGGAGTTAAGCCTTCGCTTTCGGCTTGATTCAGACGTTCTTTTACAGCTCGCTCAACGCGCACAAGGCCGGAGCGGAACTGGTTTTCAGTAAGTTCGCCTACGCAACGAACGCGACGATTACCTAAGTGGTCAATATCGTCCACGCCATTGACTGGGCAAATGCGGGTATTCCCGTCTGCATCAATTAACTCGACATTGTCTTGGCCATTGCGTAACGCCACCAACAGCGCCATCGTATCCACGATGTCTTCATGCGTGAGCGTCATTGCTCCTGTCGCACCTTCACGACCAAAACGAGCATTGACTTTCATGCGACCAACGCGGGACAAGTCATATGTGTCTGTATTGAAGAACAAACGATCAAACAAGGCTTCAACAGCATCTTCCGTGGGAGGTTCACCCGGACGCATCATGCGGTAGATAGCCACGCGTGCAGCTAACTGATCTGGGGTGTCGTCTAAACGCAAGGTCGACGAGATATAAGCACCTCGATCAAGTTCATTCGTAAAGAGAATGTCGAACTCTTTAATCCCAGCCGCACGGAATTTGGTTAACGTTTCGGCCGTGATTTCATCGTTAGCATTGGCAATGACTTCGCCCGATTCTTCATCGATAACATTTTTCGCAAGCACGCGCTCATTGAAAAAGTCATCAGGAATAGAAACTTCGGAAACACCAGCCTTCGTCAAGTCACGGATGTGCTTCATTGTGACACGCTTGTCGGCAGGAACAATCTCCTTGCCGTCTTTGTCACAAATCGGGAAGCTAAACTGCTGACCTTTGAAACGCTCTGGCGTAAAGGGCATCGACGCCCCTGAGCTCTTCAGCGTGACATGGTCGAAGGCAAAGAAGCGCGCCAAAATATCCTCAGGCGTCATACCGATTGCCTTCAGAAGGATCGTGCCAGGCATCTTACGACGACGGTCTACACGGAAGTAGAGGATGTCCTTAGCGTCAAATTCGAAATCGAGCCAAGAGCCACGGTAAGGAATGACGCGTGCGGAAAAGAGTAATTTGCCCGATGAGTGAGTCTTACCCTTATCATGTTCAAAGAAAATGCCAGGGGAGCGATGCAACTGGCTAACGATCACACGTTCGGTACCATTGACAATGAAGGAACCCTTCTCGGTCATCAATGGAATTTCACCCATGTAAACGTCGTTTTCGCGGATTTCTTTGACCGTCTCAGGTTTTGCTGCTTCACGGTCAAAGATTTCCAATTGGATCTTTGCACGAAGACGACTACTGTAAGTCAAACCACGCAGCTGACATTCAGCAACGTCAAATTCCGGTTCTTCAAGGCTATACTCGACGAAATTCAGGCGAGCAAAACCATTATGACTGGTAATGGGGAAAATAGATGTAAAAGCTGCTTGGAGACCGACATCTTTATTACGGTCTTTTGGGGCAACATTCACCTGTAAAAACTCTTCGTAGGAGCGAAGCTGAGTTTCAAGCAGGGAAGGCACTTCAAGGACGCTCGGACGGGAGGCAAAGCTCTTCCGAATACGCTTCTTTTCAGTGAACGAGTACGACATGGACACTCCGTTCGACGGTGGGGATGAACCAAAAAGTGATGAACGCAAAGATTAATGACGCCAAAAGCCGCTCTAGGTAATCGACTTGCGTCATCAACCTGCGCGGCAATATATGGAGAGACTAGATTATCCGGTTCATCAAGAAGAAAGACTTTGAACTTTGCTTACTAACAGTAATAAGCAGGGTTCAAAGTCTCTCACTGAACGTAAGAGACTTTGAGATGGGTGAAGTTTATTATCACTCCACCCTTGGTGTCTTGGCAAGTAATTAAATTACTTGAGAGCAACCTTAGCGCCAGCTTCTTCGAGCTTCTTGGCAGCAGCTTCAGCGTCAGCCTTCGGGAGACCTTCCTTAACAGCCTTAGGAGCACCTTCGACGAGGTCCTTAGCTTCCTTGAGGCCGAGGCCAGTCATTTCACGAACAACCTTAATCACGGCGATCTTGTTAGCACCAGCGGCTTCAAGAACAACGTCAAATTCGGTCTTTTCTTCAGCAGCAGCGCCACCAGCGGCAGCACCAGGAGCAGCCACAGCAACAGCAGCAGCGGCAGCGGACACACCGAACTTTTCTTCCATCATCTTGATGAGTTCGGAGATTTCGAGAACGGTCTTAGAAGCGATCGCTTCGAGGATTTCTTCATTGGTAAGGGCCATTTTATAGCTCCGTATTACGTTATGTTTAAATGTGTTAAATAAAAATTAGGCAGCAGCCTTTTCCTTGGCATCGCGCACGGCAGCCACGGTACGCACGAAGCGTGCCGGGACTTCGTTGACGGTACGGACGAACTTCGCAATCGGTTCGTTCATCGTCGCCATCAACTTGGCAAGGAGTTCTTCGCGGCTCGGCATCGAGGCGAGGTTCTTAACAGCTTCGACATCCATGACGAAGTTGTCCATCGCACCGCCCTTAATAACGAGCTTTTCATTGTCCTTGGCGAAATTGACAAGAACCTTAGCCGCGGCAACAGGATCAGCGGAGAAGCCGTAGACCAACGGACCAGTACACTGGTCAGCTAAGCCGGCAAAACCCGTACCCTCGATAGCACGACGGACTAACGTGTTCTTAACAACTCGCAACGTCACATTGTTCTTGCGAGCTTCTGCGCGCAATTTCGTGACGGCCTCAACGCTCAGCCCACGGTATTCAGCAATGATGATCGAAGAAGCGTCAGCAACAAAGCCCTTAACTTCTTCAATAACTGCAGCCTTATCTTGACGATTAAGACCCATGGTCTGGCTCCACTCAGAGGTGTTTATCTCTAAGAAACAAACACCGGTTTCTAACTAACCGGCATACTTCTGAGAGTTTTGGCTGATTTTTCTCGCTCACTGTTGTAAGGACAAAGCAGTCAGCGGTTAGAAAACACAACGCAATATCTCTCTTCGGTTTACCGTCTGCGCTGGAAGTCTCTTAGTTATCCGTACAGACAACGTTGAGACAATTAAAAAGCTACTTTCATAACCTCTCCAGCGGTCTTTGACAGCGGTGACTGATCACTCAGTCACCACCCAAAGCCCTCGAGACCTCACGGTCTCTTCAGTGTTTGCACACTGAAGATTGCTTTAGCGGGAAGCGGTGAAGCTTTACCCTTCCGCTTGGGGCAATCCAGCCCACTAACAGGTTTTAGTTGTTGATCGTGCTAACGTCAACACGAACACCAATGCCCATCGTCGAAGAGACAGAAACCTTACGGAGGTACTGGCCCTTAGCGGAGGCAGGCTTCAACTTGTTGAGCTGATCAATCAAAGCAACCAAATTCTTCTGCAAGCGTTCGGCTTCGAAAGAAGCACGACCGATAGGCGCATGTACGATACCAGCCTTGTCAACACGGAACTGAACCTGACCAGCCTTAGCGTTCTTAACCGCTTCAGCCACATTCGGGGTAACCGTGCCAACCTTGGGGTTAGGCATCAAGCCACGCGGCCCGAGAATTTGACCTAACTGGCCAACAACACGCATAGCATCAGGAGAAGCGATCACAACGTCAAAGTTGATTTCGCCAGCCTTAACCTGAGCAGCCAAATCGTCAAAACCGACGATGTCAGCACCAGCGGCGCGAGCTTCGTCAGCCTTAGCGCCTTGCGTGAAGACGGCAACGCGAACCGTTTTACCCGTTCCTTCCGGCATCACGACAGCACCACGAACGGCCTGGTCAGATTTGCGAGGGTCAATACCCAACTGAACAGCAACGTCGACAGACTCGTCGAACTTAGCAACCGCCGTTTCCTTGATGAGCTGAAGAGCTTCACTGGCGGAGTAGAGCTTATTGGCTTCCACCTTTTCGGAGATAGCCTTCATGCGCTTCGTAAGCTTAGCCATTACAGACCCTCCACAATAACGCCCATCGAGCGAGCCGAACCCGCGATGGTACGAACAGCAGCATCCATATCAGCAGCCGTCAAATCGGGCTCTTTCATCTTGGCGATTTCTTCAGCCTGAGCACGTGTGATCTTACCCACTTTGTCCGTATGCGGACGGGCCGAACCCTTCTGCAATTTCGCAGCTTTCTTGATCAAGATCGTGGCAGGAGGAGTCTTCATCACAAACGTGAAGCTCTTATCTGCATAAGCGGTAATAACGACAGGAATTGGGAGACCAGCTTCCATCCCCTGCGTCTTGGCGTTAAACGCCTTGCAGAACTCCATAATGTTCAAACCACGTTGACCGAGAGCCGGCCCAATTGGTGGCGAAGGGTTTGCTTTACCAGCTGGAACTTGCAGCTTAATAAAGCCGACAATCTTTTTAGCCATTGTTTACATCCTCTTGGGTGAATAATGCAAAAGAAAACTCTTTTGCTCCCCAGTTGATAATCGGAAAGTCCGAGACTATATCACTTAAAAAAAAGCGATGCAAGTTCGGACATCCACTTTTTTTAAATTTTTTCGACTTCGTTGAAATCGAGATTAACAGAAGTTTCTCGACTAAAGATTGACACAAAGACTTGCAGACGATTCTTGTCGTAGTCCACTGCTTCGATTCGTCCATTGAAATCTTTGAAAGGTCCCGAAATAATGCGAACCTCACCACCGATTTCAAATTCAATCTTAGGTTTGGGTTTTTCAGTCCCTGTTTCAACGATTTGGCGAATCCTTGCTACTTCCGAGTCCGAAAGTACAACAGGATTATTATTACCTAAGAACTCGATCACACGAGGTGTCGCATTCACAAGATGCCAGGTTGCGTCGTTCATCTCCATTTCGATGAATACATACCCTGGATAAAGGCGACGTTCCGAGGTGTAACGACGTCCGTTTCGGATTTCTTGAATGTATTCGGTCGGCAACAACACCTCACCGAAACTATCACGTAACTCACTACGCGCAATCCGTTCTTCGAGCGCCTTCTTCACGCTCTTTTCCATCGTTGAGTACACATGCACGGTGTACCATTTTTTTTCATTACTCATCTTCAACGGCTCCTGTCACACGTTAGGCCATGCGTAACAACACGTCGTACAATCCCCATTCAATCACCTTGTCGCAGATGAACAGGAAAAAGGCCACAACAAACACGAAAGCCATGACAGTCCAAGTCGTATTGAGTGTCTCTTTTTTGGTGGGCCACACAACTCGGCGCAATTCGTCCCATGATTGACGACCGTAAGCCAAAAGACGCTTACCAGACGGGCTCAGCCACGCAATCCCTGCGCCAATTAACAATCCCGCTGCCAGCGTGGCTAATCGGATTCCAAGCGCCTGCTCAGTCATTAAAGAAAAAGCGACAACACCTGCCACCGCACAAACAATGGCTAACGTAACCAGAGCAATATCCGATTTGCTCGTTACGGTTTCAACATTTCGGTTATTCATAACGATTCCAGATTGATGCGGTGCACTCGTTGGATAGAGAGTACAACACTTAACCCAAGAAAGACCATACATTTTAGTCTGTATAGAAAGCGTAGCGGGAATAAACGCCCCACTTTATTCTGTTCTTTCTTTTCTATACATGCTAAAAAGCCAAGTTGCAATTGCTTTGCAACTTGGCTTCTAATTTGTGGCAGGGGCAGAAGGAATCGAACCCTCAACCTACGGTTTTGGAGACCGTCGCTCTGCCAATTGAGCTATACCCCTGCAAAGCTTGGCGAATTATATACGATTCGTCGCAACTTTACAAAATTATTCGATGATGCTAGCCACGACACCAGCGCCCACCGTATGGCCACCTTCACGGATAGCAAAACGAAGACCCTGTTCCATAGCAATCGGAGCAATCAACTTCACCGTCATCTGAATGTTGTCGCCAGGCATCACCATGTCGGTGCCTTCCGGCAATTCGATCGTACCCGTCACGTCCGTCGTACGGAAGTAGAACTGAGGACGATAGCCCTTGAAGAACGGCGTATGACGGCCACCTTCTTCCTTCGTCAACACGTAAACTTCGCCCTTGAAGTGCGTGTGAGGAGTAATCGTACCCGGCTTGGCAAGAACCTGACCGCGTTCAACTTCTTCACGCTTCGTGCCGCGCAACAAAATACCAACGTTGTCACCAGCTTCACCCTGGTCGAGCAACTTGCGGAACATTTCCACGCCCGTGCAAGTCGTCTTCGAGGTCGGCTTGATACCAACGATTTCAATTTCGTCGCCAACTTTGATCACGCCACGTTCGACACGACCCGTCACCACCGTACCACGGCCGGAGATCGAGAACACGTCTTCAATCGGCATCAAGAACGGCTGGTCAACAGCACGTTCCGGCGTCGGAATGTAGCTGTCAAGAACCTCAGCCAACTTCAGAATAGCCGGTTCGCCCAATTCGGACTGGTCGCCTTCAAGAGCCAACTTGGCAGAACCCTTGACGATCGGGAGATCGTCACCCGGGAAGTCATAGTTGGAGAGCAATTCACGAACTTCCATTTCAACGAGTTCGAGAAGTTCTTCGTCGTCAACCATGTCGCACTTGTTCAAGAACACGATGATGTAAGGCACACCAACCTGGCGAGCCAACAAGATGTGTTCACGGGTCTGAGGCATAGGACCGTCAGCAGCGCTCACAACGAGAATAGCACCGTCCATCTGAGCAGCACCCGTGATCATGTTCTTCACATAGTCAGCGTGCCCCGGGCAGTCAACGTGCGCGTAGTGACGCGTAGCCGTTTCGTATTCCACGTGCGCGGTGTTAATCGTAATACCGCGGGCCTTTTCTTCAGGAGCCGCGTCAATCTGATCATAGCCCTTGGCTTCACCACCAAAGTGCTTCGACAAAATCGTCGTAATAGCAGCCGTCAACGTGGTCTTACCATGGTCCACGTGACCAATCGTGCCCACGTTAACGTGGGGCTTTGTACGTTCAAACTTACCCTTGGCCATCTTTGGCTCCTGAACAAGTGAATTCCAGCCCCAAACTGATATTGAAGAGCACTGGAAAGATTATTAGAGAAAGGAAAAAGTGAATGGTGCCCATGATGCGGATCGAACGCATGACCTCTCCCTTACCAAGGGAGTGCTCTACCACTGAGCCACATGGGCGCGCTTCATGAGCGGGTGACGTGAGTTGCTCGACAATTCTAACAACCGGGAGTCCTTCCGCTCTGCTAGATTCGCTTAAGCGAAAGTTTCGCATGGTGGAGAGGGATGGATTCGAACCATCGTAGGCGTAAGCCAACAGATTTACAGTCTGCCCCCTTTAGCCACTCGGGCACCTCTCCATTGCGAGAGAGACAGAATTATGCCCTACCATTTTAGAATAGTCAAGGACCCCTCTCAAAAAATCCTTAAAATACGTGTTTGTACGTATTTGTTATCTGCAGTTCGCATTTTATCCTTTTCATATCTAACTTTTTGAACACGCTATTTCATCTTTTGACTTGAACCCGTAATGTTTGAGACGTTTTCTTCACAATTGACCTTTTGGGGTCTCATGGCAGTTCTTCTTCAGATTGCCATTATCATCGCCGTCACTTTACGCGTTATCCTCACTCGGCATCCTCCTGGATCGTCCTTTGCTTGGATTACCATTACTGCCGTTATCCCCTTTGTTGGCTTTGTCCTTTATTTGCTCGTGGGGGAACGTCCCATTGGGCAATGGCGCGCCAAACTTTATCGGCAACTCACGTCATTGCATCAGTCAAAGAGCGAATTAAGCCAGTTACTACCGGTAGGACCACTGCCACGTGCTCTACACAACCACGAAAGTCTCCTTCGCTTGAGTACTGCGGTTGCACATTTTCCTATGGCAAGTGGATCAGAACTCCAACTGTTATGGGAAACAGACCAGATATTTTCAGCAATCATCTCCGATATTGACCAAGCGCAGCGAACTATTGATATGGAGTTCTATATTTGGCAGTCTGGCGGGAAAGTTCAACACGTCATGGATGCTCTTAAGCGGGCCCATCAGCGGCATTGTCGCATTCGACTGCTACTCGATGATTTTGGTTCAAGAGAATTTTTGAAAAGTCCTGAATGCCAATCCCTTATCGATCTCGGGATTGAGATACGCTCTGCCATGCCTATGCGTCTTTTAGCATTTTTAGGTTTGCAACGGGCCGATATACGACTACACCGAAAGAACATCATCATCGACAACGCCGCCGGTTACGTTGGTAGCCTCAATATGATTGATCCTATGGCATACAGTGATTCGAAAACCGTTGGTGCTTGGGAAGATGCCATGTTGCGAATTGAAGGTCCAGCCGTTGAGTCCCAAATGCGAGTTTTTGAAATGGACTGGCGCTTGCAATCACAATCGAGCCAATTGTGGGTCAACCCCCCAATGGAAGATGTTTACTTACAAAAGGGGACAGCAACAACGGTATGTGTTCCTTCGGGGCCATACACAACAGACCATGACCCTAATCTGTATCTCGTGCTAGAAGTGATCAATCATGCACAGCGCTCTTTAACCATTACGACACCTTATTTTGTGCCCAACGAACCCATTATCGTGGCACTACAAAACGCCGCTTTCCGAGGTGTCAAAATTAAGCTCATTTTGCCCGAGAAAAGTAACAGCTTGCTCGCCACCTATGCGGCTCGTCGACACTTTGATACTCTGCTTTCACTTGGAGTTGAAATCCTTTTTTATAAGGAGCGCTTTTTGCACACGAAATCCATCGTCGCGGACGGCGATTATGCCCTTTTTGGCACGGTCAACATGGACAATCGTAGCTTGCACATCAACTTTGAGATGATGCTCTTGATTATCGATAGCACCTTTGTGCGAAGCCTCCAAGCTCTGCAACGTCGTTACGAAGCTAAATCTGTTCAGCTCCAAACGACAAAATGGTATCGTCGTCCTCTCATAGAACGATTAAAAGAAGGCTTTGCACACCTGCTGTCGCCTTTACTTTAGGTGCCACATTATCGCTTTGGGGATGGTGTCTCTTCGATGTCCTCGACATCAATCATCTCAATTTGATTCTTTTGCGGTGTCTGACTTTTCGTTGAGTATTCACGCTCTTGCTCAAAACCGTAAGAGGTTTCAAAACCCTTCAAGGTGCTGTCCTCAAATTGGCGAGACTTCCACCAAATATAACCACCTAAAGCCATAGCGCCTACGATGCCGACGGCAACAATCACCAAAATGACAGGCAAAAAAAGACAAAACACCCCAATGGTCACTACGGTTCCGATTAATCCAGTCAAGAATCGGACCCAGGGAGTTTGGGAAGAATATTCGATTTGATATCGTGGCATATGCTTTGTGTCCTTTTGATTAGTGACTTACTCTCGACTCAATGAGTACCATACTGCAAGGGGAATCTTATTGTAAAAGGTGTGGCCCCATTTTTAGGAGTTAATCACTCAAAACATAGGTAATATTACGTAAAAACACCCTTTTCTTTGTCAATTTTTATGATCTATTAACAGAGTTTTTCACATAAAACTCTCTGCTTTTTGTAAGATATTGTCCAACTTTCCGGCGGATTGTGGAAGAAGGTTCTTTTCTCCCTTTGTTCCCCATTTTCTCGACATTGGCTTTACAGGCAATCCGATACCGATTAACACCTTTATTTTGATGAGCTTGATCTGTTCGTGTCACCAGAGCGCAAGCTTACTGAAACTTTTCCTATGCAAAACAATTCTAATAGTCTCAATCTTCCCGACGTTCAGTCCTCTCACGACACACGCAACATTGCCATCACACGAGTCGGCGTACGCGACATCACCTTGCCCCTTTGTATCGAATCCGAACAAGGGGACCAGCACACGGTAGCCAAAATTTCTATGACAGTGTCACTTCCTGCGGACCAAAAAGGAACGCATATGTCTCGTTTCGTGGCACTCATGGAAGAACAAACTAGCCCACTGAACGTACAACGCATTGAAAGCCTGATGCAAGAAATGCTCAAGCGCCTTGATGCAAAAGACGGCACAATTGAAATTCGTTTTCCCTTTTTTGTTAAAAAAACGGCCCCAGTCAGTCATCTGCAGAGCATGATGAACTATGAAGCTTGCTGGATCGCTGATAGCAAAAATGGACAAATTGAAGTCCATCAAGAAGTCTTAACCCCCGTCACGAGCTTATGCCCTTGTTCGAAAGAAATCTCTCGATACGGCGCCCATAACCAACGCTCGCATTTAACTTCTACACTGCTGCTCTCTGCCCCAATGAGCTTTGAAGAGCAGATTTCCGTGAGTGAAAACGCTGCATCGTGCCAGCTGTGGGCTCGTTTAAAACGAGCTGACGAAAAATACGTTACGGAATACGCTTATGAGCATCCCAAATTTGTTGAAGACTTACTTCGCGATATGGCTCGTGCACTCAATGCGGACTCCCGTGTGCTCGCTTATAGGGTTCAAGCGGAAAACTTTGAGTCTATCCACAATCACTCCGCGTTTGGCTGGATTGAACATGACAAGCGCCAATAGGTAAGAAGATGACTAGTGAACATCTTCTACACTAAAACACGACCCGTTACCCGAACAAGGGCAACGGGTCGACACATTTTTCTACCCATTTTTTGCTCATTTGAATAGACAAGTTCATCGAACACGGTAAACTGTCCTCACTTAGTTAGGCATTTTTTCTGATTAAAACTATGTTGTTAGCCAACCAGCAAGAGGCCATCACCTCAATTATTTCTGAAGCCCTCTCACAACTTGGCGTCTCTGACGCTAAGGTAATGCTTGAAAAACCGAAAAGCGCTGAACACGGCGATATTGCTTGCAATATCGCGATGCAACTTGCTCGTGTGTTAAAACAAAACCCACGAGCAATCGCTGACAAAATTGTCACAGCAATTGAGGCGAATCCTAAAGCGAACTCTCTCTTTGAACGCATTGAAATCGCTGGGCCTGGCTTTATTAACTTCTATCTTCCCGCCGATGCGAAATGGGATGTGGTTCGTCACATTTTGAGTGAAAAGACACGCTACGGCTATAACACTTCACATCAAGACGAAAGTGTGCTCCTCGAATTCGTGTCTGCCAACCCGACCGGCCCTCTCCATTTAGGGCATGCTCGTCAAGGCGCCTTGGGGGACACACTGGCCAACATTCTGCAGACACAAGGCTGGAAGGTCACCCGAGAGTTTTATTACAACGACGCTGGTGTGCAGATTTCCAACTTAGCACACTCCATCCGATTACGTGCCCTAGAACTCCAAGGCCAAAAAATCGAGTTGCCCGAAAATGCCTATCACGGTGAATACATTGTTTCCATAGCTAAAGATTACTTAGCGAAAAAGACCATTGTGACGCACAGCGGTGAAACCGTCACATCCACTGGTGACATTGAAGACATCAATGCGATGCGCCGATACGGTGTTGCTTATTTACGCAACGAACAAGACGATGACCTCGCCGCCCTCGGGGTGAAGTTTGATAACTTTTATCTGGAATCTTCTCTATACACATCGGGACGCGTTCAAAAAGCTGTCGATGCCATGATTGAGTCAGGCCGCACCTACGAAAAAGATGGAGCTCTTTGGCTCAAAACCACAGCCTGCGAAGATCTCGGCATTCACGACGACAAAGATCGTGTGATGAAAAAAGCTGATGGAACGTACACCTACTTTGTTCCAGATGTCGCTTATCATTTAGCTAAATTTGAACGTGGCTACTCTAAAGCTGTCAATATTCAAGGATCCGATCACCACGGGACAATTGCTCGAGTGCGCTGTGGCATCCAATGCAGCGCAAAAGTACTTGGGCTAGAGATTCCTGTCACCTTCCCTAACTACATTTTGCACAAGATGCTCTCTGTTATTAAAGACGGAGAACCTGTCAAAATGAGTAAACGCTCTGGAAACTATGTGACCCTGCGAGATCTTGTGGACATGGCTGGGCGAGACGCCGCTCGCTTTTTCTTGGTCAATCGCAAGGCTGACGCTGAATTTGTCTTTGACATTAATTTAGCCCAAGAAAAGAGTGATGAAAATCCGGTCTACTATCTGCAATATGCTCACGCACGTATTTGCTCTGTTTTTGCCAATGCCAAACAGCAATACACCATGCCCTCAACGGATGAGCTATTACAAGCCGACTTGTCTCCTTTAAGTGCCGATACAGCCACAGCCCTTATCGCGCAATTGGCTCAGTATCCTGCAACACTCACTTTGGCTGCTCAAGAACATGCCCCGCATGTACTGTGCTACTACTTGAAGGATTTAGCCGCAGCTTTCCACTCCTTCTATAACGCAGAACGTGTTCTAACAGACAATGACAAAGAGCGCGTTGCTCGACTTGCTCTTCTAGCTGCCACCCGTCAGGTGTTGGCTAACGGCTTAGCGCTCTTGGGCGTCTCTGCTCCCGAATACATGGCTAAGCGTGACGAAGTCCAATAACACGCGAGGAGGTCACTATGTCTCGGTTTTCAACTGGTTTCACTGGCTTTATTATTGGCGGAATAGCGGGTCTTGCCGTCGCTGCAGCAGTAGCCGTCTATACCATCAACTCCCCTGTTCCTTTTGTTGAAAAAGTGCAAAAAGTGACCGCCGATGTTGATCCTGCTAAAGCGCTCTCAGGAAACGTAGACCCTAATAAGGCACTCAATGTGGCTGCAACGGGAGGAACTGAATCAACCTCGACGGTGAATACCACCGCAGTTCAACCCGTCACAGCTCCCGCTCCTGCCTCTGCAGAAGCGAACCACGCTGAGGGTCAACCTCAGCGTGACGCTCAAGGAAAAGCGACACAGCCTGGCACAGTAACCCCTGTCACCTACTGGGTTCAGGCAGGCGCTTTCCGTTCTAGTAAACCCGCCGAAGAGCGCCAAGCCGCCTTGGCGATGATGGCTGTGGAAGCCCAAGTTCAGCAAGCCAATAACATTTGGCGTGTCCGCGTTGGGCCCTTTGATGATCGAGCCAGTGCGATTGAAATCCAAAACATGCTCAATGATCAGGGCATCCAGGCCAGCATTGTTAAACAAAACAATTAATCAACTAAGGGAAGGATAAAACATGATTTCTCGTCGTTCATTACTTGGGGCTAGCGCTCTTTTACCACTCACCCAATCCGTTTGGGCAGCCCCTTCCTACACACCAGGGAAAGAGTATCTTTTGGTCAACCCGCAAGTTCAGTCGGATCCTAGCAAGATTGAGGTCACGTTATTTTTCGCTTACACCTGCCCTCATTGCTTGCAGTACGAACCCCTTTTTGACGAGTGGGCTAAAACAGCGCCAGCAGACGTCATTGTCAATCGTTGCCCTGTAGCCTGGCAACCCAAATATTTCCCGTTCACTGAAACGTATTTCGCCCTGGAAGCTCTTGGTTTACTGGACAAGTTGAGCATGCCGTTCTTTGAAAGCGTGATTTACCAAACGCACAGCTACGACTTTAACAATGCCGCTGACGACATCCAAGACTTCATGAGCAAAAATGGCGTTGATGCTGCCAAATGGAAAGCGACAGTCAACTCTTTCGGTGTTAAGAATAAAAATCGCGTTGCCTTCCAACTCTGGCAAGCCTACCAAATTGATAGCACTCCTATGGTTGGGGTAGCGGGTCAGTACACCTCTGGCCCCCACCTCGTTGGCTCGAGAGCGGGGATGGCAGGTCTCCTAAATCACCTCGTTGATAAAGTGCGTAAAGAACGTCACGCCTAATTTCTTTTGTTATCGGAAGCGAGACTCAATTCTTTTGACGTCTCGCTTTTCGCTTTTTTGTCATCTTTTCTATGTTTAACGTATTTATTACTGGCGCCTCGAGTGGAATTGGGCTAGCCCTTGCTAAAGAATTTGCTAACAAAGGAGCCACTTTAGGGCTTGTCGCTCGTAATCGTGAAAAACTCACTCAAGTAGCGAGTCAACTCCCAGGTTGGCCAGAAAAGATTCGCCTCTACAGTGCCGATGTCACGAATAAAGAGGAGATGTTGGCCATAGGACACGATTTTGAAAAGTGGGTAGGTCAAGTAGACATTGTGATTGCTAATGCCGGCATTTCTCACGGTGTCAAAACCGAATTTTACGAAGATCTCGACATGCTAGAAGCCATCTACAAGACCAATGTGTTTGCTATGGCTTATACCTTCCACCCCTTCATTGCTACGATGAAGCAAAAGCGACATGGACAGCTTGTCGGCATTGGCTCTGTAGCAGGTATTCGCGGCCTGCCAGGTTCTGAGGCTTATTGTGCCAGTAAGTCCGCAGTCATCACATATTGTGAAAGCCTACGTGTGGAACTAGGAAAGTCTGACGTTCTTGTACAAACCATTTGTCCAGGCTTTGTAAAAACAGAGTTGACCGCCAAAAACCCCTACAAGATGCCATTTATACAGACTCCTGAAGAATTTGCTCAACAAGCTGTCCAAGCCATTTTGAGCAGAGCCAGTTACCGAGTCATTCCTTGGCAAATGGGTGTCTTAGCCAAAATTCTTCGACTTTTGCCCAATTGGCTGTTCGATAAAATCACGTCAAAACGCAAACAAAAACCACGTGTTACAGCGCAAAAATAGGAAGTCCTTATTTCTGTAATACCTGCCCAAGAAGGTCCAAGAGCATGTCACCATACTTCTGAAGCTTGGATTGACCTATGCCACTAATCTCTAGCAATTCCTCTTTTGTAGAAGGCTTTTCTTGGGCTATAGCAATAAGAGTCGCATCACTAAAGATAAGATAAGGGGCCTTGCCGGTGAGCTGCGCCTGCTCACGACGCCACGATCGCAAGAGCTCGAAGAGCTCTCTATCACGGGCAGACAGAGCTCCCATTAGCTCATCGCGTTGTTGCTTGGTCTTACTCGCTTTCCGGTATAGCGTTTTTCGAACCATAACAGTAGTCTGGTCTCTAAGTAGTGCCTTAGCCTGTTCACCCAACCTCAAAACGTTATGGTTAGGAGCATCAACCCAAATAATATGCTTTGCAATCAACTGTCGTAAAAGGACTCGCCACTCAGACGCAGAAAGGTCACCACCGATATTCCAAGTCGACAGCTTATCGTGACCTCGTTGTTGCACTTTGTCAGTGACTTCGCCACGTAATATATTGATAATATGCTCCGCCCCATAACTGCAACCGCTCGCTTGCTGAACTCGGTAAATACAACTCACCAGTTTTTTAGCTTCAAGTGTTCGATCGATCAAAACAGGAGGATTATCACAATTATCACAGTGCTTGCAAGGACGACTCTCTTCTCCAAAATAAGCTAATAGAGCTTGACGTCGACAAGAGGGGCTCTCAGCCAGCCCCAACATAGCATCCAGTTTTTGCGTACTAAGTTGTTTATAGAGCTCATTACCCCCGCTGTCATTAATAAAAAATTGTTGATTGACCACATCCTTGAGACCATAAGCCATCCAAGCATCCGCTGGCAATCCATCCCTGCCTGCACGGCCTGTTTCTTGGAAATAGTTTTCAATCGAACGAGGCATATCCACATGGGCGACAAAGCGCACATTTGGCTTATCGACACCCATGCCAAAAGCGATGGTGGCCACCATCACAATCCCATCCTCTTGGAGAAACTGAGCCTGGTTCCTGGCCCGCTCTTCGTTAGACAACCCCGCATGATAAACCAAGGTCTGAACACCATTGTCTTTCAGGAAAAGCGCTATTTCTTCCGTAGTTTTTCGCGATAAACAATAGACAATGCCACTGTCGTTGATGTGTTCGTACTTTATGAACTCTAAGAGCTGTTCCCGCACGTTTCGCTTTTCTACGATGCGATAGTAAATGTTGGGACGATCAAAACTCGAAACAAACACAGCAGGGGATTTCAATAACAGGGTCTGAATCTCTTGTCGCGTTTTCTCATCAGCTGTTGCCGTCAGCGCAATGCGGGGGACCTCCGGAAACGACGATTTGAGGATGGATAACGCCTGGTATTCCGGCCTAAAATCATGTCCCCAAACACTCACACAATGCGCTTCATCTATTGCAAATAAGGCGATTTTGACTCCCTCTAGGAACTTCAAAAAAGACGGCATGACCATGCGCTCAGGAGAAACATACAATAGGTCCAACTCCTGATCCACAATTTGCTGTTTGACCGTTTGCACCTCTTCGAAACTTTGGGTCGAATTCAGGTACATCGCCCGAACACCCAGTTCTTCAAGCGCATCAACTTGATCCTGCATTAATGCGATTAGGGGAGAAATAACTACCGTCACTCCATCCAACATCAAAGCGGGTAACTGATAGCAAAGACTTTTTCCTCCTCCGGTCGGCATAAGAACAAGAGCATCTCTTCCCTGCAACACCGTGTCAATCACTTCCCTTTGATGGCCTCGGAAAGTGTCATATCCAAAAACCGCTTTTAAGGCATCGGTAACTTGTTCGAAACGCTTCATCTGATCAGCAAAAGTGTCTTTCACATCATTAGGAGGTCTATTGTATCTTCTCTCATTCAAAAAAAGGGGTACGTCTGAAAAAACGTACCCCTTCTGTTCAATAATTTATCAAAAACTATTTAGTGGCTTTCTCTGCTCTACGACAGGCTGCGATTGTGAAGAGTGCGTCACTCGAAGAGTTCAAAGCGGTTTCTGCGGAGTCCTGCAGAACACCAATGATGAACCCAACAGCCACAACCTGCATGGCCACATCCTGATCGATACCAAAGAGGCCACAGGCTAATGGAATCAACATCAAAGACCCACCAGGAACCCCAGAGGCACCGCAAGCACAAATGGCTGCAACAAATGAGAGGAAGATCGCCGTCCAGATATCCACGGGAATATTCATCGTATACGCCGCAGACAAGGTCAACACCGTAATCGTAATCGCCGCCCCAGCCATATTAATGGTGGCTCCAATCGGAATAGAAAGCGAATACGTGGATTCAGGTAAGCCTAACCGACGGCAAATCGTCAAGTTAACAGGAATATTGGCGGCAGACGAGCGAGTAAAGAACGCATTCACGCCAGACTCTCTTAACGTCATGAACGTCATGGGGAAAGGATTTTCCTTGGCCGTCAACCAGTAAAGGATGGGGTTGACGACAAGCGCAACGAAAATCATAGAGCCTAACAACACGGCTAACAATTGTACGTAGCCTACAAACACACTTGGTCCAGTCGTTGCAAACGTCTCAGACACCAAACCAAAAATACCGATCGGAGCAAATCGAACCACAATGCGAACGACGAACTCCACACCCATTGCCGCATCACTCAAGACTTCACGAGTCGATGCCGTCCCGTGGCGCAAAACAATCCCCATGGCAATAGCCCAAGCCAAAATACCAATGTAATTACCATTAGAAATGGCTCGCACTGGGTTATCGACAACATTGAGAATAAGATTTCCTAACACGTCGCCAATGGCCCCTGGAGTAGCCATGGCTTCGGTAGCCGTCGCCATAATCAGTTTCGTGGGGAAAGCAAAGCTTGCGACCACAGCGACAACAGCCGCCGCAAACGTACCAATCAGATATAAAACGATAATGGGTTTAATGTGAGGGTCTTCATTGAGGTCTTGGTTTGCAATGGAACTCATCACCAAAACAAACACCAAAACAGGAGCAACCGCCTTCAATGCGGTTACAAAGACCTTACCAAGAAAACCTGCCTTAGTAGCCATTTCCGGAGAAACTAAAGCGAAAACTATCCCTAATACTAAGGCTATCAAAATCTGTTTTACTAGCGACGCCTGTAGAAAAGGCATCGCGAACTTAAAGACATTCTTCATAGGGGACTCCAAGAATGAAAGCGGGGGATCTACAATCTGTTACCAGATTCAAGTCAAACCATAGCAAAAACCTAACCCTGGGGTCAGTTTTTTTCCTCATTGGCATATGATTTTAGACACGCTTCTTTACATTGCCTTACAACTTCTTGACTTATCTCAACCTATATAAGTTAGGTCTACCAAGTGCTTTCCCTGCAATGTTTTTGCCACCTATTTTTTGCAGACAGGTCACATTAAGCTTTTGATAGTATCATTCCCAAAAGATTATTTTCGTTGTCTTAGTCTTGTCTTCACTTATGCCTCGTCACCCTGCCATCGGATTTGTCCTTACCTGCGTTTTTTTGGACGCCCTGGGTATCGGGCTCATTATCCCTGTGTTACCCCGACTCATTGGGAACCTTGCGGTCAGCCCAGATCTGCAAACCGTCTGGTACGGCGCCATCATGACAAACTATGGACTTATGCAATTTCTCTTCGCTCCCGTATTAGGAGCAATTTCGGATCGTATAGGCCGTCGACCAGTTTTGCTCACTGGCATCTTGGGCTTAGCATTAATGATGCTAGTGCCTGCATACTCAAATTCTCTCGTCGCCATTCTTCTCTCTCGAGTTATCGGCGGAATGATGAGTTCGAATATCGTAGTTGCACAAGCCTACATAGCCGATGTGACCACGGCCAATTCCAGAATCTCTTCTTTTGGGAAAATCGGTGCTATTTTTGGTATTGCTTTCGTACTGGGACCTGCGCTAGGTGGTGTCCTAGGGCAGACCAATCCCAAAATTCCTTTTATGGTGGCAGGCGCCATATGCTCCTTAAATTTCTTATACGGCCTCTTCATCTTGCCCGAAAGTTTACAAAAGCCCGACACGCAACCTCTCAAACTCAGCAAACTTAACGCTTTTCACGCCATTGCAAAATTAGGCACGCTTTCAGGGCTTCGACCGCTATTAGTCATTGTGACCCTTTTTACCTTGGCGCAAAGCTTAATGCAGTGCACTTGGGCGCTTTACACAGAATACCGCTACCAATGGACGCCACTCACCATTGGACTGAGTATCTTTGCTCTGGGTATCTCAATTAGCCTAACGCAAGGATTTATCCTACCCAAACTCACTCAACGCCTCTCCGCGCATCAGATTATCAAAGTGGGGCTCTACATTGGGTTGTTAACTGTGATTGTCATGGCTTTTTCTCCGTGGGGTTTTTTAAGCCTTGGCGCCCTCTGTTTTTTTGCCATTATGGGTATTGTCGGGCCGACCATTCAAGGACAAATATCACAGAGATGTTCAGAAACAGAACAAGGACGAACGATGGGTGCCATCAGCTCACTCAACAGTTTTACAGGGGCAATCTCACCCCTCATCGGCACTCCTCTTTTGGTCGTAACCTCTCGGTACCCTGACAGTTTTATGCTCGCCGGTATGCCATACCTCGTCTGCGGTCTCCTCTTGGTCATGGCCATTTTCACTGCGCGGCGCTCCAGCACATGCTAACTTAGCACAAGCTATCAGATCGATTGGCATACCACGATTACCCCCTAGGGAAAAGCAAACGACCTTATAAAAAAGGATTGGATACCTCAACGACATCCAATCCTTATTCTTACAGTTTTAGATCTTCTCAGAAATCATATCAATGGCACCACAAGGACATTCTTGTGCACAGATACCACATCCCTTGCAATACTCATAATTGATCGAAAACTTCTTCCCGGGTCCAAGTTTAATAATTGCATTATCTGGACACACCCCATAGCAATTATCACATTCGAAACAGTTCCCGCACGACATACAGCGTCGAGCCTCAAATAAAGCGCTCTCTTCTGTAAGCCCCTGCTGGACTTCGTCAAACGTTGTCTGGCGCCGGATCATATCTAACTGCGGACGAATCGTCTTGGGAGCATCTGCGTAGTACCAAGTGTTCAAACGGTCAAAGCTAGCAGGCCCATCGTCTTTAGCTCGTTCAACAGGTACGCCCGTGACATACTCATGAATAGCCCACGCAGCTCTCTTACCGTGTCCAATAGCCACTGTCACATTGCGCTCACCCTTGACCATATCACCACCAGCAAAAATGCCAGGTACAGCGGTCATCATATTGCCATCTACAGTCACGGTACTATCGGTTGTCGTCAACTCTGGATATTTGGCTAAGAATGCCAAGTTTGTTTCTTGACCGAGAGCAAGCACTAAACTGTCAGCCCCAATGGTCTCAAATTCACCAGTGGGCTGAGGTTTGCCATCGGCATCGAGTTCCATTTTTTCAATGCGTATCTCCCCTTCTTGAGCGTTTGTAATGGTGGATAACCACTTCATAGAAACGCCCTCTTCTAAGGCCTCCTCAATCTCAAATTGGTGTGCTGGTGCCCGATCTCTGGTTCGACGATAAACCACGATAGGATCAGCTCCCATACGCTTTACAGAGCGAGCAACGTCTATCGCAGTATTACCACCACCGTAAACCACCACTCGACGACCTAACATGGGTTTTTCTTCGCCCTCCATAGAGCGTAAAACCGATACAGCATCCACAACGTGAGCCGCGTCACCAGCAGGAATATACGCTCGTCTAGCTAAGCTAGCACCAGCTGCCAGGAAGATGGCATCATAGTGGTGAGTCTCTTGTTCTGCCTGCAAATCCGTGACTTCACGCCCTAATTCAATCGTCACACCTAACGCTTCAATACGACGCACTTCGGCATCCAGGATCTCCCGAGGTAAGCGGTATTTTGGGATGCCATATCGCATCATGCCACCGGCAGCATCTGAACTATCAACCACGTGAACGTCATGCCCCAAGCGAGCTAAATGATAGGCTGCAGACAGTCCCGCGGGGCCAGCACCAACCACTAAAATATGTTTACCCGTTTTTTCCCTGGGTGTCGTAAAACGCCAACCTTTTTCTAGAGCATAATCCCCAAGAAAGCGCTCTACCGCATTGATACCTACCGCCGCATCTAACTCTGCTCGATTACAAGCAACCTCACAGGTGTGATAACAAACACGACCCATAATGGCAGGAAAAGGATTGTCCTCAATGATTTTTTCCCAAGCGCCACGATAGTCACCACTTTCGGCATGGAAGAGCCAGGCTTGACATTTTTCCCCAGCAGGACACTTCGCATTACAAGGAGGTAACCGATTGACATAGACTGGCCGAAGCGTACGCCAAGATCCCGTGCGATTAGCTAAAGAAGACCCTACATCCAAGGTAATAGCAAAAGGTTTATTCACTTTTTTCTCCTCTGTCCCTAGACTTTGCCCATGCGTTCCTCGGCTTGAATGGCCACAGGATGAGCCTCTGGGGTTTCATCGAGATCCAATAAGCCATACTGCTCAATGTTGCGATTACACAGTGCTTGTAACCGCGCCAAAACAGCAGGATCTGCCTTCTTTCCAAATAAATGTGCAAATCGTTTTTGAGGCTTTAAGTACTCTTCAACGGGAACAGGTTTGCGAATTTTACTGACGGACGTCACTTCGCCATACTCGGCCTCAAAAACGGGAAAAAGTCCACTTTGTTGAGCCAATCTAGCCAATGTGACGGTTAAATTCGACGCCGCCCCCCAACCAAGAGGGCAAGGGACAAAGATATGGATATAACGAGCCCCATGAAAAGACATCGCTTTAGTGACTTTGCGTTCCAAATCGCGTAAATCCGCCACCGTTGCCGTCGCTACATACGGAATCCCATGAGCCATAGCAATGAGAGGGACATTTTTCCCCTGTCCCCAGGTGTTTCCTGGTTCTGTTCCTACAGGCATGGTCGTCGCCGTCCTCGCTGTGGGCGGTGTAGCAGATGAGCGTTGTACCCCTGTATTCATATAAGCTTCATTGTCATAGCAAATATAGAGGACATCATCGTTACGCTCAAACATACCCGACAAACACCCAAAACCGATGTCAGTCGTACCACCGTCTCCCCCCATGGCGATCACTCTGGTTGGAGTTGTACCTTGCTTTTTAGCACGTGTTCTAAAAGCAGCAGCCATCCCGGTAGCTACCGCAGCAGTGTTACCAAACAAAGAATGGAACCAAGGTAGCTGCCAGCTTGTTTCGGGATAGGGGGTTGAAAAAACCTCTAGGCATCCCGTAGCATTCGCCGCTGCTAAATTGCCATTAACAGCTTTTATCGCAGCATCAACAGCGTAACGCGCACCCAAAGCCTCCCCACATCCCTGACAAGCACGATGGCCAGAGTTCAAAGAGTTGGTTCTATCCATGCTAGCCTGTATTGCTCGATCCGCAGGATCTAGTAGACGATTGCCGATGGTGAAGGTCCCTGTTTGATAAAAATGCACAATCTCCGTCATCTCACACCTCCTCACCCAGTTTCAATTTGCGTTCACGCACATCGCGATTGAGCGCTTCGGCTACGGGGCCACTATGCCGGACCGTCGCCTCTCTGGCTAGCTGCTGTTCAACCAATTCACGATCTAAATCGAGAAATACAGGATCGTCCTCTAATCCCGTGTGGTAGGCCTGTTGAAAAACCTTCGCAAAACTCTGTTTACTGACCATACGTCCACCCAAGCCCGCAATAACAGAGTACTGATCGATCGGCAACCCCCTTAGGGCTTTCATCACGTCTAACGCCACGGCACCACCATCTCCCGCTCCGATCATACGGTCAATCACAACCACTTTCTTTACCGCACTTAAAGCCTCACGTACGGCCTGGAACGGAAATGGTCTAAAGCACGTTAATCCAACAACTCCAATCGCTAACCCCTGCTCTCTGAGCTCATCTACCGTGTCTTTAATGGTACCCAACATGGATCCCATCGCAAAAACACACATTTGAGCATCTTCCATACGGTAGGTAGAAAGCCAGGCATCAGACGCACGACCAAAGTGTTCCGCAAACTCATCACTCACCCGTTTAATGGTCTCGAGTGAACGGGTTAATTTTGTGTGTGCTAAATAACGCACCTCTGTAAAGGCTTCGGGCCCCACCATGGCACCTATTGAATAGGGATTTTGTGGATCGACCATCTGTCGTGGTTCATAAGGTGGCAAAAAAGCATCCACTTCTTCCTGAGTAGGAATATCCATACGTTCAAAAGCGTGCGTGAGAACAAAGCCGTCCATGCATACCATCACTGGTATAGACACCTCTTCTGCAATCTTGAAAGCCTTGATATGAAGATCCACAGCTGCCTGATTATCTTCAGCGAATAACTGAATCCATCCAGCATCGCGCTGACTCATGGAGTCAGAGTGATCGTTCCAAATATTAATCGGGGCTCCAATCGCTCGGTTAGCCACCGTCATGACAACAGGCAACCCTAACCCCGAAGCGTTGTAAACAGCTTCTGCCATAAACAGCAGGCCTTGAGAAGCCGTCGCCGTATAAGCACGACCTCCAGCCACCGATGCCCCAATGGCTACCGACATGGCCGCAAACTCACTCTCAACATTGATATATTCACAATTTTCCAATTGCCCTTGCTTACAGAGTTTCCCGAGAGTCTCAACAATATGCGTTTGGGGAGAGATGGGATAAGCACAAACCACATCAGGACGGCACAAGGCTACGGCTTGAGCGACACCCTGACTGCCTTCAAGCTGCTTCAACATGATCGATCTCCTTTAACACATAGTCATACGCCAACGTGGCAACCTCAGCATTAGCCTCCGCAATACGACCCGCAAATTTTGCGTTGTAAGCCGCAATCACGCTGTCGAGTTTAAATAATCCTGTCATTGCTGCCATACCTGCCAACATGCCTGCCCCTGGCAAAGGACGCCCTAATTTTTCAAGTGCAAATCGAGTAGCGGGTACCGTGACAAAATGGCCTTGCGGTAAGCGTGCAACCAAATCTTCCAATCCCAAATCCATGTAACTTTTGTCCGTATTGATCAAGACGTAACCCGTAGGTTTAAGTCCATCAAAAACATTGACACTATCCAAAAGCGTTCTATCCTGAATTAAAACGACATCGGGTTCGAGCACAGGCTCTCTCAGACGTATCGCCTTTTCAGCCAAACGAGCAAAAGCGACAACAGGCGCTCCCGTACGCTCCGATCCAAAACTAGGAAAAGACTGGGCGTAGTGCTTTTCCATAAATCCTGCCAAGGCCAACATCTCCGCCGCAGTTACAACGCCTTGGCCTCCACGTCCATGAATACGTATTTGAAACATAGATAGCCTTTCTCTTTTTAGAGTTTTCTGTGAGGGTATGCTCAGAACACCTCTTTGCGTGTTATTAAATTTTTTATCTTCTGTGAATGAATCTACTTCGATACTTGTATAGTCTATACGACATTCTCCCTTTATTTCCCTACTTTCATCGATGGACACAATACGGCTGAATGAACTCTCACTTTTGGATTAACCTCAAGGACAAAATTCAACCTCCCCTTCTATTTACCGTATGCTCCATCAACCCATACTCCTTCTAGGGCCACAACCATATTCAGTAACAATACCGAACAAGTTGCTCTAATTAGTGGGAATCAACATCCAATTTTGATAAAATAACCAGTCTACATTCGTTAATTTTTCGGAGAAGCTACACATGGTACCTGCCGCTACGACGGTCGGAGGTTATCTACAAAGCCTTCCTAACGATCGGCGCGTTGCAATGGCGCGAGTTTGCAGTATGATTCGGCGTTCCGCCCGTGGCGTTCGAGAAAGTATGCGCTTCGGCCTTGCCTTTTATGAGCTCGATGGCCCCTTATTTGCTGTGGAATCTCATGACAAATCGCTTACACTCTACGTGGCTGAGCAAAACGTCATCGACGAATTTAAAGATCAGTATGACATTATTGATCCCAAGCGTTGTGCGATCGAATTTTCTGATTTAAATGTTCTGCCTCTAGACGTGGTTGAAAAAGTGGTTCGAGCCGCCTTGGCGAGTCGGCGTTCGCGCAAACCAGCGGAAATTCCTAGCCAAGCTCAACTGCTTGCTCTATGGGGTATTTCTGAGGAGGATGCAGCGGTCGCTCCTCCTATTGTTCGGATCGTCCTCAACCGAGAAGATGAGGAAAATGCAACGCCCGAAAATGGCAACACCAATGCATAAATAAACATTCGCCAAGCTTTATCGTCTAAGCCGATGAATACCAGTTCATCGGCTTATGTTTTTTGGGGCATTAGCTCACCGACTGTTCAATCCAATCTTCAAGCACTTTACCAATTTCTTCAGGGCATTCTGTAAAAGGCCAGTGAACACAATTGACCATTGACATTGCTCCCATTGGTAAGCGATTCACCCATTGGCGCATCAAAGGAGGTTGAGTAAACTTACCTGACGACGCAACAATCACTAACACTGGTTTAGATAGCTGAAGCACATCCGGCTCTTTTCTACTCGTTTCAAGTAAATCACGCGCATAATCAGCCGTGTGTATATGACCAAGATCAATGAGAGGGGATGAATACTCCTTAATGAACGCTTCTAACGCTTCACCCCCTTTCGCTAACATTTCACGGGCCTTTTGGTCATGCTGTCGCAAGCTGTAATGAGGCAACTGCCGGCGAAAACCCATCGCATTGCTGATTCTCGCCATCCCTTCGAGTACCCGGACTACAGACCTCATACGTTGCTTCTTTTTCGCTTCTGTCGTCAACGCTTCAGATACTAACGGGTCCACTAAAACCAAGGCTCTAACACGTTGTGGGTAGCGGTGAGCAATCATCATCGCAATATGAGCTCCCAAACTATGCCCAACAAAAATCGCCTGCTCCACACCGACCTGGTCTAAGATCGCCACACAGTCATCAGCGTGCTGCTCTAACGTTGCCTTTTGGGTAGATTCGCTCCCGCCATGCCCTCGTAAGTCTACGCGAATAATATTCCAGTGATTCTGTAAGGAAGTCTTTTCAACAAACTCTTCCCAACGACTTGCATTGGACCCCACGCCATGCAAAAACACTAACGTTCCTTGGCTGGGTTGTTGTCTGGACGGAGAAATGGCAAAAACGATTTTTGCCTTTGAAATCGTCGCCACTCCACGAGATTCTCTATCCAGAAGTTGAAATTTAAGGCGATCTTGATTCACCCCAATGTTGATGTCTGTTGCCATTATTTGTTATCCAATTTGCGAATTTGGCGATAAAGGGTCCGTACACTGATACCTAAGGCCTTAGCAAGTTCTTCGCGGGAACCCTTCCAGGTGCTCAATAGCTCTTTAAAACTCTGGTCATCCTGTAAGCGCTTAGACAAAGGAATTTCAGACGTATCGACTTGAGTACAGACAAAACTGATTGCACTCTGAACGTCTGAGACACTGATTTGGTCGTGTTTACAGAAAATCGAGGCGCGATGCAAGACTGCCTGCAACTCTGACACATTCCCTCTCCACTGTCTACTCGCCAATATGGCTAATGCCTCGTTACTTAAACTCAGTTGTCTCCCTGAAGGTGTTTCTTTTAGGATCATCTCACAGAGCTCTGGTAGATCTTCTGGCCTTTGTCTTAAACTTGGAACATCTAAGCGAGTGATGGAGAGCATGTAATACAGTTCTTCATTAAACAAGCCCTGATCTACACGGTCTCTTAAATCATATTTGGTTCCAAATATCACTCGAATATCCGCTTTTTCTCCAGCGGTATCGCCATCCGTAAAATACCGTCCAGTTTTCAGTAAGTA
>OGXZ01000194.1_pt1 | contig 35292 bp, 39 predicted proteins | sample 1576431 | NCBI WGS metagenome assembly OGXZ01 (sample SAMEA3541590, study PRJEB24748) | human gut metagenome | biome: human gut; feature: human-associated habitat; material: faeces | place: China | collected 2012
GAAAAACAATGTTTTTCGTCTTTCGGCTTTCCTTCAAAGTGCGAACTTCAAGTATTTTTGAGACCTCACTATTAAGTAACTCTCAATCGACTGATGTTCACACTTATCGGTTCGTTGAATTTGATTTTTAAAGAACAAGCTCTTCATCAGAAGAGGAATAGAATCTTACAGACATTCTTTGACTTTGTCAAGTTTCTGCCGATAACCTTTTTTAGGTATCTTCCTTTGAGCTAACCTCTCCAAAAAGAGTTCGGTATTATCCCTAGATTCTGTATTTTTGTCAAACTCTTCTTCTACTCTTGAAATGCTCGCTTATTCAATTACGCCACTCCCACACTCCCACACCTACAAAGTTGAGCTCTGTTTTGAGGCAACATCACACTCACATCAGTTAGCTATAGCTAACTGGACACCAGGAAGCTACACAATCCGCGACTATGCTGGCAAAATCCATTCGCTCTCAAGCAACCGTGGCCGCCTCGAGCAAGTGAATAAAAATCACTGGGTACTCTCCAACCTTACCATAGGAAAAGAAGTTCGGTTGACTTGGCTGGTCCATGCCTACAGCCTTAAGGTGCATGATGCCTATATTGACCATCAATATGGCTTTATTAATATGCCCGCCATTTGTTTGTTCCTAGAAGACATAGACGACCCCATTTCAGTTCGCTTCAATAGTGACGACTTCGGCATTTACTGCTCACTCGAACCAGGACAAACGCCCAACACTTGGTTAGCAAAAGATTTAGAGACTTTTTTAGATTCTCCCGCTACCCTAGTGGCCCAAAGTTGTCCTTCTGAGTATTTGTCCTTTGTCGTCAACGGTATTGAGCACGGCATTATTGTGACAGGCACCTCCCGTCTTGATAGTGATCGTTTACTTCATGACATCTCCAAAATCTGTTCATACGTCCACCAGTTTTGGGGAGGCATTCCCTTTACCAACTACTTATTCCACCTCCACCTTGGTGAAAACCTGTATGGTGGTCTGGAGCATCACAATTCCTGCGCTCTTCAAAAAACGATTACAGCCCTACCTGGACGATATGAATCCAACACGCCCAAAGGCTATTTAGATGTTTTGCAACTCTTTGCTCATGAGTATTTTCACGCCTGGCTGGTGAAATTTCTTCGCCCAGAAACCCTACACACTTATCGCCTAGCCGACAACGAAGTCAATACTGAAACATTATGGGTATTTGAAGGGTTCACCACGTACTATGAGCAACTCATCCCCTTGAGAGCAAAACTGATTGATGAAGAAACCTTTTTTGAATCTTTATCGGAGAGATTCAATGCCGTCTTATCCAAAGAGGGGTTTCATCATGACTCGTTAAGCCAAGCAAGTTTCAATGCCTGGACTCATCTCTACAAGCCCTCTCCCCTGAGTCCATACCAGCATACGTCCTATTACGGGAAAGGCGCTCTGCTAGCCCTAATAGTTGATTGTCATATTCGCGAGATCAGTCACAATCATCACTCACTAGATACCCTCTTATCAAGTTGGTTCTTGCAAGCAGCCAGAGACCCCTCGCTACGCATCCTACCTGAGTATGGTCTAGGCAAGCTATTTTCACAATTGGGTTTTCTCGATATCTCTTCATTGCTTCTTGCGCTTACCAGGCAACAGGACGCCGTCTTATGGCAACAGATGTGGGAACGGAGCCTATCACTCTTAGGCCTGTCGACTCGGCCTAGTCGTAAACAAAGCCCTGTTTCCGCTCACCTCGGTTTGACATTCGTTGCTGGCCCCTCTGAGGCTTTTCCCATCGTTGCTTATGCACATACAGAAGGCAACGCTTATCAAGCGGGGTTGTACGCTGGCGATGAAATCATTTCCATTGAACATAACCGGGTAAAAAACACCTCAATAGAGCGTCAAATTCTGCAATGGATTGGAATGGACATCACCATTCACTTCTTCCGACACGGTCAACTCAACAAAACGTCCCTAAACGTAACGACAGAGACACCATTTGAAATACTTGAAATCACTCCCTACCAACTCACAGAGTGTGGCGTATCCTGGCTTGAAGGGAGCGATAAAGAATCTTAACAACGCCTTCTTTTCGTACAGCGTTAGCAATCAAAAACGCCAATCGATAGGAGTCTTGTGGTGCTCAATCAGCCATTGATTCGTTGCACTAAAGTGCCCGCAACCAAAAAATGGTTGCGGCGCACGATAAGCGGCCAAGGGAGAGGGGTGATTGGCAGTTAATACGAGATGATCTCGTCCTTTGATGAGGACCTGTTTAGACTGAGCATGTGACCCCCACAGCAGGAAAACAGTATGTTGCGTGTTTTCGCTCACTGCTTCAATCAATTGATCTGTTAACGTTCTCCATCCCCATTGTGCATGACTCGCCGGGCGTCCCTCTTCCACGGTCAAGGTCGTATTTAATAAAAGCACTCCTTGTTTTGCCCAGGGAATCAACGATGTATGGTTCAAGGTATCGACGCCAAGATCTCGCGACAATTCCTTTTTAATTGTCCTCAATGAAGGGGGAACTTTGTGACCTGTTGCCACAGAAAAAGCAAGACCTTCTGCTTGATCCGGACCGTGGTAGGGATCCTGTCCTAGTATGACCACCTTGACTTGCGAAAGCGGAGTGAGTTTCAGAGCACGGAAAACCTCTAAAGGATATATACGGCTACCTTGCTTCTGTGCTTGGTGTAGCCTTTCCCTTAGTTTTTTCCCCACGGGTTGCGCCCAAAAAGCTTCGACCAAGTCTTTCCAATCAGAGCATTCTGGCAGATCGTAATTTAGAGGGGATGGGGCGAAAAGAGACAAATCTTCACTCATTGCTTAACCGAACTGAGATAGCGATTTTCTAACATATCTATTCGCATTCGATAGAGGTTAATTTGGCAAGCTAAGCTTTCGTTTTTCACGCTACTCGAATCAGAGTTAGTCATGGACTTAATAAAGTCGCACTCTTGTGAGACATAACTTTCAAAGGTTGTGTTTGTCTTTAAAAAAGCTTTGACAAGTTTTTGTTTGCTCAGTTTCTGTTTCTTTTCCGCCCGAGTCGCTTCAGTACTCACTCGAGAAACAGTGTCCGAATACTCTTTTTTCAATAAGCTCAACTCTTGATTCAAACAACTCGTGGTCTTCGTAACCGAATTTTGCGCTTGTCGATAGCAAGCCGCTAAGTTTTCTTCTGCTGAGCCCGCCCAGACACCTGAAGATAAACCCATAAGAAGGAACAGAGAAATGGAAATTTTGTCTAAGGTCTTTTTCATCAGATTGTTTTCTTCTAAAAACGCTGTTTTGAAATCAACTCACAAACCTTGCAAGCAGTTGGATACACGTGAGTAAACCCCGCCTCTCGAGCCCACTCCGAAATGGGCACTCCTTCGTTATATCCCGTTTCCACCAATGCGGCTACCACACCTGCTGATCGAGCAGCTAACGCATCGTTACGACTATCCCCAACCATGACGGTCTCAACGGGCAAAACATGTAACGTCTCCATCGCCTTAAGTAGCATATCGGGAGCTGGTTTATTTCTGGGGCAATCATCTCCAGCGATAATCACATCAAAAAAAGTCTGCAAACCACGCTGAGCCAAAAACTCAAGTGTCAACTCCCGCCATTTGTTGGTTACAAGTCCTACGGAGATACCTTGACTCTTAAGCGTCGTCATGGCTTCCAATACGCCAGGGAAAAAGGTCGTTTGACGTCCATCCGACAATGCCCAATACTTCACAAACAAGCCCAATAACGTTTCTTGTGTCACATCATTGTCAGTGAGATGGAGGTACTGTCGCACTCGCTCTGCCAACACGGACACCCCACGTCCTATCATGTCGCGAACGGCGTCTTGACTGGGAACAGGTTGCCCGATTTCCAGTAAAGCACGACGAACTCCGTCATACAATTCTGGCAACGAATCGACCAAGGTACCGTCTAAGTCAAACAATACAGCTTTTATCTTGGGCATGATCTTTAATCCAAAGCAGCAACAGCAGCACGCATTTGCTCCATCACTTCGCTGTAACCACAACCACACTTTTGCCCAAAAATTGCAGAACCTGCGACAAAAGTATCTGCTCCTGCCGCAGCCACTGAAGCAATATTGCCTGGCTTAATGCCCCCGTCTACTTCAAGAGCAATTTCCCGACCTGTTTCTTGGCGGTATTGATCCAATTTTTCACGAACTTGTGTAACCTTCTCCAATGTCGATTCAATGAAACTTTGCCCACCAAATCCAGGGTTGACACTCATTAATAAAACCACGTCAACCTTATCCAGTTCATAGTCAAGATAGCTCAACGGCGTAGCCGGGTTGAACACCAATCCCGCCTTCATTTTGTAGTTGTGAATCAACTGTAACGTACGATCAATGTGTCGGCTGGCTTCGCAATGAAAAGTGATAATGTCTGCACCAGCCTCAGCAAATGCAGGGATGATAGCATCGACTGGCTCAACCATCAGATGCACATCAATAGGTACACGTGAATACGGACGAATGGCCTTCAGTACAAGGGGACCTACGGTGAGATTAGGAACGTAGTGATTATCCATTACATCAAAATGAATCCAATCCGCTCCGGCGCTCACGACGTCAGTCACTTCTTGCCCGAGATTAGCAAAGTCAGCCGATAAAATGGAAGGAGCAATACGGCAGGTACGCATAACAAAATCCTTCTTTAGAAAATTCAAAAGGTGACGTCATTGTAGCCTAGTTTCATGCTGTCACACGATATTGAACCAGGAGTCGATCCTTTGGCTTATCAAGACATCGCTATACTTAGCCTCAACGTTGGTTGTAGTCAGCGGGCTACGCTTTATTCATTTCTGTGAGTCGTGTCGTGAATACTTCATCTCTTCTCAATGCCTCTGCCAAAGTCACTGCGTTGGCTGCCCTTTTGCTCCTTGCCGCCTGTACAACGACCAAAGAGCCGGCGACCGAAACGCCAACACCAGCTACTCCTACTCACAAAACCGTTGTTCAATTTGCTGCAAGCCCCTGGCAAGACCTTCCTGCCTCTACCCCTCAAGACTGGGCTCGAGCGCTCACTGCGTTGAAGCAATCCTGTAGCCGCGTTGGCCAACAGTCTTTATGGAAATCGCCATGTGCAGAAGCACAAAATACGCCCCCATCATGGGCTGAAGCATTTTTCAGAAAACATTTTTCACCCTGGCGTATTGCCTTCACTGAGCAAGGTGTACAACAAAAAACCGGATTGATGACGGGGTATTATGAGCCACAACTCAATGGCTCCCTACAGAAAAACAGTCGTTTTAAATACCCCCTCTATGGCGTCCCCGACGACTTGATCACGGTCGATCTTAGTAGCCTATACCCACAGTTAAAAGGTTTACGGTTAAGAGGGAAACTGGTTGGTCAAAAACTCGTTCCTTACGATGACCGAGCAACTATCGATAAAAGGAACGATTTAGGTCAAAAAGCCTTAGTCTGGGTTGATGATGAAATTGAAGCCTTTTTCTTACAAATCCAAGGCTCAGGGCGTATTCGACTGCCCGACGGAAGTGTCATGCGTGTGGGCTATGCTGACCAAAATGGGCATCCTTATCGCTCCATCGGTACCTGGTTGATACGCAACGGTGAACTTTCTTCGCACGAAGCGAGTATGCAAGGCATTCAAGCTTGGGCTCGGCGAAATCCTTCCAAAGTGAAATCAGTCTTAGCCCAAAATCCCAGTTACGTCTTTTTTGCCCCTAAATCTGGAGATCCTGCGCTTGGGCCCGTTGGCGCTCAAGGGGTTCCTTTAACCCCAGAGGCTAGTGTAGCGGTGGATCGCTCCTATTGGAAACTCGGTGCCATCTTCTTGGTGCAGGCCACGCAACAAACACCCGCCTTGTCACTGACACGTCCTGTGGTTGCGCAAGACACGGGAGGAGCCATTCGTGGCCCTATTCGATTTGATTATTTTTGGGGCTTTGGTGACAAAGCAGGACAACAAGCAGGGCGTCAAAAAAGCCAGACCTCTGCCTGGCTGCTCGTCCCTCACGGGTATTCCCCCGATATCTTTCTTGCGCATCCTTAAAAAGGAATCTAACCATCTACATTACCTTGTTGAGAAGGCTCGGTCTCATACAGACCAAGCCTTCGATTCGACGAGATGGCCCTCCTAAAGGCTATCGCACAAGAGCTAAGTACCTCAGTTTGTTAAACACGCTTATTGTCCGAGCAGGCTATCTAACCGTGGTGCCGGTATCGCACCATGCTCAATCGCGCCTGAGGCAAAATACATTCTGGGCACCCCAGTTAAATCCAATTCGGCAGCCAGGCGCAAATTGCGATCAAGCACAGAGGCGTCACAGTTTGCAGGAGCTTCAGGCAAACTACGGTGTGCAGACATCCAATCATGCCAGGCTTTAGCTGGATCCTTAGCGCAAACCACTTCACGATTATTGACAACCCCTCGCAGAATCGGTACCACGAATGTATACACCGTCACATTGCTGACTTGCTCAAACGTTTTTTCCATCTGAGCACAATAAGTACAATTGGCATCGGAAAAGACCACCAGTTCGCGATGTCCGTCCCCAAACACTTGCTTAATCGCATCCTGTCTAGGGAACGTCTCCCAACGCCATTTAGCTTCCACTTTTGCTGACAAGTCTTCACGAGTCGCGGTGTCAACAATCGGACCCGCCACTAAATGTTTGGCTCCTTCGTCCACATAGAAAAGCCGGTTCTGCACCCAAACTTGCCATAGACTTGGGATAGGTGATGGCTCTATTTTTTCAACGCTCCAGTTATACATATCACGTAGCGCTGTCTTGATTGCGTCTTCTTTGGGTCCTGCCCAAGACGGAGAGATGACTCCGCTCATCAAAACGCTCATAATGGTAACTGCTAATAGTTTCTTCATAGAGATTTCACCTCTCCCCAACGCTTATCTGCGAATAGGTCCTCACTGTCGTTGAATGGTAGATTAGGTTGTGTTCCTGGCGAACACGGCAAAAACTTTTGTAGATAGGCACAGATGCCGAATGAAGCCAACGCTAAAATGTGCCCTCCACTCTTGGCACCTGGTCAAGCGTCTAAACACCGGACATTGGACAAATAATACCTCAGCTTTAGCAATTTCAACCGCAGGCTCAACAAAGAAGTTGAATAACCCACGAAACTCACTTTGAAACTCAGGCGCAAGGTGATCACTCAATCACTTATTTGCGGTATTTAGCGCAGGTTATTACCGTTTTCCTTGTCGAAAACTTGCAATCTGGATCACTTCGACATAGAATTTTACTTCTACGCATGTGGCTAGGTAGCTCAGTTGGTAGAGCAGCGGATTGAAAATCCGCGTGTCGGCGGTTCGATTCCGTCCCTAGCCACCAAAATTAAAGAACCTGTTCAATTCATCGTTGAGCAGGTTCTTTTTTCTGACTCTCAGTGAGTTAGCGCTTCGCTTTTCCTTGCACCCACTCTTCCCAACCATGACTGCGTAATTTACACGCCGGGCACTGTCCACAACCATAGCCCCAGTCGTGTAGATGTTCGTGATCTCCCTGATAGCAGGTGTGGGAATCATATCGGATGATATCCACCAACTTTTCACCACCCAAGTCATAAGCTAATTGCCAAGTTTGTGCTTTGGTGAGCCACATAAGCGGAGTCTCAATCACCATCCTGGTATCCAACCCTAAGGACAATGACACCTGTAAACTTTTCAGGGTGTTATCTCGGCAATCGGCATAACCTGAAAAGTCTGTTTCACACATACCACCAACCAACACCGTTGCCCCACGGCGATAAGCTAGAGCAGAAGCAAACGTGAAAAAGAGCAAATTCCGAGCAGGAACAAAGGTATTAGGAATGCCCTTTTCATCAAATTCAATCGCTTTTTCTTGAGTCAAAGCACAATCACTAATCTGCCCCAATAATTTCATGTCCAACACATGATCGGCACCTAGTCGAGACGACCACTCTGAGCAAAAATGGCCAATTTTGTCTCGGACGACTTCGCGACATTGCATTTCTACCTCATGCTTTTGCCCATAATCGAACCCCACGGTTTCAACCTCAGCGAAAGTGGATAGTGCCCAAGCCAGACACGTACTCGAATCTTGCCCGCCCGAAAATAACACAATCGCCTTGTCTTGACGAGAACTCATCTGTATCTTGCCTCCTAAATGGCGTCTCAACTCACGAAACGCCTCAATATATCTGCTGAAATCCCTTAAGAAAAATCAAAACTTCTCTGACTATAATTTAGGAATACTTATATCTCCATACCCAATTTTGGGTCTTTTTCCCTGTGACTGCTATGCAACTGCTAGCTTTAGGCCTCAACCATACAACAGCTCCTGTTTCTGTACGTGAACGCGTTGCGTTTGGCCCCGACGAAATTGCAGAAACCATTGCTCACCTGAGAGAACGTTATTCCAACGCCTCCACGGGTGGTATCACTGAAGCTGCTATTTTATCGACTTGCAATCGAACGGAAATCTACTGTGCCGCCTCTAATTTAGACTTGGCGGCCGATAGCATCATCGGTTTTATCTGTGAAAGGAAAAAAATCGCCCGTTCTGAGATCGAACCTCATCTGTATCGCTACGACCAAGAACAAGCCGCTCAACATACTTTCCGTGTTGCCTCAGGGCTTGATTCCATGGTTTTAGGCGAAACACAGATTGTAGGCCAAATGAAAAATGCGGAAAAAGCAGCTCGCCAATGTAAAGGCTTGGGCATTATGCTCAACCACCTCTTTCAATCCACGTTTACCGTTGCCAAAGAGGTTCGTACAGCCACAGCCATTGGTGCAAACTCCATTAGTTTAGCCGCTGCCGCTGTCCGCTTAGCCAACCGACTATTTGGCAATTTACACAATGAACGTATTCTGTTTGTTGGCGCTGGTGAAATGATTGAACTCTGTGCAGCACACTTTGCAGCACAGCAACCCAAATCGATTACGATCGCCAACCGAACGCTCGAACGCGGACAAACCTTGGCTCGAACCGTACGAGCTGAAGCCATTCGTTTAGCCGAGTTGCCCGACCGCATTGCCGATTTTGATATTGTTATTTCCTGTACAGCTTCCTCCTTACCGATTATTGGACTGGGCATGATTGAAAGAGCTATCAATCTGCGAAAACACCGTCCTATGTTCATTGTCGATTTAGCTGTCCCACGCGACGTGGAAAGCGAAATTGAAAGACTTGACGACGTCTATGTCTACACTGTCGACGACTTAGGAAAAGTCGTCAGTCAAGGGATGGCGAGTCGGCAAGCCGCAATTGCACAAGCGCAAACGATCATCGATCTCAGAGTTCGAGACTTCTCAGACTGGCTGCGCCAACGAGAAACGGTTCCCGTGATCCAGTCACTGCGTGACCGTGCCTATTACCTCTGTGAAGTTGAACTTCAGCGAGCACTCCGTCATTTACACCACGGTGACTCACCTGAAGAAGTGCTAGAGATGTTTGCCCATGGTCTGACTAATAAACTGATCCATGACCCTACAATTCTCCTACGAAACGGCGAGGGTCTAAGCTCAGAAGATCGAGATCTGATGGAAAAAATGCTCAATCGTTTCTATCGACGACACGATCGTTAACCGAATATAAGGAACAAAAAGGGAGGAGCCTTGTGGATTTCTCCCTTTTTTGCGTTATCCTTAGGCCTTCCTTTCTTTCACTCATCAACCATTAATTAAGATGGGTTCCAACACTCATGATAAATGACAATATGCGAGCGAAGCTCCATCAGCTATCGCTTCGACTTGAAGAAATTGACCGCATTTTAGCCTCGCCAGAAGTCGCTTCAGATATGAATCGCTTCAAAGCTCTCTCGCGTGAACGGGCTGAATTAGATCCCATTGTTGCCAAAACACATGAACTCCAAACAGCAGAAGCGGATCTCAGTACGGCTCAAGAAATGTTGCTTGATCCAGAGATGAAGGTGTTTGCTCAAGAAGAAATTCAACTGCAGAAAACGAAACTTGAAAACCTTGAGCGCGATCTTCAACTTCTCCTATTGCCTAAAGATCCCAACGATGACCGAAATATCTTTTTGGAAATTCGAGCTGGCACTGGTGGTGATGAATCAGCCCTTTTTGCTGGGGATTTACTGAGAATGTATTTGCGCTACGCTGAGCGTCAAGGTTGGCAAAATGAAATCGTCTCCGCGAGTGAAAGCGAATTAGGCGGCTACAAAGAAGTCATTGTTCGTATTATCGGGCAAGGCGCCTATTCCAAATTGAAGTTTGAGTCAGGTGGACACCGAGTTCAACGCATTCCCGTCACGGAAAGTCAGGGACGTGTCCACACCTCCGCTTGTACCGTTGCCGTTCTCCCAGAGATGGATGCGGTTGAAGAAGTGGTACTAAATCCAGCTGAATTGAGAATCGACGTTTTTAGAGCCTCTGGCGCTGGTGGCCAACATATTCAAAAAACCGACTCGGCTGTCCGCATCACGCACCTACCAACTGGTTTGGTTGTCGAGTGCCAGGATGAACGTAGTCAAACCCAAAACAAAGCACGAGCTATGGCCATCTTAGCTTCTCGTCTATATGCTGCCCGGGTCGCTGAGCAACAGGCCAAAGAAGCTAGCGAACGTAAAAGTCTTGTCGGATCTGGAGATCGCTCTGAACGCATCCGGACCTATAATTTTCCTCAAGGGCGATTAACGGATCATCGAATCAATTTGACGTTATATCGCTTAGATGCCATCCTGGATGGGGATCTTGATGAAGTCATCACAGCCCTCGTCACACAACACCAGGCAGATCAACTCGCCCAACTCGCTTAATAGATCGTTATGACTGAGCTCGACCGCAATAGTATCCGTTTTCTCCTTACCGAAGCTACCCCTAAAGTAGGGCGATTTGACGCCATGATTCTACTTGCTTTCGCGCTTGGAAAGCCCAAAGAATATCTGATTGCCCATGACGATGAATTGGTCGATGACATGACCAAGGTCACTTTCGATCTGTATCTTTCTTTACGTATCGAGGGTATGCCTATCGCTTACATCATTGGACGACAAGAGTTCTTTGGGCGCTATTTCACAGTCAACCAGCATGTTCTTATTCCTCGTCCTGATACCGAGGTGTTGGTAGAGCAAGCCCAAATTGTGTCGCCTGCAAATCCTCGCATATTAGATTTGGGAACAGGTAGCGGTTGTTTGGCGATTACTCTCGGCGCAGAGATTCCCCATGCAACGATTCTAGCGACCGACCTATCCGAGGAAGCTCTTCAAGTAGCAAAAGCAAATGCCGCACGGTTAGGAGTCGCGATCAATTTCCGTCAAGGCTCCTGGTGGGAACCCATAGCTGACAACGAAACGTTTGACCTCATCGTCAGCAATCCTCCTTATATTGAGAAAGACGATGAGCACTTACTCAATCTCAAATACGAACCGCGAAGTGCCTTAACCGATGAGGCCGATGGCTTAACTTTTATTGCTGAAATTGTGACTAAAGCCAAACAACACCTCACATCAGGAGGCTGGCTCCTGGTGGAACACGGCTATGATCAGGGGCCCGCTGTGGAATGCCTATTCCGGATTGCTGGATTAGCGGCTGTCAGAACAGTCAAGGATTACGGTGGAAACGATCGTGTCACCATGGGGCGAAATCCTGACTAAATGAAAGCTCTGGTGGCGTAGGCCAGACAGAATAGTGCATTCCGATACCACCCTAAGCTGCGAAAGAATTGTCGTCTTTTTCCATTCTACAGGTACAAAAAAAATCGCTTCCTGACAAGCGATTTTTTTTATGGTGCCCCTTGACTGACTCGAACAGACGACCTACCGCTTACAAGGCGGTTGCTCTACCAACTGAGCTAAAGAGGCACTTAGAGCAACGGATTATACACGAAAAGAGCAAAATAGCAAGATCCCCGAAAGAGGAAATATTGTGCCCTTTTCGTCTTGCTAATTATTTTAGCCGCACTGGACGGCGAGCTGGTGGGGCCAAGGGAGAGGAGCCGTCACTCGCTTCCGCCTCCTCTCTTTGTTGCACGGTGGGTGTCACTTCAAAACGAAGAGCAAACTCTTGGTATTCCAGAGGGGTTACCACGGCTATACGATTCAGAGGAACATAGATATTGAATATCTCGTTATTTTCTCCAAATCTCGCTTGAAAACTTAACGCTTCATTGGAGACCTCTAATCGATTAACAGCCTCGTCACTCACGTCCAAAACGATCGTACCGTCTCTGACATACTCCATGGGAACTTGACATGAAGAATCAACCCTCACAATGACATACGGTGTTGCAGCATTGTCACGACAATAATCCAGCACCGCAGTCACCAGATAGGGCTTTATCGGATTAGGCGCTCCAGTCTGATCATTCATTTTGACATTTCCTAAAAAAGAGTATGGCAATGATACGAGCACACAAACGAACTATCGACGCATCACGCGTTCGGACGGTGTCATCGATTCAATAAAGGCAGGGCGCGAGAACAAACGTTCTGCATACGTCATCAACGGCGCTGCAGTTTCTGGCATTTCAATACCATAGTGTTCAAGACGCCATAACACAGGAGCAAGCGAGACGTCTAACAATGTGAAATCATCGCCCATAAGATATTTACTCTGCGCCAAACGCATACCAATTAATGTCAACTGATCCCGCAATTTATTACGGGCAAACAGGCGCTGTTCGTCAGTAGCATTACGGTTTTCAATCGTACGCACGTATGGGAACACTTCACGGTTCAAAATATAGGCAAACAACCGGGCACGAGCACGCTGCAGAGGATCTGGCGGCATCAACTGAGGATGGGGGAAACGTTCATCGATATAAGTATTGATGACATCGGCTTGATACAGCACGAGATCGCGTTCCTGAAGAATAGGAACCTCTCCATAAGGGTTCAGCGAACTGACATCGATAGGCTGGAACATATCAATATCTTGAATTTCAAATTCGCATCCCTTCTCATACAACACAAAACGGCAACTGTGTGAGAACGGGCATGTCATACCCGAATAAAGCACCATCATAAATAAGGTTTTCCTTGGAGAACAAATATTTTCTTAGGTATTGACGTAAATACCTGAAACATTATCAAGCCCAATCCCTTAAGACATAAAGGGATAACTTGTTTATTTTAACAAAAAACTATTGTTTGATCAAGAATGAACAATTTAATTAGATATAATCTCCTGTTAGAGTAGCTTCTTGTTAACTAAACTAAACTGGATTATCTTTTTCGATATATTGCACCTCAAGATTGGGGAATTGCTTTTTGAGATGCTCACCCAAAGCCTGTATGCCATAGCGCTCAGTCGCATGATGACCTGCCCCAATATATGTCACCCCATACTCATTAGCTTCATGAGTCGTTTGTTCACTAGCTTCACCGGACAGAAAAAGATCACAGCCTGCCTGAGCTGCTAACCCCAAGAAGTCTTGAGCAGCACCTGAACACCAACCGACTCGATGAATTTGCCGTTGCTTTGGCCCCAATACTAAGGGTACGCGTCCGAGTTCCATAGCGACGCGACCGACAACCTTGTCTACACTCAATGCGCCGTCGATAAGAGAGCCGATACAGAGTAAATTCTGCTCCCCAATGCACTCATCCACTCGGAAACCGAGTCGCCGAGCGAGCTGAGCATTATTCCCCACTTCAGGATGTGCATCAAGAGGAAGGTGATACGCCACCAGGTTCATGTCTGTCTCCATCAAAGCCTTCAGGCGTCGATATTTCATCCCTGTAATCGTCGGACTTTCGCCCTTCCAAAACCACCCGTGATGCACTAAGAGAAGATCAGCCTGTTGCTCTTTTGCAGCCTCAATCAACGCCAAGGAAGCTGTCACGCCAAGAACGATTTTTTGAATTTCCTCCTTACCTTCCACCTGTAGCCCATTGGGTGCATAATCGTGAAATCTCGTAATATCAAGAAACTGGTTAAGATAGGTCAGGAGTTCTTGTCTTAACATAAGAAACCTCTTTACTCACTCTGGGGAAATCGTCATCAATGCTACGTACCATCTGGCTCGCCGTTGCACAACTCATCACAGTTATATTAGCCCTTTACGGAGGCTACGTTTTAGTGACACAATCGTGGACAAGAACACCGACGATAACATCGACTCATGCTCTTGCTGACTTTAGCGAAGCTACCGAAAAAGCCGCACCATCGGTAGTCACTATTTTGACACGATCAAACCCCCAAAGCACCACAGAGGCCCCCGACACTCTTACGGGGCTAGCCGCCGAACATACTCTAGAAACTCTCGGCAGTGGTGTAATTATCAGTGCCGATGGCGTCGTACTCACTAACCACCATGTTGTCAGCGGAATCAAAAACCTCATTGTGGCTTTAAATGATGGCCAACGCTTTAACGCCACTTTACTCAATCAAGATCAAGACACTGATTTAGCCGTACTTAAAATTCTGGCCAATAATTTACCAGCAATTGAAATGTGTGATCCACAGTCCGTTCGCATTGGCCAACCCGTCATTGCCATTGGAAATCCTTTTGCTGTAGGGCAAACCGTGACTGCCGGTATTGTTTCTGCATTGGGGCGACATGGTTTCGGTCTCAACAACTATGAAGATTTTATCCAAACCGATGCGGCTATCAACCAAGGCAACTCGGGCGGAGCCTTAGTCAATACTCAAGGGCAACTCGTGGGTATCAACTCAGCCATCTTCTCTCCTCAACAGTCCGATGGGTTTGTTGGAATTGGTTTTGCGATTCCCGTCTCTATGATCCAAAAAGTTTTGCCCGGGCTACTTTCTGGTAATCGCGTGGAGCGAGGTTACTTTGGCATTGTGCCTGCCCAATTGACCCCGGAGTTTGCTCGGGATCTGGGCCTCCCCTTAACGAATGGAGTGATTGTTAATACCATTGTTGCTGAAAGCCCTGCTAAAAAGGCAGGTTTGCGGCCCTTTGACGTTATAGTGAAAATCGGTCACAACAACATTATGCATATCAACCAGCTCCTCGACATTATTGCTAACCTCCACCCAGGGACCACCATCCCCGTTCAAATCTATCGAGGTCAACAAGAAATGCTTATTGATATACAAGTGGGGCCACGTCCTATCAACCCCTTGCAACAGTCCGATGACGAAGCCGTCACTAACGTCGGTTAACCGAGCACTCTCCTGACATCGTCTACCTCAAAATAAATGGCGCTACTTTGTCTTTGTAGCGCCATTTTTCATTTCGTCATCCCTAAAACTCATCTTCCTCGTCTTTGGGCATCTTATCTATGTCTTCTTGAGTTTTCCCAAAGATCTTGACTAACCAAATCCCCGCTTGGAACAACACAACCAATGGTAAAGCAAGGAGAAGCTGAGAGAGAACATCAGGGGGAGTAAAAATAGCCGCCAACACAAAGGCTCCCACAATCACAAACGGACGCGCTTTGCAAAGTTTTTCATAACTAGCAAGCCCCACATGATTAAGAACCATCACCACGATCGGCACTTCAAAAGTCAACCCAAAAGCAAAAAACATGGTCAAGACGAAACTGAAGTACGAATCAATATCTGGGGCAAAATTGACACTAGACGGTGAGAAACCCGCAATAAACTGGAAAACCATCCTAAAGACCACGAAATAGCAATAAGCCATTCCGAGGGCAAACATGACAATAGAAGATACCAAAATGGGCAATGCTAATCGTTTTTCACGACGATAAAGCGCGGGAGCAATATAGGCCCACAATTGGTACAAGACAAAAGGAAGAGCAATCAAAAAGGCGACAAAGAGGGTGACTTTAAGTGGCACCATAAATGGTGCCACAACGCCCGTAGCGAGCAGTTTAACACCGGAAGGTAAAGCGACCATCAGTGGTTCACTTAAGAAGTCAAAAATTTGCTTCATAAACGGTGACAGTGCAATAAACACCACGATCACCGATATGGCAGCCTTCACTGTACGATTGCGAAGCTCCACCAGATGACTCACAAGAGGCTGCTCATTCATGGGATCATCGGGGGCTTCAATAGGAGAAGATTTATTCTCTGCCATAGGATTCTCTTTAACGATAAATACGGGCTTTATTCGTTCTGGCGCGTGCCGTTAATCGACGATTACTACCACCGAGTTTGGCCTCCCGCATGCCCAACTCACGACGCAAACGCTCTACCTCACGTGCCAACTCATCCACTGAGGGGCCAGAGTGATAGCGCTTTTTAAAAATCACAGGCTCCTTCCACTCATAGGAAGGTGTGGGCGCCTGCGGTTCAGCTCCCGTCCATCCATAAAAATCAGCAATCTCATCCTCCGTTTTAGCTGACACATCAGCGGTAACGGTGGCTACCTCATTTTCCATGCTGGTTAAGGTTTCTTGGACGGGAGAAGTCACCTCTGCGGCGCTAGCATTCACCGTCGCATCTAAACTTTGTTTCGTATCGGAAACCGTCTGCTCTAAGGCGGTTGCCGATTTTTGGATGTCATTAGCCGATTGTTGAACTGTGCTTTTTACTTCATCAGCTAGGGCTTTAGCCTGATCTTGTAATTTTTTCAGTTCAGCAAAATCGGCTTCGCGATTAATATCAGACTTTACTTGAGAGACAAAACGTTGCGCCTTTCCTATCCATTCCCCTGCTGTTTTAGCTACGGTAGGAAGTTTCTCTGGCCCAAGAACCACAAGTGCTACCGCACCTATGATGAGCATCTCGCTAAATCCAAAATCAAACATCTTGTCTTTTCCGCTGAAAAAAAACCGCGGTCAGTCCTAAGACTGCCGCGGCCCATTCGAGTATTGCCACCTACCCTATGCGCGTAGGATCAAAACGAGAGTTTGCCCACTCGTCCCTCTCGGATCACAGACGCCTAGTGCTCTAGTAGCAAAGAGTATGGAGCGGCATCAATCGCTTCAATGCCTGCCCAATTAACCCTGAACTTTATCTTTATTTTCAGTCGCTTCAGCAGCGGGTGTGGCGCTCTTTTCTTGAGCAATCTCTTTCTTCGTTTCAACAGGAGTCTCAGCTTCCGCCATTCCTTCTTTGAAACCCTTAATAGCGCCGCCGAGATCCTTACCTAAATTCTTAAGTTTCCCGGTACCAAACACTAAAACCACAATAGCTAAAACGATGAGCCAATGCCAGACAGAAAGGGAACCCATAATGTACTCTCCTAGTTATTTCCACGGCTGGGGGCCACCCAACACATGAATATGTAAATGATCAACTTCCTGACCACCGTCGTGACCAGTATTAATAATCACGCGAAAACCGTTTAATGCCCCTTCCTGTTGAGCAAGTTTGCGCGTTAAAGAAAGCATTTTACCTAAAAGTGGTGTATCCGTATCCTGAGCTTGCGCCAAAGACGTAATGTGCTTTTTGGGAATAATTAAAAAATGGATAGGGGCCTTGGGATGTATATCTTTAAAGGCCAACACTTCGTCATCTTCATAAACCTTCGATGCCGGTATCTCACCGCGAGCTATCTTGCAAAATAAGCAATCGTCCTGTTGCATACTACCCTCACTAAATCACGGAAGTCCTCATCATGACGAGGCTCTACACGTGTGATAAATCTTACCATCAACCTTGCTTCTTCACCACCTACCCTCGTAGGAGGTTCTTGAAAAAAAGCAGTCACTTAGTACTGCTTTTCTCCCGATTTAATCATCTAGCAAAGCCAGGGCTTCGTCAAAATGCAATAAACCCTCATAAAGTGAACGTCCTAAAACCACACCTTGGAGTCCCGCGTATTCGATATCGAGCAGCGCTCGAACATCATCCAAATTGCGAACGCCACCCTGCGCGATGATAGGAACATTGACCGCTTTGGCGAGATTCTCAATAGCCTCAATGTTGCACCCATTTAGCATGCCGTCGCGAGAGATATCCGTGTACAGAAAGGCTTCGATACCATAGTTTTCAAACTTTTGGGCAAGCTCGATGACATCTGTCCCACTAACCTGTTGCCAGCCGTTGGTCGCCACCTTACCGTCTTTAGCATCCAAAGATACGATAATTTGCCCTCCAAAATTCGAGCAGGCATCGTGTAAAAAACCCGGACGTTTAATGGCTGCTGTGCCTATGACACAGTAATCAATACCTGCATCGACCAAGCTTTCAAGTTGATCTAAGGTTCGGATACCTCCACCGAGCTGAATACTCACGTCATCTCGAAACTCCTGAACAATATCTCGGATGAGAGGCAAATTGTTCGTGTGCCCTGTCGCGGCATCTAAATCCACAATATGCAAGCGCTCTGCGCCCATATCTACCCATTGACGGGCCTGCTCAACAGGATCTGCCGAATATACCGTGACGTTCTTATCAAGGTCTCCTTGACACAAACTCACACAACGACCATCTTTAATGTCAATCGCAGGAATCAATAACATTGCGATCAGCCTTTAGAAAAAGCATAAGCTCCAAAATGCACCAAGCTCAGTCCTGAACCTCGCCTAGATACACAGTCCATTTTCCTTGTCTACCTCAGCAAACAAGACTTACCCGAGTCCTCTTTGAAAAACATCAGAACTCAAAGCGAGGTGACAGTGTATCTACCTCCTTAACTTTCGGGTAGCCCTCTGTGGTAAAAAAGAACCATTTTTTGGGGATTCCCCTAAGGAATATCGTGCACTAAAGGAGTTTTTGATATCTCGACCTCGTCACCAGGGCCTTAAACGCGTATCCGAGTAATATCCGCTCCGAGCGCTTTGAGTTTAGTTTCCATCGCTTCATAGCCTCGGTCTAAATGATAAATTCTGTCGACAACACTTTCCCCTTGGGCCGATAGGGCAGCAATAACCAGTGAGGCAGAAGCTCGCAAGTCAGTAGCCATAATATTGGCTCCTGTCAAAGAAGGCACTCCTCGAACGATTGCTGTGGATCCATCAATCTGAATGTCGGCCCCAAGACGCATCAACTCGGGTACATGCATAAAGCGGTTTTCAAAAATTGTTTCAGTAACTCGAGCGGTCCCTTCGGCCAAGCAATTGAGGGTCATAAACTGCGCTTGCATGTCCGTTGGAAATCCTGGATAAGGATCGGTTCGCACTGAAACCGCTTTAGGTCTACCCTGCATCTTCACACGCACCCAATCTTGTCCGACATCCAACGAGATACCCGCTTCGCGCAATTTATCTAATACAGCCACCATATGTAAGGGCTCACAATGTGTCACCAACACGTCCCCCTGAGTCACGGCGGCTGCGACAAAAAAACTTCCCGCTTCGATACGGTCGGCTACAACAGTATGTTCTGCCCCATGCAAGCGATCCACGCCCTGCACTTTGATCATCGGGGTGCCCTCACCTTCAATCTTCGCCCCCATAGCGCGTAAGCAATGTACCAAATCCACGACTTCAGGTTCACGGGCAGCGTTATCAATCACCGTTTCTCCATCAGCTAGTACGGCGGCCATCAGTAAATTTTCCGTCCCCGTCACCGTCACCATGTCGGTAAATAGATGCGCTCCTTTTAGCCTCGTACTTTTCGCGACAACGTAACCGTGGTCGATGTTCACCTCAGCGCCAAGCTGACGTAATCCTTTAATGTGCTGATCAACAGGGCGAGCACCAATTGCACAACCGCCCGGCAAACTCACTTCGGCACTACCAAACCGAGCAACTAAAGGACACAACGTCAAAATAGAGGCTCGCATTGTTTTGACAAGCTCATAAGGCGCCTTCGTGTTGGTCACAGCGCTAGCATTCAAACGAACAGTATCCCCGTCTTGCTCGACTTTTACGCCCATAGACTGGACCAACTTAAGCATTGTCCTAACATCGGTTAAATTGGGCACATTATGAAGAACCAAGTCTTCTGATGTTAAGAGCGAGGCCGCCAAAATAGGCAAAGCCGCATTCTTGGCGCCAGAAATGCGCACTTCCCCCACCAAGCGGTGTCCACCAATAATTTTGAGTTGTTCCATGTGTTAGATCACTTTATTTTGATAGTTGATCAGGCCACGCATCAACATAGCCCTGAATAGCCGGTTCAATTCCGTAGAGACTGACAAGATCATAAAAACTTGGAGGCAAGTGTGTACAACGTAAAAGCTGCCCTTTCGATTTAGCCAGACGAATCATGGATAAGACCAAACTAATGCCTGGGCTATCCATGCTCTTCACACGGCTCCAATCCAGTTCTGTTATCCCTAGCTCGACTACTTTCTCCAATTCGCGCCGTACCTGTCGATAATTCTCATACGTCACGTGATCAGCATCAATAACCGCACTTGTCATTGTTATTTCTCAATTATTTGTTCTCTTTTACTCGAGCCTGTAAACTCTTTATCAACCCGTCGATACCATCCTGGTTCAGAACACTACTGAATTGTGTGCGATAGTTCTCCACCATCCAGACACCTTCGACATTCACATCGACAATTTTCCACACCTGGTGTTTATTGCGATAAATACGATAGTCCATGGCGATAGGCGGTTGGCCTGCGCTGATCAATTTGGTTCGAATCACCATTTCATCTTGGATACTCTGCTTACGCGTGTTATCCAGTTCACAAACGTGATCTTTTACTTTACTCAAGGCCCCCGAATAGACGCGAATCAACAGCTGTTTAAACGCCTCTTGCAGAGCTTGACGTTGCTCGGGCGTTGCCTGGCGCCACTTTGGTCCCACAGTCATGCGAGTGACCATCGTAAAGTCCACGTCTGGCATCATCGTTTGATCGACCAAGGTATTAATCGCTTTGATGTCACCTGACTTTAAGGCAGGATCTTTTTTGATGGCGTCCAACACGCTATTACTGAGAGTGACTACCCACTGATACGGATCTTCCGTATTGCCCGTTTCAGCCATAGCCCATGTCGGTAAAGCGAACAGCCCTCCTGTTAGGGCTCCAAAACACAGTAATGTTCTACGATTCATCATGTTGAGGTCATCCTTGTCATTCTTCATCATCTAAAGGCAGGGGAGTCAATTGCTGTAATTCTTGTTCGGAACTTTGTTGTTGCCCCCGAATACTCTGCTCTCTGAGCTTGAGGAACGCATCACGAACAGCAGAATATTCGTCCACTGTGTTGGCACGCAGTTCATCCAAACCCGCATCAATCATCTGCGAGCGAGCATTGATCGCGTCGCCTGTACCCAAGGCAAGAGCCGAAGCCCAATCGTCGTCTCCAACCATGTACGTTAGGGGATTGGTTGCTACACCAACAGGCCAACGCCAAAAGTCACGTGCGCTCGAGGGCCCCAAAACAGGCAAAACCAAATACGGTCCAGCCCCCATTCCCCAAGTGCCTAATGTTTGTCCAAAATCTTGTTCATGCTTTTGCATACCGATCCAAGAAGCGACGTCAAATAACCCTGCCACTCCAAAGGTGGAATTTACAAGAAATCGAAACACCGACTCAATACTTTCATTGCCCTTGCCTTGTAACGCATTGTTGATGCTGTAACCAGGTTCGCGCATGTTTTCAAAAAAATTGTTCACGCCAGTGCGTACCACCTCAGGCGTCACTGCACGATAGCCTTTCGTCACAGGCAAGAGTACGTATTGGTCAAGCGAAGAATTGAAGGCATAGATTTGACGATTCATCGCTTCGTAGGGATCTGCTTCAGTCGTGGTCGTACTTGGTTGACTTGCACACCCTGCAAGTAGGGTAGCAGAGGCAAGGAAGCTAAATAAAAGGTTCAACTGTTTGCTAACCATGATGAGACTCATTGTTTATTTTCTGAGGATACTGTTTGTCGAGACGTTGAACCAGCAACTTATTTTCCTGATTTTTCGGCAGTGTTGTACATAAATTGGCTAATCAGATTCTCGAGCACTACTGCGCTCTGTGTGCGTTTGATTTTTCCACCATTAGCCAAATTCTCTTCGTCAGCACCAGGCTCAATCCCAATATACTGCTCACCTAATAGCCCAGCAGTAAGAATCTTCGCAGAGCTATCTGTAGGGAATAAGTATTGTGAATCCATGTCTAATAGCACTTTAGCTTGAAAGAGCTGAGGATCAAACGTAATGGATCGAACTCGACCAACCACGACGCCAGCCGATTTCACAGCTGCACGAGGTTTAAGTCCCCCAACATTGTCAAAAGTCGCTGTCACTTCATAGGTTTTATGGGCGAAGCTAAAACTGCCCAAATTTGCCGCTTGCAGAGCCATAAACAGCATGGCAACCATGCCAAGCACAATAAATAGACCGACGAAAAACTCCAAGGAACGATTTTTTGTCATTTTTCTTACCTTTAAAATACCGTGAACATTCCGGCCGTCATCATAAAATCTAAGCCCAAAACAAGCAGTGAGGAAAGCACTACCGTTGACGTTGTTGCACGAGACACCCCTTCAGGAGTGGGGCGAGCTGAATAACCGTTAGATAACGCAATCAAAGCCACAGCTACACCAAAAACAACACTTTTAATAAGACCATTACCAATATCAGTGAAAATATCCACCGAACTTTGCATCTGGCTCCAAAATGCCCCATTGTCAGTACCGATAAGCGCTACCCCGACCAGCCAAGCACCAAGAATACCCACTGCCGAAAAGATCACGCTCAAAATAGGCATCGAGACAAACGCTCCCCAAAAACGTGGAGCGAGGATTCGACGCATGGGATCTACCCCCATCATTTCCATTGCAGCAATCTGCTCACCCGCCTTCATCAACCCGATTTCAGCGGTTAAGGCCGTCCCTGCGCGTCCAGCAAAGAGTAAAGCGGTTACTACTGGGCCTAATTCACGAACTAACGACAAGGCAACAAGCACACCTAACGCCTGTTCACTCCCGTAGCGAACCAACGTATAGTAGCCTTGAAGCCCCAATACAAAGCCTACGAACAACCCCGACACCGTAATGATCAGCAAGGAATAATTACCAATGAAATGGATTTGCTGGAGCACCGCTTGAAAACGAGCTCCATGCAGTCGCGTCAGTAAGTTCGCTGAAAAAAGACCAAAGCGTCCAACGCGAGAAAGGCTTTTTAAAGCCCAATGCCCTAAGGACACAATAAGATCAACCAGCATAATTTTCCCCAAAATCCTCTTCTATAGTGCGAGCCGGATAATGAAAACGCACAGGACCATCAGGTAGTCCCCCGATAAACTGTTGCACATAGGGATCCGTCGATTTTCTCAACTGATCTGGTGTGCCCTGTGCTGCGATCTTTCTCTCATTGATCATATAGACATAGTCCGCAATATCAAAGGTCTCGGCTACGTCGTGCGTCACAATAATCGAGGTGCATTTAAGGGTGTCACTCAGACGGCGAATCAACCGCGCGGTGACACCCATTGAAATCGGATCCAAGCCCGCAAAAGGCTCATCGTACATAATCAGCTCTGGGTCAAGAGCTATCGCTCTTGCCAACGCAACACGACGGCTCATCCCGCCCGAAATCTCGGAAGGCATCAACTCCGCCGCACCGCGAAGACCCACGGCATTGAGCTTCATCAACACCAAATCCCGAATAGCTTCTTCGTCTAGATCGGTCTGCTCACGCAGAGGGAAAGCTACATTATCAAAAACGGATAAATCCGTAAACAATGCACCAAACTGAAACAGCATACCGACGCGCTTGCGTAAAGCAAATAGCGCCTTATCATCCGCCGTATCTACGCGCTCGCCACCAATCGTGACCGTGCCAGACATCGGAGTCAGTAACCCTCCAATCAGCTTGAGTATGGTGGTTTTGCCCATGCCAGAGCCACCCATAATTGCAACGACCTGAGCTTGACCAAAATGCATAGAAACATTTTCCAAGATTAATCGGTCTCCATACCCAAACGTCAACTGATCTAATTTGACATAGTCTTTCGTCATTTTTGTGTTCAACATCTCTTAGAGACCTGCACTTGGCATAAATCGTACAAGTCGCTGAATACCCAACTCCACAAGGCGTGGATCCTCTGGAGGCACCAAAGTAAAGGTTTGGATCACCTCAGGAAGAATCGGCGTGGGTCTTCGTTTCTGGTAATCCACGAGCACCCACTCTGTCGCACCAACCATCAACACATCCTCACCGCGCTTAAGCGCATAGCGTCGCAACGATGAAAAGCGCTTGATACTTTGTACCCAGGTATAGAGCACCAACTGATCACCCAAAACGGAAGGACGCAGATACTCAATCCAATGCTGCCGCGCAACCCAAACCACACCATGTTGTTTAAGTGTTTCAAAATCCCACCCCAGGCTAGCCGCATGGGATGTAGCGCCGAGCTCCATCCATCGTAAATATTCACGATTATTGACGTGTTCGAGCAAATCAATAGATTCTGGACCAACCGTGATGGCTAAAGTAAAAAAAGCATTTGACATGATTTTTTATTATCCCCGATAACACTGGTTTGTGTGTGACGATCCAAGACAATCCGTCAAAATGTAGACAACTTTTCACCCAAACCCAATGACTGTCGACAAAAAACAAAAACCTCCGCCACCGCTCATCTTGGATAAACACCACACGCATCAAGTTCACACTCTTTAGGCTTCTTAGCCTCTGGCATCAACGCCTCACTTAAACAGTGAGCCGACGACAAAATTCGTTAACGATTTCGAGCCAATCGGTGCATCTTTGTCGAGCATCACAACAGACACCAATTTTCGATCTCGTCTACAATCGTGGTCAGGTTGGGGAGCTCACGCTCCTCTTGTCTTATTTTGTTCATTTGCACCGAATATTTCCGTGGTAGCTAAGAATAATTCCAATAGAAAAGTCTCCGCTCGTCGCACCACTTTCAGCCCATGGCGCTTTCTAAAGTGGTGTTTCGCTTTATTAACAGCTGGAGCTATTGCTGGGGCACTCATTGGCGTCGTCGTCTTTTCCCTGATTTACCGTCGCCTTCCACCCGTTGATCAACTCACGGATTACCGACCCTCTGTGCCTTTACGTGTATGGAGCGCCGACGGCAAACTCATTGGTGAGTTTGGTGAAGAGCGTCGTGACTTTGTTCACCTGAAAGACATCCCCGACTATGTAAAAAAGGCCATTCTGGCCGCTGAGGATGACGGGTTTTATTCGCATCCTGGCATTGAGATCTCGGGTATTGCTCGCGCTGCGATTACTAACCTCATCACGGGACGACGTGCACAAGGTGGCTCGACCATTACGCAACAAGTAGCACGTAATTTCTTTTTGTCCTCAGAACGCACGTATATTCGCAAGCTCTACGAGATAGCGATGTCGTTCAAGATTGAGCGCTCACTTACTAAAGACCAAATTCTTGAGATCTATCTCAATCAAATCTACCTGGGGCAACGTGCTTATGGTTTCCAAAGCGCTGCAAAAACCTATTTTGGACGACCATTGGATCAAATTTCCATAGGCGAAGCAGCAACCTTAGCCGGTCTGCCTGTTGCTCCTTCCGCTTACAACCCGATTGCCAATCCTACGCGAGCCACCATGCGTAAAAATTACGTGCTTCGTCGCATGTATGAGCTCGGCTACATCGATGAGGTAACCTACCAGGCCGAAAAAGCTCAGCCCATGCTCACCCGACGCATGCCTACGGAAGCAGAGTTGCTCACCGATCCCTCGATAGAAAATCCGAATCGCGTACCAGCCTCCTATGCTGCCGAATTGGTACGAATGGTTATGTATGACATCTTCAAGGAAGAGACTTATTCTCGCGGGTTGAATGTCTATACAACCATTGACTCCAGAGACCAAACGGCCGCAGTCGATGCCGTTCGCCAGAATTTAATTGCTTACGATCGTAAATATGGCTACCGAGGCCCCGAAGGCTTTGTTGATATCAGCAATCCTGATACTCGAGCCAAAGCCATCAAAACAGCGCTCAACAAAACGGCCTCTTCACCTTTTATGGTGCCTGCAGTGGTTTTAGAAGCTTCACCCAAGGGCATTACGGTCGCTCTCTCGAGCGACTCAGCTGTAGCGTTGGATAATGACAGCCTCAAATTCGGACGCCACTACTTAAGCAAGACCGCCAAAAAGGACCCATTACTACCGGGTTCTATCGTTCGCATTATGCGTTCAAAAGAGGCAGGCAAATGGACCCTTGCCCAAGTTCCTCAGGTAGAAACCGCATTTGTGGCTAGCGACTTCAACACTGGAGCTGTTAAGGCCTTAGTGGGCGGCTTTGACTTCAACCTCAACATGTTCAATCATGTCACTCAGGCTTGGCGTCAACCCGGTTCCTCTTTTAAACCTTTTATTTATTCAGCCGCATTGGATAAAGGCTTCACGCCAGCAACCATCATTAATGACGCCCCCATTGTGATTGACCCTAAACTCACGGGCAATAAGCTCTGGGAGCCCAAAAACTATGATGGTCGATTTGACGGTCCCATGACAATGCGGCGAGCTCTTGAACGCTCTAAAAATTTGGTCTCTGTGCGTATCATGCAAGCGATCACGCCACAATATGCACAGCAGTTCATCCAGAAATTTGGATTCATGCCCGATAAGCACCCTGCTGTTTTGCCCATTGCCTTAGGAGCTGGTAGCGTCACGCCTTGGCAAATGATGAGTGCTTACGCCGTGTTTGCTAACGGCGGTTATCGTGTTCAACCCTACCTCATTGAGCGCGTTACCGATGTCAACGGTCGCACACTCATGCGAGCCACCAATCGTATCGCCGGCGATGAAGCTATCCGTGTGTTATCTGACAGAAATGCCTACACCATGTACTCGCTCCTGCACGGTGTAGCCGTTCGAGGGACTGCTGCACGCGCGACCCGTATACTCAAACGCCAGGACATTGCAGGGAAAACAGGAACATCGAATGATGCTCATGACGCTTGGTTCTGTGGCTTTGCTGGGAATTTAGTTGCCGCAACATGGATGGGCTATGACACACCCAAACCCTTGGGAGCACGAGAAACGGGCGGTGGGCTATCCCTACCCATTTGGATTGAGTTTATGCAAGATGCGCTCAAAGGTCAGCCAGAATATACGCGGATCATGCCCTCGAGTGTCGTTGAGGTGAATGGAGAAATTTTCTACCGAGAGCCGATTGACGGGGCGCCATTACCAGTCGAAAACACGCCTCAAGATGCACAGCCTCAACCCATGAAAGATCTCATTCGAGATCAAATCTTCTAACAAACAAAAGCTTGATCATTCCTCAACCAATAGGCGTGATCAAGCTTTTCACTACAATAGGTATCTTTCAGTATCGATATCGCCTACTCAACAGTGTAAGGACACGCTACACTTAGGCAAAAGCCCCTTGAGGAAGCTGAACACCCATGCTCTTGAGTGTGTCTATCAGTGTTGCTTCGAGAGTTTTCTGGGTTCGGGTATCGCACCATTGACCGTTAACTTCTCGGAAGTGCGTCCCTCCTAGGTGCGAAGCACACCAAATTTCATGCATAGGCGTTTGGATATTCACCACGATTTGCTGACCATCGTCGAGTTCGATGGTCAACACATTACCTGTGCGGGTCGTGCTTAAATCCTCACTGGCCTCATTCAGAGCTTCTTCTAGAGAGAGTAGCTTTGCATTTGCTTGCGCTAAAAATTCGGTTTCGACATCCATTTCCAAAGGATCCTTATGTTATACAAAATGGTCGTCATTTCAGTACTCACTTCACTCTGCCTAGGGTTGTCGGGTTGCGGACTCAAAGGTCCCTTGTACTTACCTCCATCGACAACAGCTTCGGCCTCATAAAGGGTATGTGAGTGGGACTTTACCACAAAACCTTTTCCTCTTAATTCAATTTTGCATAGCCTTCGGCTCTCGTTTACGATGTCTAACTTTATTCGACACGGCCAAGATCTTTATTGTGAGTCGGTCCCCTTACAGCACATTGCCGAAAAGTGGGGCACACCTTGTTATGTGTATTCTCGTGCGAGCATAGAACACAACATCGATCGTCTAGAAAAGTCTTTAGCAGGTCACCCCCACCATATCCAGTACGCCATGAAAGCCAATTCGGCTGCAGGGATTCTGCAGCTGATTAACCACCGTGGCCTCGGCGTCGACACCGTCAGTGGGGGAGAAATTGCTCGAGCCCTTCGAGCAGGAATCCCCGCTCAGAAGATTGTCTTTTCTGGTGTCGGCAAAACCGTAAGAGAAATTCGATATGCTCTCAAAAAAGGCATTGGGTGCTTTAATATTGAGAGCGAAGCTGAATTTGACCGGCTAGCTGAGTTAGCCAAAGAGATGAAGGTGGTTGCTCCGTTCTCTATCCGATGCAACCCCAATGTCGATGCCAAAACTCACCCTTATATTTCTACGGGTTTAAAAAAGAATAAATTTGGCGTCCCTCTCGAAAAAGCTGAATATTTATATCTGAAATCTCAAGATATTCCCAACCTACAACCCATCGGAATCGATGCCCATATTGGCAGTCAAATTCTTATTCCCTCACCCCACATTGAAGCAGCTCAAAAATTACTAACGCTCGTCGAAAAACTCGCTATCGACGGCATTAAATTGCAGCACTTGGATATTGGCGGTGGCTATGGTATTGCCTATGGAGAGCAAGATCACCAGCCTGACCTGGAGTCTTTCTTCCAACCCATTATTGCTGAATTAAAAAAGCGTCACCTTGACGATCTTAGCCTCATGATCGAACCGGGTCGCGCTATTGTCGGCGAAGCTGGCGTTTTACTCACTCACGTTGAGTATCTAAAACACAATGGCGCTAAGCGTTTTTGCGTCACCGATGCCGGAATGAACGATTTGATTCGCCCTGCTCTCTATGATGCTTGGATGCGCATTGAACCCGTTCATTTACACCCTGGCAATGGTGACGATGTCACGCCTTTTGACGTGGTCGGTCCTGTGTGTGAATCGTCAGACTTTTTAGGGCTCGATCGTCATTTTCCTGTCAAAGCAGGAGACATCCTAGCCGTTTTTGATGCCGGAGCTTATGGTTCAAGTATGGCGAGCCGTTATAACTCACGCCCTCTACCTGCTGAAATTCTCGTTGATGGTCAAACAATCCATGTGCTTCGACAAACTGAAGAACTCGATGACATTGTTTCGGGAGATTGCTTGATCGATATTGCCCCTCGTCTGGACTTGCCAACAGAGTGATATCACCGTAGAATTAATCAACGTCGTTTGATAGAGTCTTCTCTTGAAACGGCGTTTTTTGTTGTCTATTTCACAGCCAATCTCGCTAAAAGACAACGCCCTAAAAGGTGACACGAGTTAAGTCGCCCTCTACAACGCTGATCAGACGACACATGGAGCACTCGTAAGTAGATGCTCCCTCTTCAAGCTAACTTGGATTCCCCACTAGCCTCGCCTGAAGTGGAATCCCTGAAATGGGATAAACCATGCATATTGAAAATACCGTCAAACTCGATTTCAAAGATGTTCTGATCCGCCCAAAGCGCTCGACGCTATCGAGTCGTAGCGAGGTCGACATCACTCGTGAATTTAAGTTTCTCCATTCGCCCATCCGCTATAGCGGGATTCCCATTATTGCGGCCAATATGGATACAACGGGAACGTTTGAGATGGCTCAAGCCTTGGGGAAACACTCCCTGTCGACTGCTTTGCATAAGCACTATGCAGTGGAAGACTACGTGAACTTTTTTTCTGCACTCAAAGCGAAGTCCACTGCCTTTTATTCTTTAGGCATTGGCGATGGTGATTGGGAGAAGTTCCAACAAGTGATGGCCGCCGCGCCCGAAGCCATTCAGTATGTTTGCATCGATGTCGCCAATGGCTATACCGAAAGTTTTGTTGCCTTTATCAAAAAAGTACGTCAAACCTACCCACATCTCGTGATCATGGCGGGCAATGTAGTCACGGGCGATATGACCGAAGAGCTCCTACTCGCAGGGGCTGATATTGTCAAAGTCGGTATTGGTCCTGGGTCCGTTTGCACCACCCGTAAGATGACTGGGGTTGGCTATCCACAACTGTCAGCCATTATCGAATGCGCTGATGCTGCACATGGCCTTGGCGGGCGTATCTGTGCCGATGGTGGCTGTACAGTCCCTGGAGATATTGCCAAAGCCTTTGGTGGTGGCGCTGATTTTGTCATGCTCGGAGGCATGTTAGCCGGTCATGACGAAGCCGGTGGTGAGACGGTGGAAAAAGACGGCAAAGTGTTCAAAAAATTCTATGGCATGAGCTCCAAAGACGCTATGGATAAATACGCTGGTGGCGTTGCAAAATACCGTGCTGCTGAAGGGAAAACGGTGCTCATCCCCGCTCGAGGCTCAGTTGAGCATACAGTCCAAGACATCTTAGGTGGTGTCCGCAGTGCCTGCACTTATGTCGGTGCTCGTCGCCTCAAAGAGCTAACGATGCGTACAACCTTTGTTCGCGTCAGCATGCAACTCAATGAGGTCTTTGGCAAAGCACCCTAAGCCTCATCTAGTCACTTTTTTCTAGCTCCCCAAGAAGCTCTGAGCCATTTCCTTTCTCAAGAAAGCTCAGAGCTTTTTTCTACCCGCTCCTGTTGGAGCAGGTACAATCAGAGCCGTTATCTATTTGATCAATAAGAGGTCACCGGTGAGCATTTTCGACTCCGCCAAATTTTCCATTTCGGTAGCCCATTTATCGGGGTTACCACCTGAGAATCTTCCCGAAATCGCCTTTGCCGGCCGCTCTAATGCTGGTAAATCCACATCGATCAACGTTATTACACGTCAGACACGTCTCGCCTTCGCGAGTAAAACTCCAGGCCGTACTCAACTCATTAACTTCTTTGCCCTCTCCCAAAAACGTGAGCTAGGACAACGAGAAAAGGTGGGCTACTTAGTCGACTTGCCTGGCTACGGCTTTGCTAAAGCCAGTGAAGATACTCGAAAGACGTGGTCTCAATTGGTGGGAGGATATATTGCCCAACGACAAAGCCTCTGTGGCTTAGTGATCGTTATGGATGCTCGTCGCCCCTTTATGCCCACTGATGAATGGTTGATTGACTTCATGGCTGAGCGCCCCAATGTCAAAATGCTGTGGTTACTCAATAAAGCCGATCAACTCAAAAATATGCAACGTCGAGAGGTGCTGAAATTAGCTCAAGAGCGAGCTACTCACATAGGGAGTCACGTCAGCGTTCAGCTCTTCTCTGGTCTAAAAAAAGAAGGAGTCGAATCGTTGCAGGCGACTTTACTCGATTGGCTAAACCTTAATACAAACTAAAGGTTAGTGGATTACAGTCATTGTATATAGTCACCTCCGGTGACTTCGACCCCTAAATAAGAAGGACTCAAAAAATGCAAACTCTTGGTGCTTATCCCTCCGTCCGTATGCGTCGTATGCGTCACGACGATTTTTCTCGCCGTTTAATGCGTGAAAACGTAGTGACCCCCAATGACCTCATTCTCCCAGTGTTTGTTATGGAAGGGGAGCATTGCCGTGAACCCATCCCCACCATGCCTGGTGTTGATCGTTTATCGATTGACGAATTGTTGAAAGTTGCGGGCGAATGTGTGGAATTAGGCATTCCAATGATTGCCTTGTTCCCCCATATTGAAGCCGAATTGAAGACCCCTGATGGTCGTGAAGCAGCCAACCCTGACGGTTTGATTCCACGAGCCATCAAAGCGTTGAAGCAGGCTTATCCAACCCTTGGCATCATGACAGATGTAGCCTTAGATCCGTATACCACCCATGGACAAGACGGGTTAATCGATGAGACAGGCTATATTCTCAATGATGAAACCATTGAAATGCTGGTTAAACAATCGCTATGCCACGCCGAAGCTGGTGCAGACGTGGTTGCCCCTTCCGATATGATGGACGGTCGCATTGGTGTCATCCGAGAAGCCTTTGAAAAACACGGCTTCATCCACACCCGTATTATGGCGTACTCCGCCAAGTATGCCTCAGTCTATTACGGTCCGTTCCGCGATGCCGTAGGCTCCGCATCTAACCTCGGCAAATCCAACAAAGCCGTTTACCAACAAGATCCAGCTAACAGCGATGAGGCGCTTTGGGAGGTCGGCTTGGATTTGGCTGAAGGAGCGGATATGGTCATGGTTAAGCCCGGTGTTCCGTATTTAGATGTGCTCTGGCGCGTGAAACAAGAATTTAAGGCGCCCACATTCGCCTACCACGTCTCCGGCGAATACGCCATGATAAAGTTTGCAGCAGCGGCTGGTGCCATTGATGAAAAGAAATTAACCTTCGAAACGATGGTTTGCTTTAAACGAGCTGGAGCTGACGGCATCTTGACCTATTGCGCTCTCGATGTTGCGCGTTGGATTAAAGAGGGCTACAACTACTAATCTCGTCCGTTACGGATAACAAAGTGGGCACCCGATCTTTGTATCGCGGTGCCTTTGTTGTATCTACCAGCCTTGGTGTTTCCAGTCCCGTAATTGCCGGGCATCACGTTTGGTAGGGCGCCCCTTTTCAATCGAAAGGGCTGGTTCATTGGCGAGTCTACGCATTTCTTTTTGCTGCTCCCGGCGCTCCCGGCTTTCATCTGTCTCTCGATAGAGTTTTACCGCCTCAGAAGCCGGTCCTCGTTTGGTAGACAGTGCCTCGACGTACACCACAAAAATTTCACCGCCACGATGAATTTCTAAGCGATCTCCAACTTTCACCTCGCGAGAGGCTTTTAATCTTTGTCCAGAGAGCAATACTCGTCCGAGTTCTATTTCGGATTGGGCAATTGAGCGTGTCTTAAAGAAACGCGCAGCCCAAAGCCACTTATCAATACGTAACGAATCCATCTCAAGCAGTTAAATATTCTCTATAAAAGAAAACCGCCACGTGCTTACCTTTGCTAAGGTCTTATCACATGGCGGTATCCGAAAAAAAGTTATAAAGTCACCGAGACTCTAAACTTTTATCATTAGGCTTCTTCTTTGACTTCTTCAACGACAGCAGCCTTTTCCGTGAGTTCCATATAAGCCATGGGAGCATTGTCACCCACGCGGAAACCCATCTTCAAGATACGCGTATAACCGCCGTTACGATTGGCAAAACGGGGGCCAATTTCGTTAAAGAGCTTAACAACGACTTCACGATCACGAAGACGGTTGAAAGCCAAACGCTTGTTAGCAACAGTGGGGTTCTTGGCCAAAGTGATCATGGGTTCGACAACGCGACGCAATTCTTTCGCCTTGGGCAAAGTGGTCTTGATAGCTTCGTGCTTGATGAGAGAGCACATCATGTTACGGAGCATCGCGAGACGGTGCGCGCTGGTACGATTCAATTTACGGAGACCATGACGATGACGCATGATAAATTCCTTTTTAAAAACATCTATAAAAAACACTTTTCACATGAAAAGTGACCTCCCCCGTGTCTTCTATCCTGCCACTATGCAGGCGGTCGGGTGAAGGAGCAAAGTCGCAATATTAATCAATCTCTTTGGGGTTTGCAATAAAAAAACGGGATTTCTTTATGAAATCCCGTTTTGATCAATCAGCGATTACTGCTGGGCTGGCGGCCAGTTTTCAAGACGCGAACCTAAAGTCAAACCATGAGCAGCAAGGACTTCCTTGATCTCATTCAGAGACTTACGACCCAAGTTAGGCGTCTTCAACAATTCATTTTCTGTTCTCTGGATCAAATCGCCGATGTAGAAAATATTTTCGGCCTTGAGGCAGTTCGCAGAACGAACAGTAAGTTCGAGATCGTCGACAGGGCGTAACAAGATCGGATCCAATGGCGGCGGTGTGGGCTGTTCATCTTCCTCTTCCTCAGCTTCCGCTTCACCCTCAGGATGAATCGAGCCAAACACGGCCAGCTGATCTTGGAGGATGCGAACGGCTTCGCGTAACGCTTCTTCTGGACCGATAGCACCATTGGTTTCAATAGTGATTTCCAACTTATCCAAGTCCGTACGCTGAGCAACACGAGCAGCCTGCACCTGATAGGCTACACGAAGAATTGGCGAGAACGACGCATCCATAATGATGCGGCCGATCTGAGTCTTCGAATAGTCATCGTGGAACGCACGAACATCACCAGGCTGATAACCACGGCCCTTTTCAACCTTGACCTGCATCTCTAAACGGCCACCACTGAGATGAGCAATAACATGATCAGGGTTGATGATGGTCACATCGTGCGGAACATCAAAATCAGCCGCCGTCACGACACCTTCACCTTCTTTACGAAGCGTAACAGTGACTTCATCACGGCCTTCTAATTTGAAGACGACGCCCTTCAAATTGAGCAAAATATCAACAACGTCCTCAATCACCCCATCGATCTGAGAGTATTCATGAACAACGCCATTGATCGTAGCTTCCGTTGGAGCATACCCAATCATGGAGCTCAACAAGATGCGACGTAACGCATTACCCAAAGTGTGACCATAACCACGTTCGAAAGGTTCAAGCGTGATAACGGCGCTGTTGGGATTATTTTCTGAAACGGCCACTTCAACAGAGGTCGGCTTCAAAAGAGCGGTATTAGCCATTCTTTAAATCCTTTTTGATTCCCACTCACGCGTTAGGTAAGTGGAGGAATACGGTGATATCGAATCTGCGAATTTCGAAAATTACTCTATGAATGAGGTCATTCACAAAGTCGCAGGATAAAGCGCCTTAAACAACAAAGCGACTTATCTTGCTATTATCGACGATATGAGAGAAAAACGCGAGTGTAAGAACACTCGCGTTTTAATTCCTACCGAAGGCTTCAGAAATCAACGCACTACATTGATTTCTGATTTAGGTTCAATTAACGGGAGTAGCGTTCGATGATGAGCGCATCGTTAATTTCGTAAGCGACTTCGTCACGAGCAGGAACGTTCTTAAACGTACCTTCGAACTTCTTCGCATCCACTTCAACCCAAGAAGGAAGACCGTTAGCCTGAGCGAGTTCAAGCGCTTCAGCAATACGAGCCTGTTTCTGAGCCTTTTCGCGGACCGAAATCACGTCGCCAGCCTTGACATTGTAAGAAGGAATATTCACCTTCTTACCGTTGACAAGAATAGCGCCATGAGAAACGATCTGACGCGCTTCAGCACGCGTGCTACCAAAACCCATGCGATAAACGACGTTGTCAAGACGGCTTTCAAGAAGCGTCAAGAGGTTGTCACCGGTATTACCGGTGCGACGTTCAGCTTCCGCGAAATAACGACGGAACTGACGTTCGAGCACACCGTACAAACGTTTCGCCTTCTGCGCTTCGCGCATCTGGGCGCCGAAGTCGGACATGCGAGCTCCGGAAATCTTACCGTGCTGGCCCGGCTTGGAGTCAACGTCCTTAACCTTCGATTCAAACGAACGGCGGGCGCTCTTTAAATTAAGATCAATACCTTCGCGACGCGAAAGCTTGAGCTTAGGACCGAGATAACGTGCCATTTAAAAATGCCTCTCTTATCCTGTAGGTAATCCCTACATTAAGTCCAACTGCCTCAGTATGCAGAGGGACACGGGATTCAACAGAAAAAATTTATTAACTTAAACGCGACGACGCTTGGAAGGACGAACCCCATTGTGAGGGATCGGCGTCACATCCTGAATGGACGTCACACGAATGCCAAGAGCATTTAACGCGCGAACAGAAGATTCGCGGCCAGGACCAGGGCCCCAAATGCGGACTTCAACATTCTTCAAACCATATTCAAGA